>JACCDY010219328.1_pt1 | contig 106194 bp, 91 predicted proteins | sample 7446391 | NCBI WGS metagenome assembly JACCDY01 (sample SAMN15323451, study PRJNA562643) | freshwater metagenome | isolation source: river surface water | place: USA:Blue River Watershed | collected 2017-08-18 | reverse complement strand
TTCAATATGCGAGAAAGTTCGCCTGTTGCATAGGGAAAATCCGCTTGGTTTTGAAGAATAAACTCGGTGAGGGTGACAATACGAGACATAGGGGTAAATTATTTACTGCAAATATCGTAAAAATAGTAGAAAATCAGATCAATCGAATATGGTTTCGAAATTGATTACTAGCGAAATGAGTAAGGAAAACTGAACTCTTTCTGGGCTTTTAGAGGAAGTTTAGGCATGATAACAACGAACATTATTGATGTTTGAATATCTCGCTCCTTCAGAGCTGCAACATCTTTCTAATTATATCGACAATCTATTTAGCCCTGCAAGGGCGACATACTTTGTATATAGAATTCAATATAGTTAACATTGGTATTAATAATGACGTCCTTCCAGGACTTGGAACCCATCCTTGTGATGTCAAACATCGGATATACACCGATGTTTGAATATTTCGCTCCTTCAGAGCTTCAACATCATTCTAATTATATCGACAGTCTATTTAGCCCTGCAAGGGCGGGTTGCTTCAATGATGGAATCCTTTCCATCGTTGAAGTGCAATCAAAATTAGATAGCCCTGCAAGGGCGACATACTTTGTATATAGAATTCAATATAGTTAACATTGGTATTAATAATGACGTCCTTCCAGGACTTGGAACCCATCCTTGTGATATCAAACATCGGACATATACCGATGTTTGAATATCTCGCTCCTTCAGAGCTTCAACATCTTTACAAATCATAACAACAATCTAATAGCCCTGCAAGGGCGAGTTTGTTCAATGATGGAATCCTTTCCATCGTTGAAGTGCAATCAAAATTACAGGAGCCCTGCAAGGGCGACATACTTTAATAACTCCAAAAGAAATCAAACCAATGTAATCAACGCTTCTGCCATTGCTACCGGCACAGGAATGGTTTTGCCTGCCTCCGCATTGAAACAAACCAATACCGATCTTCCTTTGGTATGAACTTCTTCGTTGATTTTTATTTCATACAATAATGAAAAGCTTTTGTCGCCAATTTTCTCCAAGGTCATATGGATAGTAGGCTCATCGTTTAAAAGAATGGGTTTTACATAATCAATTTCATTGCGAACCAATAACACGCCTTCTTTGCGCCAGTCCCAATTAGTCCCTACCAATTCTTTGAAGTAATGCACGCGCGTCATTTCAAAATAACTGAGGTAAACGGAATTATTTACATGTCCCATTACGTCTAAATCGGCAAAACGTACTTGAATTTTAGCAGGAGAAATCATTTGGTGTCTAGTTTTTCAAATTCGGAATTGTTGCTGATGTACTCGGGTACTATGGCTTTCATTTTCCGAACAATTTGGTCATTTTGTTGTGTTTCGAAAAGGTGGATCAACTCCTCTATGGCATGCAGTTGTTCTTCCTCATTATCCTTTGTTTTGGCTATTAGAATTTGCGGATTATGAGTAGGAATGGTATTTTCTTCCGAGGCTAATAATTCTTCGTATAATTTCTCGCCGGGGCGCAATCCGGTAACTTTGATTTCAATATCTTTGCCGATTTCTAGACCGGATAATTGAATCATTTTTTTAGCAAGATCTAATATCTTAACCGATTTCCCCATGTCAAACACAAAGATTTCACCGCCTTGCCCCATAGAACCTGCCTCTAATACTAATTGACATGCCTCTGGAATGGTCATGAAAAAACGGGTGATACGCTCGTCCGTTATAGTTAAAGGTCCTCCTTGTTCAATTTGTTTTTGAAAAAGTGGAATTACCGAACCGTTTGAGCCAAGCACATTTCCAAAACGAGTGGTTACGAACTTCGTTTTTCCAAGGTTGTTTTTCGTTTGTGCATAGATTTCCGCTACGCGTTTGGAAGCACCCATCACATTGGTCGGATTCACTGCTTTGTCAGTTGAGATCATCACAAACTTATGCACACCAAACTCCAGCGATAAGTCAACTAGGTTTTTTGTTCCTTTCACATTAGTCAAAACAGCTTCTGAAGGATTATTTTCCATCAATGGAACATGCTTATATGCTGCTGCGTGAAATACAAATTCCGGTTGGTAAAAATCAAATACGCGTTTCAATCGATCGTAATTTCGAATATCACCAATTACAATTTCGAACGGAAACACAGTGCCTTTGGCGTGTAAATCCTGCTGCAAATCATACAATGCTGATTCGGCTTGATCGAGTAAAATGATATTTTTTGGTTCGTAGTTTCCAATTTGCTTCACCAATCCGCTACCAATAGAACCAGCAGCACCAGTAACCAAAATCACTTTTCCTTTTAACTCCGATGAAATTTTAGCTTGATCCAATTGAATAGGCTTGCGTCCTAATAAATCTTCAATATTGATCTTGGAAAGTTGTTTCGAAGAAAATTCACCATTGATCCAACTGCGCGGTCGCGGCACTTTTTGAACTTCGATGCCCAGATTCAAGCATTTTTCTACCACGCGATTGATATTTTCTGTATCCGGATTTTGAATGGCAATGATCAGGGTTTTTATCTCAAACTCACGCGCCAAATCTTCCAACTTATCGGGAGAATAAATACGTGTTCCCTCCAATCGAGTATTGTGTAATTTTTTATTATCGTCAAGAAATCCAATGATTTTCTGGTTGATTAATCGGTCTTTGGAAATGGTTCGTTTGGTGATCAATCCGGAAACCCCAGCCCCGTATACAACAACATTTACCTTCTCAGACTTATCTTTCGTAGCCTCCAGGTAAATTAACTTAACAATGAATCTGCTTCCAACCGTAAAGGCAAAACTTACGATGAATTCCATGATTAGAATGGAGGTTGGAAATAAGTAAACACCATCCATAAATTTAGCCCGCACAATACTGGCAATAGTGAAAATTAGGGTGGTGGTGGCAATGGCAAGGAATATTCTTCTTAAATCTTCCGTGGAGGTATAACGAACCAATCCTTTTTGAATCCGAAACAATTGAAATACAGCGAATTTTACTATGATGTAAAATAAGATAGACTTAGATAAAACGTTCCATTCTTCTTGTATTTGACTATATTCTGCCTTCAAATCAAAGCGAATCAAATACGCAAAAGCAAGCGCTGAAATGTTTAACAACAAATCAAGTAATACGATAACCCATCTTGGGGTATGTTTGCGCAAACTAATCATAGGCAAATGTAACGAATAAAACTACATTGTTTTTCTAAGAAACGTTAACGAAATGGAATCGTTTTCTGAATAATTAGCGCTTCGTTCCAATTAAAAACATAGCTGGTTTTTTGGCAATATCCACGGCTCGTTGTTTCCATTCTCCCACCGAAAGTGTTTTTACATAAGCACCGTGAAGGGTTAAGTTGTATCCAATACATAAAGGTGTTGCATCCGATAATTCGTTTACCATGTCTTCCAATACATGCATATTTCGGAAAGGGGTGTCCATGAAAATATGTGTTCTTCCATTGCGAAAAGCATCTGCTTCCATGTCCTTCAATTTTTTGATACGATCACGTCTTTCGCGAGGCAAATATCCATGAAAAGTAAATTGTTGTCCGGAAAATCCACTACCCATTAAGGCAAGGAGAATGGAAGATGGCCCCACTAATGGAACAACCTCCATATTTAGTTCATGAGCTAAGGATACGATTTCAGCACCCGGATCGGCAACCGCAGGACACCCTGCTTCGGAAATCACTCCACAATCTTCGCCCCGTTTGGATAAATCCAAGAGTATTAAGGGCAATTTTTCTTTGATTGATTTTCCCATGATATGAAACGTACAATCATCAATTGGGAATTCACGATCCATTTTTCGTAATAAACGACGTGCAGAGCGAATTTCTTCTACAAAAAACGTACGAAGGGAAATGGCAATGGCTGAAACATCTGCAGGAATAATATCCGACAATGATTCACCGCCAAGGGTATTTGGAATTAGGTAAACGTTTGCTCTTTTCATTTTTTTATTTCAATAATTTTTTAAAACTTTTAATCACCACTTTTCTTTTTCCGCAAAAGAAAAGTTCGCAAAAGAAAACTCGGTGCTGGTTTATTCTTCAATGCTTTTCGCTCTTAAAATTCGACCATTTCGGTGACCCTTCGGCTTCCTTATGGTTTCCCGAATTTCAATTCACTTCAATTTTTCAGAATAAAAAGGCACCATTTCAAGAACTCCAGCATATTTAAATTTTTATATTCGTTGTGATTTGATTAATAAATGTGTCGGTTGCTTCATCCAGCAGGTTAAAAACGAATTCAAATGCTGCTTGGTCGCCATAATAAGGGTCGGGAACTTCTGATAGTTCTGGGTAATTAACTTGCTCTAAAAACAATTTTACTTTATTTCCTTGCGTTTCATTTTTTGCGAGCGCTAGCATGTTCCGTTGATTTTCTTTGTCCATAGCAAAAACATAATCAAATGTTTCCAAATCACTTGCTTTGAATTGCCTTGCGCGCAAATCACTGATATCAACACCATATTTGGCTGCAGTATCTATCATGCGATGGTCGGGTTTTGATCCAATGTGGTATCCTGCTGTTCCGGCAGAATCTGTTTCAACGGGCAAGTTGAGTGCCCGAATTTTGTGACGCAGCAACCCTTCTGCCATGGGCGATCGACAAATGTTGCCCAAACAAACCATCAATACTTTAGTCGCCATTATAACAACCCTTTTTCAACCAATAAATGGGCAATTTGTACGGCATTGGTGGCGGCTCCTTTGCGCAGATTATCAGCAACAATCCATAAATTCAAGGTGTTTGCCTGACTTTCATCCCTGCGGATACGTCCAACGAATACGTCATTTTTATGTTGCGCGTATTTGGGCATAGGATACACGTAATTGGATGGGTCATCTTGTAAGGTAATTCCTGGTGTATTTTCTAATAGGTTCCTCACTTCTGAAAGTTCGAAATCGTGTTGAAATTCTATATTAACCGCTTCAGAATGTCCACCAACAACGGGTACGCGAACTGCCGTTGCTGACACGTTGATTGCTGAATCTAGAATTTTTTTCGTTTCGTTGGTCAATTTCATTTCTTCTTTCGTATATCCATTTTCCAAGAAAACATCACATTGCGGAATACAATTTTTATCAATCGGATACTTGTAGGCCATATCTCCTTCTTTTCCTGCGCGTTCATTCTCCATTTGTTCAACCGCTTTCACCCCTGTACCTGTGATAGATTGATACGTGGAAACAATGGCTCGTTTGATTCCATATTTTTTATGTAACGGCGCCATCACCATTACGAGTTGAATGGTGCTACAATTTGGATTAGCAATAATTTTATCTGATGAGGTTAGTTCATTGCCATTAATTTCTGGCACAATCAGTTTTTTGGTAGGATCCATTCTCCATGCCGATGAATTATCAATCACAGTGGTACCTGCCTCAGCAAATAGAGGTGCCCATTCTAGCGATGTTTCTCCTCCTGCTGAAAAAATAGCCACATCTGGTTTCATATCAACTGCCGTTTGTAAGCCTACAACCGTGTATGAATTGCCATTATAGTCTACTGATTTTCCAACCGATTTTTCCGAAGCGACAGGAATTAATTCTGTTACCGGAAAGTTTTGTTCCTTCAATACTTCAAGCATGACATTCCCAACCATACCTGTTGCGCCAACTACCGCTACTTTCATAGATGTTTGATTTCAAATTCTTTTGTAAAATTAATACAAACCGCTACACAAGAGATTTAAAAAATCACAAAGTTTAAGTGCTCCGTTGTTTAAAAAGTATCTACCGATTCAAAGTTGTTTCTCTAAAACGTTTTTCCGATGCTTATACCGGCCCAAGGCATGATTTTCTGACCAAAAATGGCAGCTTCGCCAAATGTTGAATAATCAGCTGCAAATGTAAAACCGGGTAGGACAGGGGTAAATGTGGCACGGAAAAACAATCCATTTTCCATCGAATGGTAGCGATATCCCACGCGCAGGGATGGATAAATAAATGATTCGGTGATTGAATAATTATTTTCTCCGCTTTTCAGGTTTAACCCCGAAACACCAATTCCAAGTTCTAACTTATGGGGAAGGTTTTTGTTGCGCTGAAAGTCAATCAACAGGTTGTAGGAAAGTGGAATTGCAAATACACGCAAATAGGTCCAAGGAAATTGATTTAAGAAAAGTACTCCTGCACTTATTGAATGGTTCATTCCATTTGATTTATGATTTAGAATTCGATCATACCCCAATGTTCCGTAAAGAGCCTGCCCGAAAATATCGATGAACAGTGCATTGGCCGCCGATCCTTTTTTACTTGTATGCATATCTCTATCGCCAATTTCGTAAGTTAAAGATACTCCACAGTTCATCCCGGAATAATTCGCTTTAATCGGATAGGTACCTCCAACCAACCAGGGATCTCCAGTGCTAAATTGAATGGAATCACTTTTAGTCCATTGATAACCCAAATTAAATCCTGCCCTTAATTTTGAATTACCAAATCGCGCGATGGGGTAACTTGCTTTTAGTTGCAAGGAGGCTCCCCATAGATCAGAATGTAAATCATCCCTGTCAGTGACATTCCACATGGGGATTTTTGATTGAATTGTCAGGACAGACAAATGATACGACAAGCCAATAGTTGAACTGATTTGTAAATTTTCCCAAAGGGTTGAATGATTGCAATGAGAAAGTAAAGTATTCCAATGAAATTGAAATAATACGCCTAATCCTGAATTTTTGGACGATAGTTTATTGAATACAGGCAAGGTATCTATAACATTTCCGGATTGATCGATGGAGAAGATTTCGGATTCATTTTCAATGTGAGCCTGATCCGTTTTGTAATTCATTCCCACGCTCCAAAACCGACTGGGTCGATAGATAAAACTCAAATTTCGATAGGTTCCGGGATGGATGTGTTTGGTAAAAATCCCCATTTTTGCTGCAAATGAATCGATGTAATACCGATTAAGTTCAGTCATGCTTTGTCGCTGATATCCGATTGAATATTCAAACGAAAACCGGGTTGGTTTTTTTACTGAATCGTTTTTCTGAGCGGTAAGATGAAAAGAGAAATAGGTGATAAATACACAAACAAAAATACGAGTCATTGAGTTAATTTACTTTAAAACAATTAATGGAAGAGTTAAGTTACGAGCTAGAACGTAAATCTGTGTAAGAAAGTATAGTTTTAAAATAAATTTGAATGCAATTTACAACATGAAAATAAGCGCTATCAACCCACTGAAATAACCCAATGCCGCTAGAAAAGAAATTCGTTTTAGATACCAAACAAAACTAATGTTTTCCATCCCCATTGCCACAACTCCAGCAGCGGAGCCAATAATAAGAAGTGAACCACCTGTCCCAGCAGCATACGCTATTAAATGCCAAATTGCATCATCAGCTGCAAAATTTGAAAACATTCCAATTGAAGCCGCAACTAATGGAACATTATCAATTATTGCAGACGCAATACCTAGAAAACTCGCGAAGAGTTGTTGAGGAATAAATGCGCTAACTTTTTCTCCAAATTGGAATATCATACCTAATGATTCCATAGACGCAATAGTCATTAAAATCCCAAGAAAAAACAATATAGAAGGCATTTCAATTTTTCCAAGTGCTTTCAAGGTAGGACTTTTCATGTTGGCTTGCGTATCAGTCATTGAAAACGACCGATTGCTCTTTATTTCTGAAACAATTGCAAAAAGCCCCAGGGCTAACATCATCCCAAAATAGGGTGGTAAATGGGTAATTGTTTTGAATATGGGAACGGAGATAATTAACCCTAATCCAATTAACAACATCCCCATTCCCTCATTCGATTTTTTTGTTTCAACATTAAGTTCAAAGGTACCCTTGAAAACGTTAAAGTAGGACGATACAAGCACAGGAACAACCATACAAATCAGTGAAGGTATACCTAGTAAAAGTACTAATTTTTGAGTTGTAACTTTTTCAGCCATCCAAAGCATTGTTGTCGTAACATCTCCAATTGGGGTCCAGGCGCCTCCTGCATTTGCTGAAATAATGATTATTCCTGCATACCATAGACGGAGTTCCTTATCAGTAATTATTTTTCTTAGAATAGTAATTAATACGATAGTTGCTGTTAGGTTATCAATAATTGCAGATAAACCGAATGATAGGATAGCAATAATCCACAGTAACGATTTCTTTTTTCTGGTCTTAATAAGTTGCTGTATACTCCCAAAACCATTAAAATGATCAATCATTTCAACAATAGTCATAGCTCCCATTAAAAAAACCAATATTTCTGCAGTTTTCCCAAAATGATGAAGGAGCGTAGAGTCTAACAATGCTTTTTTTTGATCTAATGAAAAACCAATGATTTGAATTATTTTACCATGTTCAACATCAAACCAAGTAGATATTTGTGAGAGATTTAACGCAATTACTACCCATGAAAAGGCCATCATTGTAAGTGCTGGTATTAGCTTATCTATTCTAAGTTGGTGTTCAAATACGATTGCTAAATATCCAAAAATAAAAATCAATAATATTGTTAATTCCATTATACCAGACCAAGTAGTTTAATAATCAAAAATAGGGTAGCACCAAAAATGGCCGTAATAAGAATGTACAGTTCAATAGGTCTTTTCATAAAAAAGAATTTTTACAAAAGTCAGCACCTCATCTTAAAATGAAATTAGGATAACCTTAAAATAACCTTAAAAATTAATTCTAAAAGTATTTAATCGGTTTTCGGAAGTGTAAAAAACATTGAATCCATGGTAATCGACTATTCTCTTTATAATAACCAATCCTAATCCAGCCCCTTCTTTTTTTCTCGAGTTTTTTCCTCTACCAAATTGTTGAAAGATGATTTGCTGATCCTCATTATCGAGAATGGATCCATTGTTTGTTATGGACAAACATAGTTTTGAGGCGTGTATGGAAAGGTTAATTTTAATCTGTTGGTTTTCTGAATAATGGTAAGCGTTCCTTAAAAGATTATATAGGGCAATATGCATAAGCGACTGATTCATAGAAACCATAAGCAACTCATAAATCAGTTGGTTATCTTCGATTTCAAAGTCAATTTTGCACAGAGGAAACTCGGATTTTATTTCATCAATTACAATGAAAATGAGCTCGTCCATGCGTTCTGAATGAAATTCTTGTACCGTATTGTCCTCCATTTTTGCAAGGATCAATAGCGAATCGATTAATTCATTGATATTAATCGCTTGTCGTATTACTTCTAGAATTTTATCGTGTTGTTCTTTATTACAACTATATTTTAAACTTTCAAGCTGCAAAACAATTCTGGATATGGGAGTTTTTAACTCATGTGACGCATGCGAAGTGAACATTTTTTGTCTTTTATAGGCAAGTTCAATTCGTTCAAGTAGTAGGTTAAATTCCTGACTTAATAGATCAATTTCATTGTGTGAAATCGAATTAATTGGAATTCGTTCATGCAAATCTTGTTCATTTATTTTACTGATTTTTTCGTGTAATAATTTCATTGGATTTAAAACCCCCCTGACTATCATGGATATAAGAATCCAACCGAATATACTGAGGATTATCGTAGAAAAAACGAGTAAAATGATTAAGTATTCTAAGCTTTTTCTTCCAAATTGGTCATTTGCCGCCACAAAAACATAATACATCTTTTGTTTCGTTTCATACCTTAATCCAATAATCTCGATTTGGGATTCCTCCCTGTAGATTTTTTCATTTGCTGATAATGATTTTCGCTCCAATTCAGATGGATGAAAATATTCAGAGTTTGGAGATTGATATATCTTCTCCCATTTTTCGTTCATAATGAGGACTTTCTCTTCATATAACTTTCCAACTGTATTTTTATCGATAATTCTCAATAAATTGGCATCTACTTCCTCTACATCTATTAGCAGTTTTACGTAAGTAAGCGCTTTTTCTTCTAGTCTTTTTTTAAACTCATCTTTTCTGAATTCTGAATAAAGAAATTCCACTATGAATGCGCCACAGATAAAAAGTAAAGAAAGCAAAATGCTAATCAGAATGGATAACTTTCTCTTAATGCTCATTAGTTGATTTAATAAAGTAACCAAAACCTACTTTGGTTTGAATCATTTTATGTGCGAATGGGAAATCAATTTTTTTTCTCAAGAAATTGATATAAACTTCTATTGTGTTAATATTTGTTTCTATGTGATAATCCCATAAATGATCCGCAATTTCCTGTTTACTCAAAACATGACCTCTAGCTCGCACTAACATTACTAGCAATTTGTACTCCTTTGGGGTTAATTCTATTTTTGTTGAATTTCTAAAAACTTCTTTCTTGGTATCATCAATGGTTATTTCTGAAAAGTGAATCACTTGATTATCTTGAGGGGATAAATTACCTCTTCTACTCAATGCTTGTAATCGAATTAATAATTCGTCAAAATGAAATGGTTTTGACAAATAATCGTCAGCCCCTGATTCAAAGGCATTTATCTTGTCTGTGATTTCGCTTAATGCAGTTAGCATAAGTATTGGAATAGTTGAATTATTCTCTCGTACTTTTTTACAAATTTCCAACCCACTAATTAATGGAACATTTATATCTAATATGAGTAATTGAAATTTTTTAGAAGGAAAAACAGCCCAAAATTGTTCTCCATCTAAGGCAATACTAACTTCGATATTTTTACTCCTTAATAAAGATGATATCTCCGAAGAAAGAATTGGGTCATCCTCTAAAAGTAATATCGGACCTATTTGCATCCTCAAAATTAGTTAGAAAATAATAAGTGGGTGAAGATTAAGATTTAGTTTTGATAATTAGATTTACTCCACCTTCAATTTAACCACACATTTATTTTCAATTCCAAATGATGCTTCGTTTGTATAGGTTACATCTAGCAAAGTGTATTCGTGGTTCATATAACTAAATGATGATGGATAATTGGAATGGTTTAATCCAACTATAAATTGCTCGCTGTTATTGATTTTTAGTTTAACAGCCACTTGACCTGCCCATATGCATTGTACGTTGGGCGGACATCGAGATTCTTCAACAAGTTGTGTGAATTGAACCGTTAACACAGTTCCATTTGCCGACAGTGTGCCCTGTTGATTAAAAATTAACTCAAAAGGAACGGTCGGCAAAATTGTTTTTTTACTGCAACCACTAAAGAGAAACAAAACAATGAAAACGATTGAAAAGTACTTAATCATAGTAGGTTAAACGTAAGATTTTCGGATAGAGTATAAATTATTGGATAAGATTTTTTCACTTTTTATGTAAAACCAACAACGAATCTATAATGCTTGGTTCAGTTACTACATAGGCTTCAACTGTTTTAGTGGGGTCAGACTGAATTACATCTACAAATGGATTTCCTTCAAAAACGCCCGTAAATAGGTCTATATGATTTCCTTTGATAGCACCTCCCGTATCTCCAGCAAAGAAGTAACCATCATGAATCACTTTTTGACCATTGGGTAATAAGATTGACTTGCCTTTAACTTTTGGGATAAAAATAACGGTTCCATAAGGAATCATGGCTTTGTCAACGGCAATAGTTCGATACGGCACAAGTTTATAGTTCAGTACTCCATCACCAAACCCCTTGGAGATTTTCCAAAGTGCTTTTCCAAAATTTTCAACCGTTAATTTACTCTTGGCATATTTATCACATGCTCTGCAGTTTACAAAACTATGTTCACCTGTTTTTTCGAAATTAATCACCGTAATATTTCCTAACGAATCTTCGATAAATGCGGTTCCTTCTAATGCCGACGAACAGAAATCACAGGTGTCTGCATAGAGCCCAGTTTCTTTTCCATCGGAGAGTACGAAAGGGATTTTACCGCTCGATTGAAATTTGTGAATATAATATTGAGTAGACCATAACGTCAATTTTGGACGTTTGGATAACTCCGTTGGTTCCGTTAAATTGAAATCTGATTGTGCGCTCTGAGAAAAGATCTTCGAATAGCTAATTGCCAAAAGAAGTGCAAGTAATAGTGGGTTTTTCAAATTCTTTTGGTGTTACTTTCAGATAACTAATGAATAAGGAGTTTCTGTATTGAGTTCCCATTCGTAATAAAATAAACACCGGGTTGTAAATCGGATACACTTATTTGGGTTTCTTTTTCCGAAAGATTGAAAGACTTAATTGCTCTTCCGCTGGCATCTAAAATTTTATAAGGAGTAATATTATTGATTTTATTGAGCATCGAAATGGTAATCATTTCCTTTGCTGGATTTGGGAAGATTGAAAATGGAAGGGTGTTTTCTTCAGTTATACTTCCTGAACATCCCAATAAATTGATGTATTCCCAAATCTGGTCATTCAACAGAAACGGAACCAAGTCATTTCCTGGTGCTTCTCCCATGCGTATCCAAACTAAATGTTGACTAGGCACCACATTGATAAATTGTCCGTTCGCACCAAGCGCCATAAACGTTTCGGCTGGTGCATTTGGCATGAGAGTTCCCGGAAAAACGGTTTGAAGACCAGGAACCATGAAGTTTTGTTTGCCGTTGAGCCACGTTAAATACCCATAGGCTTTGTTGAGCGATTGAGAAGTATTAACCATATCATGAAAATAAGTAGTATCGGTCATGATCTGTGTTCCGTTCCAAGTCCCCTTGTTTTCCATGAGTAATCCAAATCGAGCCATAGATCGTGCATTACTTACAAAAACGTTGTTATAACCCGATTGAAAAAAACCTCCTGTAATTCCTGTAACTCCTAATTTTGAATTGGTGTACGCATTTAAGGTTTGTCCGGTGGCTGCTTCAATTACCCCATCCAGTAAGGTATACGGCGCGTTGTGATACGCCCATCTTGTACCCGGATCAGTCAGATATTCGAGGCAGGTATCCAACGTACAAAATGAATCTGCTATTCCATCATTCAATCCACTTGTCATGGTGAGTTGATTCCTTATGGTAATATTTCCTTCCTGTTCGGCTGAACAATTGGTCCATCCTGCGCCTAAATACTGTGAAGTTGAGTCACTTAAATTCAATAATCCATCTTGTTGGGCTAATCCTACCATAAATCCGGTAAGTGTTTTGCCTGCAGATGCCCAGTACCAGTTACTCGTGGCGGTTTGTCCATTGAAGTATTGTTCTAAAACGATTTTGCCATCTTTTAATATGATAAAAGATTTAGAGTTTTGAGTTCCTAAAAAGTTATATAAACTGTCGATTCTTTCCTGACACCACCCTAAAGATGATGGAGAAGTTGTTTCCCATGCTGAACTACCAACGGGTGGAAAATAACTTGATTGGGAATAACCAGCTTGGCATAGGTGTAATAAAACAACCAAAATTGATATGTGTTTCTTTAGTGTCATTTAATTTTTGTGCATATTAATTAAATATTAATCTATTACTAGCATTTCAATAACTCAGAAATAAATTACTCCACACTTATTGAAATTCATGTATATTTGAAATATCAAATGTTGAAGTTACTATTTTTTATATTGGTTTGCTGGTGTTTTTTGGAAAAATCCCATGCACAAGTCATCGATGATTTCAGCGATGGAGATTTTTCGAATAACCCCACTTGGTCAGGAACAACGGGAGATTTTATGGTTAATGGCACTCAGCAATTACAGTTAACAAGTTTAGTTGCTGGAGCATCCTATTTAACCACTCCACATAGTCTAACTTCTCTCGATAATAAAGAATGGAGGATATGGGTAAAGCAATCCTTTGCCTCTTCTTCCAGTAATTTTGGAAGGGTTTATTTAACCGCTGATAATGCAGATTTAACCCAGGTATTGAATGGTTATTATTTACAATTTGGGGAAGCAAATACAATTGATGCCATTCGCTTGTTTAAATTGGAGGCGGGTGTTTCAACTCTAATTTGCTCAGGTATAGATGGTCAAATTGCTAACAGTTTTACGGTATCGATTCGTGTTGTTCGCTCTTCTCTTGGGCTTTGGAGTTTGTTTGCAGATTTAACCGGTGGGTCAAGTTATGTACTACAAGCAAGTGCTTCTGATGCATCCGTTTTACAAGGTTCTTTTTTCGGTATCATGGATACGTACACGATTAGCAATGCAACCAAATTTTATTACGACAATGTTTATATCGGTAATGAAATCATTGACAATCAACCCCCTCTATTAGATACAGCCATTGCTATTTCTGCCACACAAGTGGATGCGTATTTCAATGAAGCATTAGATCCAGTGAGTGCTCAAACTGCTGGTAATTATGTTTTTAATCCTACCATTGGGGCATCATCTGCGGTGCTTGATGCTGTAAACCCAGTCTTGGTTCATCTTACTACTACCTCACCCTTAATAAATGGGACTTCTTACAATTTAATTGCCTCCAATATTTCTGATATTTCTAATAATACGAACGCCTCAACAAGTACTACTTTCCAATACTTGGTGGCAGATTCGGTGCTTCCGGGAGATGTAATTATTAATGAGTTTTTCCCTGATCCTACACCAGTGATCGGGTTACCCGAGGTTGAATTTGTAGAAATTTATAACAAAAGCAACAAAATTTTTAATCTTTCTGGGTGGAAAATGGGTGATGCCTCCTCCAATGGAACAATAACCGAAGGCTGGTTGCTGCCAGGAGAGTATAAAGTGCTTACCGCTACAGCAAATATTCCTTTGTTTACAACCACAACCGCCATTGGTGTAACGAGTTTTCCGAGTTTAAATAATGCAGGAGATGACGTGGTTTTAAGTGATAATTTTGGTAAAATAGTAGATAAACTAACCTTCACGGATGACTGGTATAGAGATGAAGTTAAAAAAGATGGAGGGTATTCACTTGAATTAATAAACCCCAATGACCCATGTTCTGATGCAGATAATTGGATAGCATCAACTGCTTTGTTAGGTGGCACTCCGGGTACATCTAATTCTGTATGGAATGTTACCCCAGATACGGATGCCCCAATTGTTTCTGCTTCGCTTGCTTTGGCTCCTAATTTTTTGGAATTGTACTTTAACGAAGGAATGGACTCAACATCATTATTCAATTCGGCGCTTTCTTTTACTCCAAATTTGACCATTCAAAATAAATTTGTGTTAGGCCCCCATCCAAATCTAATGACGATTCAATTCAATGAAAATTTGCAAGGATCTCAACTTTATTCATTTACTATTCAATCGATTGCTGATTGTTGGTTGAATCAAATCGATCGAAGTGGCACCTTTATTTTGCCAGAAACCCCAGAACCAGGAGATGTAGTGATAAATGAAATTCTTCAAAATCCGTTGACAGGTGGACAAGATTGGATCGAGCTATATAACAATTCTTCCAAGGTGGTGAATTTAAAAGATTGGCAATTGGCGAATTTTGATAACGATACGATTGATAATTTTAAAATAATTCCAACGAATTACATCTTACAACCCAATGATTATGTGGTTTTAGGGAAAGATTCGTCATTTGTAAAACAGAACTATCCTTTTTCAGTTTCCGGAAAATTTTTATATTCTGAATTACCAAGTTATAACAACGATTCAGGTACGGTGTATTTAGTATACAATTCTGAAATAATCGACAAAGTATCCTATTTGGATGCTTGGCATTTTGATTTATTGGATGTTACCGATGGGGTTTCCCTTGAGCGGATCGATCCCTCTGGACTTTCGAGTAGTGAATATAATTGGCATTCCGCAGCTGAAGATATTGGTTTTGGAACTCCGGGAAGAGTAAATTCCCAATACCGTCCAGTAGTATCATCAGGTGAAATTTCATTGTCGTCCGATATTTTCTCACCAGATAATGATGGGTTTCAAGATGTGCTGCAAGTTTCGTACGAACTTACAAATCCGGGTATGCTCGGAAAAGCACAAATTTTTGATGATCGAGGTCGATTAGTTAGAACCATTTTCACTAATGAATTAATGGGCACTTCAGGTACATTTACTTGGGATGGTTTGACAGACAAACAAGTAAAGGCGAGTATCGGTGTATATGTACTCGTGGTGGAAGTCTTTTCAACAGAAGGAGGTGTATTTTTTACAAAACAAAAAGCAATAACACTAGCTGGTAAGTTGTAATTTTGGAAAAACTTCGTTTATGAAAAAAATACTTCTAATTGCAGGATTGCTGGTTTCAGCATTTTCCTTTTCTCAATCATATAATATGGCCATTGGATTAAAAGGAGGATATCCTTCTTTAGGAGGATTAAATGCTAAAAAAATGCTTTCGAGAAGTACTGCTGCCGAGTTATCTATTGGTGGCTATGCGGGAGGGTTATATTTGTCTGGATTATTTGAAATTCAAAAACCACTTCCTGAACCAACAGGGTTGGACTGGTATTTGGGTGCTGGACCTGCCATAGGGTTTGGCGCAAATTCATTGTTTTTAAGTGCCAACGGAGTAATTGGTCTGGATTATACGTTCCAAGACTTTCCGTTAAACTTAGCACTCGATACTGGACCTGTAATTTCTTTTAGTCCGATTGGGTTCTACTGGGGAGGTGGCTTGGCTATCCGATATGCGTTAAAATAAAAAAGTGTATTATCCCGGAGCCCAAGGCTGGATTGAAAAGTATTTTGATTTAATCGAAAAAAATGAAATTCAGTTAATTAGTCCTTTAATTGAATCGGATGATTTAATTGAATTGAGTCGAAATACAGGGTTATTATTCGGTATTCCCTTGGCTCAATTATTTTTTCAAGATGCTAATACCCGAAATTGGACTAGCCATGATCGGTTGAAGTCTGTATTTTTTGAGACCTTACTGTGGGTGCATTTGAAGCACAATGAAAATAGGTGGAATAAAGAACAGTATATTGAAGATTTAGCAAATTATTATTCGACAGTTAAACCAAAAAATTTAGTAGACTTTCTGCCATTTCGTAAAAAAGAATCAGTCATCCACTCCCTCGAATTGTCAATAGACGAGCGGCTCGAATTAGACAAGCGACTGATAGAAACACGTGTGTGGTTAAATACCCTTACTAATGCATTTGTTTTTTTAGATGTCATATTGTTCCAAGAATTTCTTCATACAAAAACGGTTAGATCCCTGCGTGTTTTAACGGAGAAAGCCATGAAGTGTTTTATTGGCGCGGCACACTCAGACAAAGAGCTTACGGAATCAGAAGAAAAATTATTTGCTTATTTTTTGGCAAGTGCGCGGTTGGATGAAGAAACCGACAAGGACCTGGAGGCCTTATTTGTTTCCCCTATCTATATTCCTGATTTAGAGTTAATAACATCAGAATCAACCGAGTTTAAGTATTACATTCTTTATTTTTGCGCCTTTATAATTTCGTGCAATAGAGAAATCCATGAAGAAGAACGTTCCTTTTTGATTCGATTAGCCCAGCAAATTTCTCTTTCAGAAGATGAGGTGGACTTGGCCTTAACGTTTAATACAGCGTTTATTTTAGATCATGCGAATGAAATTCCATTCATAGGAACGTCTTCCGTTGACATTTTATTCTCAAATCTATCCAAACGTTGGGGCAAAATTCTTCTTCGGAATAAAGATAAACTCGTACTGGAAATTCAACAAAGCAAGGAACTAATGATGTTATTGGGTAAATCTACCCAGCGGGACTTGACCAAAGAGGAGAAAGACCAAGTGAAATCGCAATTGATGGATATCATGAAATCTATGCCTTCGTTGGCTATTTTTCTAATTCCCGGCGGAAGTTTATTGCTCCCCATTTTTTTAAAAATCATCCCTGGTTTAATGCCTTCTGCTTTTCGCGATAATGAAGTCTAAAAACGGTTCAAAAGGTTGAAATGTTGTTAATAATTCGGTGCTAAACGCCTTTGTTTTTCTTGACTTCACGCGCCTTGTTTCTTATTTTTGCAAGGAATCATTTTTTAATAAGAAGAAAGCAAAATTATGAGCGAAGAGGAAATTGATAGAAGTAATTATTCAGCAGATAATATACAAGTTTTAGAAGGGTTAGAAGCGGTTCGTAAGCGACCTGCCATGTATATTGGGGATGTTGGAATTAAAGGTCTTCACCACTTGGTATATGAGGTGGTTGATAACTCCATTGATGAGGCCCTTGCCGGACATTGTGATACGATAACGGTTTTCATCAATGAGGATAATTCCATTACGGTTAAAGATAATGGTCGTGGTATTCCAACTGCCATGCATACTAAGGAGAAGAAATCTGCTCTTGAGGTCGTTATGACCGTATTGCATGCCGGAGGTAAGTTTGATAAAGATACCTACAAGGTTTCTGGTGGACTTCACGGTGTTGGGGTTTCATGTGTAAATGCCTTATCCATTGCATTAAAAGCGACAGTTCGAAGAGAAGGTAAAATTTTCCAACAAGAATATAGCATTGGTAAACCATTGTATGATGTGAAGGTGGTCGGAGAATCACAAGAAACAGGTACAGAGGTTACATTCAAACCAGATGGAACTATCTTTGAATCAACAGAATATAACTTTGACACCTTAGCGGCGCGTATGCGTGAGTTGGCGTTCCTCAATAAAGGAATTACAATTACGTTAACAGATTTACGCGTTCAGGACGAAAACGGTGAGTCACCTATGACTACCTATCATTCGGAAGGAGGATTGAAGGAATTTGCTCAATACTTAGATCGAAATAGAGAGGCTCTTATCTCAGATGTAATTTATTTTGAGGGAGAAAGAGAAAATATCCCGGTAGAGGTTGCACTGACTTATAATACATCCTACACCGAAAACATTCAGGCGTATGTCAATAACATTAACACCCATGAGGGAGGAACGCATTTGTCCGGTTTCCGTCGTGGATTGACAAACACCCTGAAAAAATATGCCACGGATTCAGGAATTTTAGCGAAAGAAAAAATAGAAATTGATGGTGATGATTTCCGTGAAGGATTGACGGCAGTTGTTTCTGTTAAAGTGCAAGAACCGCAATTTGAAGGACAAACCAAAACCAAATTAGGAAACAGAGAAGTTACTGCTCCGGTTAGTCAAGCGGTTTCTGAAATGTTATCAGCTTATTTGGAGGAACATCCAGCGGAGGCAAAACTAATCGTTGAGAAGGTGATTTTGGCAGCTCGTGCGCGTCATGCTGCGCGTAAGGCACGTGAGATGGTTCAACGTAAAAATGTACTTACTGGCTCTGGATTGCCTGGTAAATTGGCCGATTGTTCTGAAAAAGATCCTGCTGCTTGTGAGATTTACTTCGTCGAGGGAGATTCTGCGGGTGGAACAGCTAAACAAGGTCGTGATCGTCATTTTCAAGCCATCATGCCCTTGCGTGGTAAGATTTTGAATGTCGAAAAAGCCATGCAGCATAAAATCTTTGAAAACGAAGAGATCAAAAATATTTACACGGCTCTTGGAGTTCGAATTGGGACAGAAGAAGATTCTAAAGCCTTGAATCTAGAAAAATTGCGCTACCACAAGATTATCATTATGTGTGATGCCGACGTGGATGGTTCGCATATCGAAACGTTAATCTTGACATTCTTCTTCCGTTTCATGAAAGAATTAATTGAAAACGGCTACATCTATATTGCTACTCCACCGCTTTATCAAGTGAAAAAAGGAACCAAATCCAATTATGCGTGGAATGAAGACATGCGTGATCGTTTGATTCAAGAACTGAAAGGGGGAGGAAGTGAATCTTCTGTGAATGTACAACGTTATAAAGGGTTAGGAGAAATGAATGCAGAACAATTGTGGGATACTACCATGAACCCTGAGAACAGAACGCTTCGTCAAGTAACCATTGAAAATGCAGCTGAGTGCGATCAAATCTTTTCTATGTTGATGGGGGATGATGTTCCACCGCGAAGAGAGTTTATCGAGAAAAATGCGAAATACGCTAAAATAGACGCTTAATCGCTCAAACTAATTGATGAAATGGCCCATTGGAAATTCCAGTGGGCTTTTTTATTCAGTCTATTTTTCTTCCCACATACGTTGTACCACTACCACCGCCCAATCCACCTCCATATCGAGAAAAATAAAGACTATCATTCACGAATTGTATTTCACTTTGATTATACATGTTTCCCTGATGGTATTTCTTTCCTTTCCAAACAGAATCTATGTGAAAAAAACTCCCTTCTACCTGCAAATACAACCCATTTCGTGTCACTTCAATTGTATCAATATACGTTGTGTCATGACTTACTGTGCCCATCATCCAAGAGCTACTATGAACCGTACAACGATAATTACCAGCTAGTTTTTTGAGGTGTGCTTTATCGCAGGCAAATAAAACATAACTTATAATTGTAACAAGAAGTATGGATTTTATCGATTTCATAACGCGTGTGTTGACACAATTCGGTTAGGTTTCTTATCGGTTACTCTATTTTAATTCCTGCATAACTAGTTCCACCTCCACCTCCAAGGCCACCACTATAGGTTGAAAAATAGATGCTATCATGTATAAATTGAATTTCTCTATGATCATGTACATTTCCTTCCTTGAATTTAGTTCCCTTCCATATGGAATCTATTAGAAATGAGTCACCCAATAAGGTAATATAATCTCCTTCTCTTTTCACTTCAATCGTATCAATGTAGAGTGTATCATAATAAAATCCCGGGCCCGATGACTTAAGATGAGCCGTACAACGGTATTTTTCTGAATTTTTCTTGGAACCTTTTTTGCTACAAGCGGATAGCAGCATAAGCGATAAAACAGAAACAAGCAACAGGGGATAGATTGGTTTCATGACAAAGCTACTTTGAATTCGAAAGAAAGGTAGGGTTTTTATTTAATATGTGCCACAGCGAGATGTAATTATATTACTTTTCTAGCGGTTGATATAAAATTTCAAAAGCGTTGGAAACTGCCTGATGCAGGATAGTTGCGTGATTTTCCTCTGGTAAATAATCAAAAAAGACACGTACATTTTTGCTTTTAGATTGCTTTATTTTATCTGATAATAAGTTTGCATCCACTTCCATGACACGCGGAACTTTCGTTGGGGTGAGGCCCTCTTTTCCAACCCCAATATAAATAGCTGTTTGTTGGTCATATCCTTCGGCGTAAAGGGTGGACGGAAGGTTCAAAAGCGAACCATTATCCCACCATAAACTGGGGCTTACGATAATGTACTTGGTAAAAAGTGTGGGATTTTTCAATAGAATTTGGGTCGCCAATAATCCACCAAAAGATTGTCCAATAAGTGTTTTTTCTTGATTAGTGCGGTATTTCTTTGCTAGGTATGGTTGGAGTTCATTTTCAATAAATGAAATAAATGAATCGGCGTGACCGGCTGTTGGAAATCGTTCATTCAATTCGTCAAGGGTTGATGGATATGTGAAATCCCTTGCTCTGTCTACATTGGCTATGCCAACCACTATGGATTTTGGTACCTTATTCACCCATTCAAAAGTGTTAAATTGAACAAGACCAACAATATGAATAAAATCTTCATCGGCAGATCCGTCCAATAAATAAATTACCGGGTATTTGATTGAGTCGCTCGGATTATATCCTTCAGGTAAATAGATATTCAATATCCTGGTTTCATTCAGTACGGTGGATTGAATTTTATCAATGACACCAAGTACAAATGGTGTGCTAATTTCGGTGGTTTTCTCATTGGTTTTTTGCCCAAACGTGAAAGAAAGCCAGCACAGCGCAACAAGAAGTAGGATTGAATGATTCATGCTTTAATATATCTATTTGATGGATAAAGGTTCTTTACTTCAACAAGTTTAGCGAATTTTGGTATAATAATTAACTCTGCTAATAAATAGAAAGTAGTTGATATAAATTACCTCACCTCCATCGAACGCCCAACCATTCCTTGTTGAATGTCTATATCAATTCGACCTACATACAACCCGGCATACCCAACTTGATTGATGACTACGGGTTGTCCCTTTTGGTTTAATTCAATGGTAGGTTTTTCCAAAAAGGTATGGCTGTGTCCTCCAAGAATGAGGTCAATGTGGGAGGATAGTTTTGCTAGTTTTCTGTCTGAAACCTTGGAAGTATCAGCGTAATCATACCCCAAATGCGATAAACAAATGATCAATTCACAGCCCTTATTTTTTAATTCCTTAGCCAATTGATTCGCCGTAATTATCGGATCTAAATACTTGGTTTTACCAAATTTATCAGATGGTACAAGCCCCATCAATTCAACACCTATTCCAAAAACCCCAATTTTCAAGCCTCCTTTGTTGATTAGCGTGTATCGTTGCGTTTCACCATTCAGTATCGTTTCTGAAAAATCATAATTGGCACAGAGAAACGGAAAATTAGCGTATTGTTTGGCATTTTTAAATCCTGCTAAACCAATATCAAAATCATGATTTCCCATAGTGGCAGCATCATAGCCCATTTCAGTCATGAGTTTCATTTCCAAAACGCCATTAAACAAGTTAAAATAAGGTGTTCCTTGAAAAATGTCTCCGCTATCTAAAAGCAATACATGTTCTTCTTCTTGTCGTATTTGTTGTATGAGCGCATGTCGCTTGGCAACGCCGCCCATCCCTGGAAATTTGGTGTGATTATCTGGAAATGGATCAATATTGGAGTGGGTATCGTTGGTGTGAAGAATCGTTAATTTCTTAGTCTTTTTAGTTAATAACGATTGACCGAAACTGGAAGTACTCAGTGCAATGGCACCGGCTCCAAGGGATAAATTGCGAACAAACTTTCTTCTATTCATAATTATTCCTATTTAAAAACACGAATGTCATTGGTTGAAATTAATGTGGATTGTTGTTTGGCATGTTCAATCAGTACATCACGCATCAATTTACCAGTTTCATTGATTATTTTTCCTTTTTTGAAAAAGTCCATTTTATCTCCTCCATTCGCTAAATAATCTGAGGTGATAATGATAAAATGGGTGCAACTTTCAGGCACGGAGTTTAATACTATTTTTCCGTTTTGAACTGTACAATTCGAAAGTGGTTCTCCACCTGATTTAGTTATAAAAGCACCTATTTCAGTCAGTGATTCAATGGGCATTTCAACCCAGACGATGGTATTGTCGAATGGCATTAATTTAAAGAAATCACCCACGCTTAAATTTCCTTTGCCCAAACTGGATCGAATGCCACCAGTGTTCAACAAACAAAGGATAGGCGTATTAATTTTAATTGTTTGAGTTTGTTGTATGAAAATCGCATCCGCTACCCAATTCATTAAATTGGACGAGGGTCTTTCCACGATAAAATCGTTTTCTGATTGAGCTATAATTTTACTCATAGAACGATTCATGGAATCACGATATGGTTTAATGATACTATCTGTGGATCTGCTGCCAGCGAGTGAATTTCCAATAGCAATTCTAGTTGAGTACACCTGTAAATGAGAAGAGCAAGCCATAAGGCTTGCTCCAATACACATGATAAGAAAAATCTTACCCATTATTCAATAATGAAAGACTGTTGAACGGTTCCGTATGCTGTACCTACAGCTAACATATACATCCCTGATTTAAATTGGTTAGCAGATAATTCCAAAACTGGAAGTTCGAATCCACTTTTTTCCGCAATTACTCTTCCTTGTGCATCAACTACTTGGTATGAAGTAATAGATAATCCATTTACTTGAGCATACACTTTGTTGTTAGCCGGTACAGGGAACACAGAGAAATTACTTTCTAATTTTTCTTGTAATCCAACTTGACATGCATCATATGTCATATTTGAAAAGTTTACATGACAAACAAAATCAGTTGAATCAACATAAGGGTTTCTATTATTTTGAATAGAGTATATATATTCATTACGGGCTATTTCGTAATTATCTGGTAAATCTGCATAGTGCCATGCTTTCAAAATAGCTTGACTTTGATTTGTAGGGATTTGCCAGTTATTTCCTAATTGTCCGTTGTAGCAAGTAGCCATATAGAAAATAGAACGAGCAGCATTCCCTCTCTGTTCAGCGCGCGGCATAAAACACATTTGGTTTGAACTATTATAACCAACTGCACAATCTAAATAGGTAAACACTGGATTTCCTACGATTTCATCCATAGGTAAATTACTTCGTGGCGTGTTTGCATTTTGAAGGTTGGTAGGATATAAATTATGTTGGTCGTTGTATTCTTTTTGTTCTGGATTATCTGCTGGAAAAGTTGGCATCCAAGAGTGACAATAGCTGTGCTCTCTAGAATATCCAACAGCGGTCCAATCAAATGGATCATTGAAAACTTTTCTCTCTCCAGAATATGAACACACAACATATGATTGACCAGCTGTCGTATCTCTAATTTCAAACTGATTCATCATAGTTGTTTTATAATTGAAATACGAAACAAATGTATGAGGATTAATTAAAGCGGATAGATCACTTAAAAAAGTAGTAGCATTAGAATTAATACCTGCATAGTAGTTACCAATTTGTTGTCCTTGACTAGTAACGTTACCTGTAGCAGGAGATGATGTTTTGTAATTTTGGAATCCATCAGGACCATTAAAGGCATAAACTGCAAAATATAAGTTCTGATTTGCGATTACGTGACGTGGAGTAAAACTAGTTCCACTTCCCACATAGGCTACTTTAGCATCTCCAATTACATCACCTCTTTTGTAAGTTGTTCCATCTGTAGGTACTCCTGTAATTGCTGACCCAGTTTTCCATAAAACGATGTATTTTTCAGCATTTACACCTGCATTAAATTGTCCCGCCACTGTATACGCCTTCACCAATGGAAATGTTAATCCTGTTGGATTAGAAGTAGGTTCGGTAGCTAAATTGTCTGTTCCAACAGCCGATAAAGTAATAACATATGGATTTTCATCGCTGTCATCGTTCGTTATGCTTAAAGTAGCTGTACGCGTACCTGTTCCCGTTGGAGCAAAATTCAAGGTAAAAGTTTGATTTCCTAACGCTGAAACAGTTCCAGAATAAGTACCACTAAAATCAGCTGCATTTATTCCAGAAAGGGTTGTTCCTGATATAGTTAGATTTTGAGAACCAGAATTTTCTATAGTAACAGTAGTAGCTGATGTGGTACCAATCACATATGTACCGTTATTTAAAACGGTTACACCACCTAATTTCACGTTGATCTCGCGAGCTGGAGCTACGTATGAAAAGATATCATTTAAGTCTCTAGGTACCAATTGATAGTTTGCATTGAATTGTCCTACTAAACCAATAATCGTTACTGGCCCTGTAGGTATTGCTGTACCATCAATTACGGTTGAACCATTAATACGCACATCTAAAGTTGCTGTTCCATCTGTAATTTGAACGGTACTATTTCCGGTTGCGAAATTTCCAGTTTGTACAAAAGTAACATTGTCTACGCGCACCAATTGAGCTTCTAAAGCTTCATTTATACTTGAAAGCGGAACTAATTGAGGTGCGGGAGCTCCGACAGCACCGTGGTTTACAAAACTACTTGTTGGAGAAATTTCCAATAATCCGCTGAAGTCAAATAAAACTCCGGTAGCAGTAATCGAATCTCCCCGTTGAACGGAACTTAAATTACTACCAAAAGCTGGTATTGCTGCAGTTCCATCTTGTAAATAACGAATGTTGCCCAATTCAGAACCATTAGCTGCAACTCCTTTAACCGTAACCGTTTGACCAATACTCATATTACGAGCATCAGCAATAGTTTGGGCACTAGCAAAAAGAGAGGAAATTGCTAAAACGCCTGTAAAAATGATTTTTTTCATAATTGAAATTAAAATTGAAAACCTAAAGAAACATTAAATCTAAACCCTTGACCGAACATGACCGTTGCAGATCGAGCGTCAAAATTATTATAAATATCATTTGCATTATTTGTTGCATCAGCGATATACACCGAATTTAACAAATTAGTGATTGAACCATTGAATAGCAATGCTGAATTTTTGAATTCTACTTTATATCCCGCAAATAGATTAATTAAATAATAGGAGGGCATTTTCCAAGACTCTCTACCGCCGTCTTCTCCTTGCAGGGTAAATGGATCAAAATTAGCGTAATACCGATCAAAATACTGTCCTTGCAAACGAAAATACAGATTCTTAATAGGTTCATATCGTATGGCAGCTGAAAAAGCCGTTTGTGCTGCATCACCTACATGTACGCCGCGTGCGTCAAAACTAAACTCAAGTGAATCATATTGCGGAATAAAAATTGTTTTGGATGAATTCCAGAACCAATTCCCATAGGAGAACATCAATTCAGTGGAAATCTTCTTAGATACCTTGTAAGCTACATCAATTTCACCGCCTAAATGAACCGCATCCATTCCGTTTATGTTTACGCGAATAAACTCGGTCGGATCATTTGGATCTGGAACCGCTACCCCATAAGGAAACGGTTTGTTTTTCCAATTGGTAGCATACGCATTAAGGTTGACTCCAAAAATTTTATTAGCATAATTATACCCGCCTTCTGCTGCTAGAATTTGTTCATTTAAAATTTCACCAAAAAATTTGTTTGTATTATTGTCTATCACATTGGAGAATTGTGGCGTTCGATTTAAAAATCCTAAATTCACATATACATTCGAAAGTTTATCTAATTTGTAACTCACTCCACTTTTGAAGGTGAATCCAGGTAAAAATTTCCAATCCGTGCTTACGTATTTTAATCCGGATGAATTCGACGTATATAATTGACCTTGGTACGTTATGGAATCATTTGCTCCAACTTGTAGTACCGTGTCTCCTATATCTAACGTACGTTTTTGAAAATAATCTACCCCTTTATAGCCATTAACGATTCCGGATAGATTTATAAAATAAGACCATTTTTCTCCGGAATATTCTACCTGACTAAATGCTCCAGTCCATTGTACTAAACCAGAACGATCTGCGTTAAATGCATTTTTGGCGATTTTATCACCTACGTGTTTCATCGGGCTTGCCGAGTTTTTGTCGGCATCATTTACAAAATAATCTCCTCCAAGTAAATCTTCGATACGTTGGTAATGGCGACCCTCATAGTATCGTATATCAATACCTCCAGAAACTTCCAAGTTTTTAGAAATAGTATAGTTGAACTGACCTAAATAGCCCACCCAGAAATGATTGTTGATACTAGAAAGCAAGATTTGACTTGATTTTATTTGAGTTGGATGATAATAAGGATCAACATTTGGTGTTCCAAATAATGAATTTACCTTGTTTTCTTGTATCACTAAATCCCAATCAATTAAGCCACTTGAATCTCTCAATAAAGCGGAGGAATTAAAAATGCTCGTTCCGCCTCCACGCCCAATTGACATGTAGGCTAGGTTTGAAATAGATAATTTATCATTCACCTTCCAAAAATCCTTTAACGTTACTTGTGGTTTGGAATAAAAATTTCTTCGTTCACTAAAAATTTCTTCTTTACCATCTTCATTGGTTCGGTATCCCCAATGCTGGTTAAATCGAACCCCCATGTCATAAAACACAACATTAGTATCTATGGGTGAACCTAATTCACGTGCTTTTTCCTCACTAAAATATTGAATTGATTGGTTATATGATCTCTGAGCATGTTGTTGAGGAGCTGCAAATGCAGAAAGCGTAATCAAATGATTTTTAATTTTCTTTGAAAGTTTACCATACCCAAAAAAGCCTTGACTCGGTGTTCCATATACCCAACCATCAGATTGTTTATAGGATCCCGAAACAGTTAAGCCCCATCCACTTTTTGTCATTCCAGTATTGTATGAAAAGGTGGTTCGCAACATATTTCCTGTTGAATATTCTTGTTTCAACATTCCCCCTTTTTTATTTCCTATACCCTGAGTTACTATGTTAATGGTTCCACCAATGGATGGCATAGCGATTTTAGTGGCACCTAATCCTCGCTGTACTTGCATTTGAGCAGTAATCGCATCCAATCCAAACCAGTTAGACCAATATACGGCTCCATTTTCCATGTCATTCACCGGTACTCCATCAATCATTACACCAACGTTTCTTTGGTCGAAACCCCGAACATTGATACGCGCATCTCCGTCACCCCCACCTTGTGTAGTGGCATAAACTCCGGCTGTTCCCATTAATAACATAGGTAAATCACGTGAACCTAACTCTTCAACAATTTTTTGTGTAGGGATTTTAGTAACAGCAATCGGTACATTATCCTTCACCATGTTTCCAATTACTTCTATTTCTGCAAACTCAACACTTCCACCTAATTCAATGTCGCGATCAATTAGTGGTTTATTCACATTTAATTTCACTTTAACGGTGTCGTATGTAGACATAGTAATAACTAACACATACTCTCCGTAAGGTACTTTCGTCAGTTCATAGATACCATCAGTATTCGTGAAAGCGCGATACTTATTTTGGATATTAACTTTTGCGCCAACAATGGGTAAATCAGTCGAATTATCTCTAATTTTTCCTTTAATAGTACTTGTCTGTTGGGCAAAAAATACCGTTGGCAGTAAAATAAGTAAGCCAAGAAGTAATTTCATATGAAATTTATAGAAATAAAATTATTGAACAATAATCCTTTTTGTAGTTGATGCTCCTGTTTCAGAAACAACTTGTACAAAATAAACTCCTTTAATACGTGGTAATTCAATGCTGTAAACGCCATTTTTCAATGCACTTTTTTGCCAAACTTGTTGACCCAATCCATTTGAAATGGTTAACGATCCAATATTCTCTTCCAAGCTTATTGAAATTGTTCCTGTTGATGGATTTGGATAAACATCGAATGATACAGTAGAAATTTCACCTACTGAAACTGGGTTACAAGCGCAGTTGTGAATACCTAAAGATGACCAATTACCATCTAAAATTGGGTTACCGCTAGTTCCAAACAGCGTATCTCCATTAGCATCCAAACGAACAATAACAGCAGGAATAGAATCCCATTCTAATAATGGATCAAAGAATGAAACTTGTGAAGTAACTCCTTTTTTAATGCTAGCTTTTCTTAACATGGAATGTTCCTTGGTAATCAAAACGCCTAAACCTGTACTGTAAGGGAATGATGTAGACCATGCACCATCATTTCCGGCTGAAGATCCTGTTTCGTTTGCTGGGTTTTCACCAATTTTTCCAAAAATATCAATCACAGCAAAATTAGGCACATTAGTAGCATTTATTAAGGTTGTAGCATTTGCTGGCAGCGTACCTTTTGCTAACATAACCGCATCATTACCGTTCCAGTAAAATGCATTACTAGTGTTATAAACTGGACTGTAAAAACCGTCTCCTCTTGCTTGTAAAGAATCCCAAATTGGCGCTTCCTGACCCGTTCCATTTGGATCTCTTTTATCCAACACCGCAACATAAACATCATAAGCAGCCACAGTCCCACTTAATTGCACCGCGTTAGCCACTGTTGCTGTTGTTGCACCATTGGAATATCGAGCAACGAAATATTGACTCAAATCAATAGGAGCAGAAGTAGGATTATATATTTCTAACGCTTTGTTGTTAGACCAACCCTCTACGTATTCAGAAATAAAAATTTTGGCGCAGTCTTGAGAAAACGAAAACCCGGCTGCAAAGGTGAAAATAGCAAGTAATGATTTTTTCATAAAAATTAAATTATAATAGTAAAGGAACTAAATGCTGTTGGAGTTTAAACAACCTAACTTCTTGTATTAGAAATATTTTTGTTCATATTTCGAAATGGTTTCGGCAAAGAAAATATTGCTTCAAGGAGATCATCTCGAAAATTCAGGTCAAATTTACATATTTTTTGGTTCTTTTCTATTAGAAAATTGTTAACACATTGTTGCTTTAAATTAATTTTAGTTGTTCATAAAACAAAACATTGTGTATCTTCAACACTCAATTACAAAATCATGAAGTATTTTTTTACCCTTATTAGCTTATTTTTACTTGTTCAACAAGTTGGTTCACAGGAATTAACCGTTGAGAAAATCTGGAAGAATTATGAGTTTCGTTCCAAAGGAGTAGATGGCTTTCGATCTATGAAGGATGGTGAGCATTACACCCAAGTTATTGACAATTCCATTTATAAATTTAAAATTAATGATCCTGCGGATAAAGGCACTTTACTCGTCGGAAAAGAAAAGCTTCTTTTAGGTGGAAAGGAATTCAGTTTCGATGATTACTTTTTTAACGAGGATGAAACTAAGATTTTATTTACTACGGCAACTGAGCAAATTTACAGAAGGAGTTTTTCAGCAATTTATTTTCTCTTTGACCTGAAAACCAACCTTCTCGTTGCGCTAGATACAGACCATCAACCGCAGACGTTGGCTGAATATTCTCCGGATGGAAAAATGGTTTCTTACATTCACAAAAATGACTTGTTTGTTAAAAACCTTCAATCGGGAAAAATCGTAAAATTAACCAAAGGAGGGAAGAAGAATAAAATTATTTACGGAACAACAGATTGGGTATATGAGGAAGAATTTGCTATTACAAAAGCCTATGAGTGGTCTGCAGATAGTAAAATGATTGCCTATTTGCGTTTTGATGAACAGGAAGTCAAAGAATTTAATCTGGCATTTTATAATGGCCTTTATCCAACTCAATATAAATATAAATATCCGAAAGCAGGTGAGGATAACTCAAAAGTTACGGCTCATGTTGTTCAAGTTAAAAATGCAAAAACGATAGATTTGAATTTGGGTGAATATGAATATATCCCCCGATTAACTTGGTCTAAAGCAGCGAATCATCTTGTTTTACAAACACTAAACAGGCATCAAAATCAATTGAAATATCATTTAGTTGATTTTTCAAATAAAGGGAAACACACTGTTTTTTTCGAAGAAAAATCCGATACGTATGTGGAAGTTGACAATAATTTATTGATTTTAAAAGATGGTAAGTCTATTCTTCGAACCAGTGAGGTGAATGGATTTAATCATATTTATCAATTAGGATTTGATGGTACTACCAAACAAATAACGAAAGGAAATTGGGATGTGATTGAGTTTTTGGGAATAGATGGTGATAATAAGCATATTTACTATTCCGCGGCAGAGAAATCACCCATGGTAAAATCAATTTTTAAAATCCAAATCGATGGTACTGCAAAGCAATTGCTAAGCCCTGAAGTAGGATATTCTGAAGCTGAGTTTACATCTGGAATGAATTATTTTGTTTTAACTCACTCAACCGCCAATACACCACCTATTTATAGCCTTAGAAAAAATGACGGGACTTTATTAAAGGTGCTAGAAGACAATAAGGAATTGGCAGATAAACTAGCAGTATATAATCCGGCGAAACGTGAATTTGTAACATTCAACTCAAACGGCACAGAATTAAATGGATGGATGATAAAACCTCAAAATTTTGATCCCTCTAAAAAATACCCTGTTTATATGACCGTTTACGGAGGTCCCGGGCATAATGAAGTAATAGATTCTTGGGATGGAATGGATTACATGTATTATCAATTATTGGCTCAAAAGGGATACATCGTGGTGAGTGTTGATCCGCGCGGCACCATGTATCGTGGGGCTAAATTTAAAAAGTCGACTTATTTACAGCTAGGAAAATTAGAAATAGAGGATGTAATCAATTCGGCTAAAGAATTACAAAAAATGAATTATATAGACCCGAGTCGAATTGGAATTATGGGATGGAGTTATGGAGGATTTATGGCTTCGCTTGCAATAACCAAAGGGGCTGATGTATTTAAAATGGCTATTGCTGTTGCGCCAGTTACAAACTGGAGGTATTACGATAATATTTATACAGAGCGTTTTATGCGAACACCCAAAGAAAATGAAGCTGGATATGATGAAAACTCGCCAATAAATCACGTGAAGAATTTAAAAGGAAACTATTTTCTTATACATGGATCAACAGATGATAACGTGCATTATCAAAATTCAATGGAGATGATCAATGCATTAGTGAAGGCAAATAAACAATTTGATTTATTTATTTATCCGAACCGAAATCATGGAATATATGGAGGAAATACACGCAACCATTTATTTAATATGATGTTTGAATATACATTGAAAAACTTATAATTTAATTGAGCTGAATAAAAGCAAAAAAGGCTGTTTCTCAGAAACAGCCTTTTTTTTCAATAGGGATAGGGGATTTATTATTTAATGAACTCCTCGTAAGAAACTACTTTTTCATTCAATGTTGTTTCCGATTTACACAAAGCGATAATTTTTTCTTCAGCGAGTCTACTCAAAATGGCATCTGTTTGACTTTTATCTTGTAAAAACTTCATTGCATTTTGTGATAATTCATTTTCATCAATATCAAAGATGCCATAATTAGCATAGTTTGATCGAAGTAATTGTTTTGTGAAATTGATTAGTTCGAGTTGATCAATGACTATTTCATGCTTTTCAAAGATAGATCGTTCGATTAATTGCCATTTAAGCATATTTCGATAACTATCATATTCAGATTCTATTTGTTCGTCAGTAACAGGTTTGTCATTTACTTGTTTAATCCATCTTTTCAAAAATGCATCTGGAAACTCTGCGGATACTTGTTCCATCAACGAATCTTGAATGGTGCGGTAAAGCTTTTTGTCTGAATCTTGGTCAAACATTCCTTGCAAATCCGATTTAATGCGAGCAGTAAAGTCTTCTTCCGTTTTCACGCTACCGTCTGCATATAATTTTGAAAATAATTCTTCATTCAATTCCGCCAACTCCATGCATTTGATTTCATTGATGGTGTATGAAAATAAATTCCCAATGGATGCCAGGTCTTCCTCTTTTACACCAAGCATTGCCGCTTTGTCTTTTGGACCTTTTGAAACATCATCCGGGCTTAATTCAACAGTATCTCCAATTTTCTTTCCGACAAACATGGAACGTACATCAGCTGAATCCAAAAATTCTAATGAAATAGAAGATGTGTGATCAATTCCATTTTCTTTAACGGTTTTGTCATCATTCAATTCAAGAAAACGACCTAAAATTAAATCTTTCTCGCTAACCGTTTCAGCACTAGTTAATTTTCCATATCTTCTTCGAATATCTTCAGCTTGTTTCGAAATTAAAGATGGATTCACGTCCACTTTTTGGTATTCGTAGGAATTGCTTTTTGATAACGAAACATCGATTTTAGGCGGGAATCCTATTTCATAAGTAAATTCAAAATCAGATGGGTTGCTAAAATCACCACTGAATCCATTTTCATCTAATGGAATTGGATTGCCAAGTAAATTTAATTTTTCCTCAACAATGTATTTATTTACCGCATCCGTAACCATTTTTGAAACTTCATCAAACAAAACAGATTTACCATACTGTTTTTGAATAAATGAAATTGGCGCATGCCCTGCTCTAAAACCAGGGATATTTGCCGTTTTGCGATACTTGTTTAGCGTTTCAGAGACTTTAGAAGTATAGTCTTCTGGTGTTACTTTAATTTTAATCAATGCATTCAATGCATTAATATCCTCACGAATAACGTTCATTTTTAAAACATTAAGTTATTAAACAAAAAATGGCCTCTAAATGAGACCATTACAGTGCGGATGGAGGGACTCGAACCCGCACACCTCTCGGCACTAGATCCTAAGTCTAGCGTGTCTACCAATTTCACCACATCCGCAAATATTCTTAGTTCAAAAGTTGCATTTAACTTTGCCCGATTATAGTCTGATAAACTATATTTAAGGGGTGCAAAGATAACGAATTTTTAAAACTCACAAAATTTTACACACACTTTTTTGCAATAAGCAACAAGGTGTTCATAAAAGAAAGGATAAATTAACTGTGTTCAACTGATTTTTATGAACTTTACATTTTAAAACAAGGAAATGATCAATTCGATTCAAGAATTAATTGATACAAAGTTAAGCGGTGAACCAAGTTTTACCTATACCTATGTTCAATTGGCTGCGCAAGCGGCGGCTATTTTGATTGCTGGATTTGTGTTGTGGCGTATCAATGCTTATCTAAATAATAAACGAATAGCAAATAGGAGGAGAAATAATTTTTTCGAAACAAATTACTCAAAAAATTGGAGGAAATGATGCAAGATGAAGGGAAAAAAGCCATAATCGTTGGGGCTGGTTTAGTAGGCTCCTTGTGGGCAGTTTATTTATCCAAAGCTGGATATAAAGTCACCATTTACGAGCGCAGACCTGATATCCGTAATACCGTGATCTCTGCTGGAAGATCGATAAATCTTGCTTTATCCAATAGAGGATGGAAAGCATTGGATGAAGTAGGTGTGGGCGATGAAGTAAGAAAGTTTGCTATTCCTATGTATGGTCGAATGATGCATGATTTGGCGGGTAACTTAACCTACCAACAATACGGAAAAGACGATCAAGCCATTTATTCCGTTTCACGTGGCTTAGTAAATGCCAGAATGATGGATATGGCAGAGCAAAAAGGAAATGCAACAATTTTCTTCCAACATGAATGCCGCAAGGTAGATTTGGAGAAAGGCATTGTTTATTTAACCAAAATGCAAACAAATGAAAATTTAGAAGACCAAGCAGATGTGGTTTTTGCTATTGATGGTGCATTTTCGGCTGTTCGCTATAATTCCATGCAGAAATTAGATCGATTTAATTACAGTCAAAATTTTATTGCAGATGGTTACCGGGAAATCCTTTTACCGGCCAACGAGGATGGATCTGCAAAAATGGATACGAGCGCTTTGCATATTTGGCCTCGAGGTCGTTTTATGATGATTGCACTTGCAAACAATGATAATTCTTTTACATGTACGTTGTTTATGCCGCATAGCGATCATAAATATGCCTTCGATAAATTGGTTTCGAAAGAAAAAGTAAATGACTTTTTCCAAGAAGTATTTCCTGATTTTTATCAAATGCTTCCATCCATAGCGGACGAGTGGGAAAAGCATCCATTGGCCTCACTGGCTATTATTCGTTGTCATCCTTGGACGTCAGGAAAGGTAGCGCTAATGGGTGATGCAGCGCATGCAACTGTTCCTTTTTATGGACAAGGTATGAATGCAGGATTTGAAGACTGTACAGTCTTGTTTGAATTAATGGAGAAACATGGCGAAGATTGGCCGAAAATCTTTGAAGAATACAACAGAGAAAGAAAACCAGATGGCGATGCATTACAAGATTTATCGTTAGGTAATTATTTTGAAATGCGCGATTTTGTTGCAGACCCAATGTTTTTATTGCGTAAAAAAATTGAAGCTAAATTCAGTGCAATGTACCCGGATAAATGGATGCCGTTGTACTCTCAAGTAACGTTTAGCTCCATTCGCTACAGTGTAGCATTGAGGCAAGGAGAGGTGCAAAAAGGAATAATGGATCAAATTATGGAACGACCGAATATCGTTCATGATTGGGATTCTCAAGAAATAATGGATAAAATGCTTAGTTTATGCGTGTAGTAATATGTTTATTATTCGCCCTTTGCTTATCGCCTTTTACCGATGCCCAACGGGTTTTTAAAAAAGGAGAGGTCAATGAAAAAAGCTTGCGCAAAGAAGCGAAGATGGATAAAATGGTGATGAACTATGGAATCCAATTTAATTTTGGACCAACGTATATGATGACAGGAAAAACCAAATCATATAATATAACAGACAATAGCGGTGTTCGTGGGGTTTATAGTCTCAATCCTGCTGGAAAGCTAGGTTTTAATGCAGAATTTGGTTATACCTATTTTCCTCTTTGGAAGGGAATTGGAATACCGGCGTTGAAAAAATCAAGAATTTTAGACTACATCGAAGGGGGATTGGGGTACAAACAATTGGCAGGCAAAGAAGAAACTCATATCGATTTTAAAAATGCACTAGGTCAAATTACGAATTCTGAAGATGGAATAGGAAAATACAGAAATAACTTTGTTTACCTTAGAACATCCTTTCATTCAATTGTTTTTGTTGGTAAAGCAAAAATCGATAAATCGAGAAAGTATTATATCGACAATGCATTAGGTTTTAATGTGGATTTTAATTTGATTCAAGGCAATAAAACATATGAGGATCCGGGGATGTCTTACACACCAGTTATGAATTTTCACAATCCTTTTGTTGCTCAAATGAATTATTCATTAGGCTTTGGTATTCGTTTGGATCGTGCTTGGATGTTTATTCCTACCATTAATTTACCTGTAATAGGATTTTATCAATGGAATGGGGTGAATGCCAGAATGAATTGGTTTTCGAGTCAATATTGGCCAATTCAATTCAGTTTTAAATTTATGAAACTTCGAGAGAAAACCCGTAGTTCTTGCAAAGGAGCAAGATTAAATGACATTGACAAACAAATGCTTCGCGAACTACAAAAAAATAATTAGTTAAAATTTCTTTTTTATTACAATGATTTTAAAATTTCCTCTTGCTACTATTGAAAGTTTACCTACCTTTGCACGAATTTTTGAAAGTCGTCAGATGAAATTTGTTAGTATGAGCATGATCAAGTTATTAGCAGTCACATTATTAGTAGTTTTTTCTACATCCCTTTCTTTTGCTTCGGGAGACAAATCTACTGAGAAGGAATTTAATGTTGGAGAAATGATTATGCACCATATAAAAGATGCTCATGAATGGCATTTATGGGGCCCAGAACATGGCGGTACTTCCATTTATCTTCCCGTTATTCTAATGGATGAAGGCATGAAAGTATTTTCATCTAAGAATTTATATCACGGAGAATTAGCTACGGCAATCGACCATAAAACACATCAACCAGTTAGTTACTATAAAGGAAGTGGTGATGCTGCAGGTTATGGTATGTTTCATGAGAAAATCTACAAATTAAATAACGGAGAATTAAGTTTTGAAGACGGACATGTCCACGGAAACACAAAAGTATTAGATTTTTCAATCACTAAAAATGTGCTTTCATTGTTTTTTGGAGCGGCAATCATTTTAGCAATGATGTTAACAGTTGCAGGATATTACAAGAAAAATGGTGCAGTTGCTCCAAAAGGATTAGCTAAATTCATGGAGCCAATTATTGTAATGGTTCGTGATGATATCGCTAAAGCCAACATTGATAAGCATAAATATCATAAATACGTTCCTTATTTAACAACTATATTTTTCTTTATTTGGTTGAACAATATGTTGGGTCTAGTTCCAATCTTACCAGGGGGAGCAAATTTAACAGGTAATATAACCGTAACGCTTTTTTTAGCGGTTTGTACCTTATTGGTTACTGTATTTTCTGCAAACAAAAATTATTGGTCGCATATTTTCGCAACACCAGGGGTTCCTAAGTTGTTGTTGCCTATTATGATACCTATCGAAATCGTAGGTATTTTCACTAAGCCTTTTGCTTTAATGATTCGTTTGTTTGCCAATATTACGGCAGGACATATCATCGTTCTAGCATTGATTTCAATTATTTTTATAAACAAGAATGCTGCTTGGGGTATGTTATCTGTTCCAATGGCATTGTTTATTTCAGTTTTAGAGTTGTTAGTTGCGTTCCTTCAGGCATATTTGTTTGCTATGTTGTCTTCCTTGTTTATTGGAGCGGCAGTTGAAGAAGCGCATCATTAAGTAGTAATTTTTTAATCTATATAGTATGTACGGAAGTATAGCAGCAATTGGAGCAGGTCTTGCGGTTTTAGGCGCAGGGATGGGTATCGGTCGTATCGGTGGCTCAGCAGTAGAGGGTATCGCAAGAAATCCTGAAGCTTCAGGAAAAATTCAAACAGCAATGATTATCGCAGCAGCGTTAATCGAAGGTGTTGCGCTTTTTGGAGTAGTAGTTGGTCTACTAGGAGGAGCGAAGTAATTAATTTTCAATCCCTAACGGTTGGTTGGGGATTGATTTTTTTAACTATGTAAAAAAGAAAAAATGGATTTAATATTACCAGATTTAGGATTGTTATTTTGGACAGGAATAGTTTTCTGCACCTTGTTATTTATACTAACAAAATTTGCTTGGAAACCAATTTTAGGTGCTGTTAATGCTAGAGAGCAGAAAATTACGGAAGCATTGGAATTGGCTGAAAAAACAAAAGCAGAAATGAAGGCCTTACAGTCTGAAAATGAAAATTTGTTAAAAGAAGCTAGAGCTCAAAGAGATTCCATGTTGAAGGATGCGAAAAATGCCGCAGATAAATTGATTGAAGAATCTAAGGATAAAGCTAAATTAGAAGCTGATAAAATTGTTACAGCTGCGAAGGAAGCAATTAAAAATGAGAAGTTACAAGCCATGAGTGAATTAAAAACACATGTCGCTGGATTATCGTTGGAAATTGCTGAGAAAATTATCCGCGGTGAATTATCTTCGGATGATAAACAAAAAGCATTAGCAGAAAAAATGGCTGAGGATATCAATATGAATTAATAAGTCATGAAAAGTACTAAATCAGCAATTCGATATTCAAAGGCACTCCTAGAGTTGGCTGTAGAGCAAAATAAGGTTGATCTTATTTTGAAGGATATGGATTTCTTTTTTCATTCAAGTAGAGATAACAATGATTTATTAGTTTTTCTAAAATCACCGGTTATTCGTGCTGATAAAAAATTAAACGTTCTGAACGAGTTGTTTAGCCATTTTAATGTGCTGACAACCTCTTTCATGCAACTAATTGTAAAAAATGGAAGAGAGTCCTTGTTGCCTGAGATAGCAGCATCTTTTATTACACTCGTTAAAGATCATAAAGGAATTGTTCCGGTAACGTTAATTTCAGCAACTACACTTTCAAAAGAAAGTAAAGATAAAATTCTTTCAAAAATTAAGATTTCTGGTCAAATTGAACTTACAGAGCTTATTGATGAAAAACTAATTGGAGGATTCGTAGTTCGCATTGGAGATATTCAAATCGATGCATCCGTGAATAACCAATTGAAAAAATTAAAATTAGACTTGATTACAAACAATTAATAGATAAAAAACAAATCATGGCAGATATTAAACCAGCAGAAGTTTCTGCAATCTTACGTGAGCAATTATCAGGCTTTAGAAGTGAAGCAGAATTGCAAGAAGTTGGTACCGTTTTACAAATAGGGGATGGTATCGCTCGAGTTTATGGATTAACTGGAGTTCAGTATGGTGAACTTGTTGAATTTGACGGAGGAATTCGTGGAATTGCATTAAACCTTGAAGAAGATAATGTTGGAGTTGTAGTACTTGGACGCGCTTCTGAAGTGAAAGAAGGTGACACTGTTAAACGTTTAGGTAGAATTGCTTCTGTGAATGTTGGTGAAGGTATGGTAGGTCGTGTTGTTGATACCTTAGGACAACCGATAGACGGAAAAGGAGTTATTACGGGTGAATTATTTGAAATGCCAATCGAAAGAAAAGCTCCAGGTGTTATCTTTCGTCAACCGGTAAATGAGCCACTTCAAACAGGTATTAAGGCAATTGATGCCATGATTCCAGTTGGTAGAGGTCAACGGGAGTTGATTATTGGTGACCGTCAAACCGGTAAAACTACAGTGGCGATAGATACAATTATCAACCAAAAAGAATTTTACGATAGAGGTGAACCTGTTTTTTGTATTTATGTTGCTATTGGTCAAAAAGGTTCAACAGTTGCAGGGATAGTGAAAAAATTTGAAGATGCTGGTGCTATGGCCTATACAGTTGTTGTGGCAGCAAATGCTTCTGATCCTGCTCCAATGCAGTTTTATGCTCCAATGACTGGTGCAGCAATTGGTGAGTTTTTCCGTGATTCTGGAAAACCTGCATTAATTGTTTATGATGATTTAACTAAGCAAGCTGCGGCATACCGTGAGGTTTCTCTATTGTTGCGTCGTCCACCGGGTCGTGAGGCTTATCCAGGAGATGTATTTTATTTGCATTCAAGGTTATTAGAAAGAGCTGCAAAAGTTATTGCTGATGATGCCATTGCTAGTCAAATGAATGATTTACCAGAATCTTTAAAAGGAAGAGTAAAAGGAGGAGGTTCTTTAACCGCTTTACCAATTATTGAAACTCAAGCGGGTGACGTTTCTGCTTATATTCCTACCAACGTAATTTCAATTACAGATGGTCAAATTTTCTTGGAATCAGATTTATTTAATTCAGGAATTCGTCCGGCCATTAACGTAGGTATTTCCGTATCTCGTGTAGGTGGATCAGCACAAATCAAATCCATGAAAAAAGTTGCTGGTACTTTGAAATTAGATCAAGCTCAGTATCGTGAATTGGAGGCTTTCTCTAAATTTGGTTCGGATTTAGATGCAGCTACAAAATCTGTTTTAGATAAAGGAGCACGTAATGTTGAGATTTTGAAACAACGAGAAGGTGATCCTTACCCAGTTGAAAAACAAATTGCAATCATCTATTGTGGTACAAAAGGATTAATGCAACGTGTTCCAATCAATAAGATCAAAGAATTTGAGAAGGAGTTTTTAACTGTTCTTGAATCTCAACATGCTCAAGTGTTGGCTGATTTGAAAGCAGGTAAATACACAGATGAAATTACTGATGTTTTAGGTCGAGTTGCTACAGAAATAGCAGATAGATATTAATTAGATTTTAAGAACTTAGTCACATGCCAAGCTTAAAAGAAATACGAAACCGGATAACTTCTGTTGGTTCAACTATGCAGATAACTTCGGCAATGAAAATGGTTTCAGCAGCTAAATTGAAGAGAGCTCAAGATGCGATAACGCAAATGAGACCGTATTCGGTTAAGCTGCAAGAAATTCTTGGTAATTTAAGTGCTACCTTGGATTTATCTGAAAATGCATATTCTGAAGTTCGAGAAGACGGAAAAACCTTGATTATTGGAATAACTTCAAATAGAGGCTTGTGTGGTGGTTTTAATAACTATGCCATTAAGCAAGTAAATGCATTGTTACTCGAAAATCCGGAGGCCAAGGTATTGTGTTTAGGAAAAAAAATAAAAGATGTTACCAAGAAAACGCCTCATTATTACATCAATGAGGTAATTGAACCAGTGGAAGATATTTTTTCTAATTTATCTTTTGATTCAATTTCTCTTATTGCAGGTGATATTATGAATCGATTCAAAAACAAGGAATTTAACAAGGTTCTTATTGTTTATAATCGTTTTGTTAATGCGGCAACACAGGTAGTTCAAACAGAACAATTATTACCAATTGTACCAACTGTTTCTGCTAGTACTGCATCTGGTGATTACTTATTTGAGCCTTCTAAAACGGAAATAGTTGATGATTTAATTCCAAAAACATTAAAAATTCAATTATACAAAGCCGTTTTGGATTCACATGCGGCTGAGCATGGTGCGCGAATGACTGCCATGCACAAAGCAACAGATAATGCGAAGGAATTGCAAAAGTCGCTTAAATTAAGCTATAATAAAGCACGTCAAGCGGCAATTACCAATGAAATCTTAGAAATTGTTGGAGGAGCTGAAGCATTGAATTCATAAAATACTTATATTGCGTCTATTATGGAAACAACAATCAAAGTTTTAATAGTTGACGATCATAAACTGATTAGTGAAGCATGGACTTCTTTACTGAAAGATGCCCCAAATATTTGGGTGGTTGGTACAGCTGATAATGCCGAGGACGCATTCGCAATGACCCATGCTCATAAACCTGACATTGTATTAATGGATATTAATTTGGGAACAGGTAGTGGCTTTGATGCAACAGCGAAAATAACGGATAGCATGCCAAAAACGCGTGTAATTGGTTTATCACTGCATGATGACATTACGTATGTGAAGAAATTCCTTTCCATTGGTGCGAAAGGTTATTTAACAAAAAATACCTCAAAGACAGAATTAATAGAAGCCATTCATAGTGTTTATAATGGTACAGTATTTATTGGTTCAGATATAAAAGATCGCTATTTCACTTCCCTGTTAAATGTAGATTCATCAGAATCGAAAAAGGAACTTACAATGAAGGAAATTGAAATAGTGAAATTGATCTCACAAGGATTGACATCAAAAGAGATTGCCGATAAATTGTTTATCTCTCATCGCACGGTTGAAACTCATCGCCATAATATCCTTAAAAAATTGGATATGCCAAATGCCGCTCAATTAAGTAGTTGGGCCAAAGACAAGGGGTATGTATAGGGTTGAAAGTTTTCAACACCAGTAGCTTTCCCAATCTTTATTCATTATATTTATTTTCTAAACTGAATAAGGATGCTTGAACTAACAAAAAAGATACTTCGAAATGTATCTTTTGATCCAACATTGTTTCGAAAAGAATTAATAAAATCATTGAATTGGATTCGTGATATTGATGAATTAAAAAAGTTTAAAGATTGGTGTTTAAATGAATTTGGTTCAGTGTATCCCGCCATTTTACAAGAAGTTTTTATTGGTGTTCCAACAAGGTAACCTGTGAAGTTTTTCCCATTTGTAATTTTATTGTTTTTTATTACAGGCTTTTGGTCTCAGCCACAATTTTACAAGTTGGCGAGTAAAGATTTTTGTACAGAGCAAGTAGATGGTAAAGTTTTTCAACAAGATTTAAGTCAAATTCGAAAAACAATTATTGCAGCGCACCCAGATCCGTTTATTTATAGATCTAAAGTCGAATGGGATTCAAGTTATGCTTCGTTGATGAATTATTTCAAGGCTCCCAGAACCCTTTATGATTTTGTATCAAAAACTGCTACTTGGTTGGGTGAATTAAAAGATTCTCATGTGGGAATGGACATTGATCAAATACTTGATTTATATAAGGAGGATTATTCTTGGTTAATTTTTAAGCCCGCTCGCATAGACGGTAAATTTTATGCTGCATCTGATGCTGAGTCTGGCTTTATTCCTTTTGGTAATGAAATCTTGGAAATAAATTCAGTTCCAGTTGATAGCCTTTATAAAAAAGCACTGGTATTCTCATTGGAAGAAGGAGCGTCTTTGGAAGCTCGTGAAAAATATGCTGTTACATTAATAAGTCCATTATTAAATTTAGTAAACTCCTTTGATCCTGAAGGAGAAAAAGTACTGGTTAAGCATTGCAATCCAAATGGCGACACCTTATATTCGTTTGTAAAAACAATTACACCTGCTGAACGCCGAAAGATAGAATGGAGAAATTACTCAAGAAATTCAGACATCGATTTTACCATAGACACCATTCAAAAAATAGGTGTATTATCAATTAAAACGTTTTTACCAAGATCCAAACGATCCTTTGAGCAGAAAATTGATTCGTTTTTTGATTCAATTTCATCCACTAATACTTCAACAATTTTATTGGATATTCGATGGAATCGTGGAGGTTATTTTGAACAAGTTGAATATTTATATAACTATATTGATACCATTTCAGCAACGCGAACAAAAACATATGTATCAAAAAGAAGTGAGCATGATAGCTTTTCAAATATGACGTGGCTATCACGTTTGTTTTATGTGAGTTATGCTAAGACGCAAAAGGAAAATACTAGAACTCATCAAAATTATGCTTTTTATAAATTACCGTTGGGTTCGCTTGATACAATAATAGAAATGAATCAGTTTGATAATCCAACCCGTGATAATAAATATAAGGGTGAATGTTATCTTGCTATGAATGGCGTTTCTATTTCTGCTAGCGTTGATTTTGCATCTTGGTTCAAAGAATCAAAAAGAGGATTGATTTTGGGGGAACAATGCATGGGGCCTTTGACTGGTACCTGTGGGAATCCAGTTTTGTTTGACTTGAAAAATACGCGTATATCAATCGCAACATCCACCATGCGTAGTTATACTAACCCGAAGTTAAAAGTAGATTTAGATCCCATTTTTCCCGATGTGCCAATAAAATACTCATTATCCGATTTTAGATTGAAAAGGGATCCAATTATTGAATTTGTTAAAAACTTAAAATAGATGAAAACCGTTTTATTTTTTTTGATTTTCCTTTGTTCTGCATCAATTAGTATAGGTCAATTAACATGCGATTCAAATGGAAACTTGGTTATCTATTCTAATTATGACGGAGGGATTTTAACTATTAACATTGATCAAAATATCCCGAATTTAAAAGTAGGAATTTGTACGTATGAACCCGTACAAGTGAGTTTTACGGGAGCTTTTGTGGGTAATATTACACAAGTGGTGTATGCTGGATTTAATTCTAACCAAAACAATAATAATTGTGGTCAAGGTAATTTTGTTACTTCAATTTCCGGAGTGCCAACGGGGATAGTATCGATTTTTACAAACCCACAAGTAGGGTATACACCTGTACACGGAAATGGTTCTGGTCCCTGGGGAGGTGGAATGATTGGGTCATCCGGTCAATGTGATACTATTGCAAATGCTGGTGGAGTTAATACACCTGATGAAATTGTATACTATTTTCAGCAAGCAACTGGAGGTCAATTATTATTTCATAAAACCCAATATCCATGTTGGTTAAATGAAACGGTGAGCATCTCGGAGAGAGGAAATTGTTGTATTACTCCTCCAACGCCCCCCACTGGTTGTAATCTAAATGCAACAGTTGCTGTTCAACCTAATTCCGTTTGCCAACCTTGCAATTATTCTGGTCCTTCAATTTTGATTAATGAAATAAATATATATCCGATAAATGGCGATGGATCAATTTTTGGCCCCTCTCCAACGGGTGCAGGAATGGGTGAGTGGATTGAATTATTTAATCCCAATTGGTGTGATTCTGTAGATATTTCTGGATACATTTTAGGCAGTTATAATTCTACCTTTTCGACCACCCCCGCCACCTCTAATGGAATGGCTTTTGTTCTGCCTCCAGGAACCATTGTGCCACCATTAGGTTTTGTCATGGTTAGAGGTCAAAACGCACCAGCGCCTCCCAGTGGAACGATTGATGTGGTGGTAAATAATGGATCCAATCAAGCTTGTATTCAAGGAGGAATCAACACAAGTAGAATTTGGTTTCAAAATTCAGGTTCCTGGTTTGCTTTTTATGATTCTCAAGGTGTACCTCAAGATGCAATCCGCTGGTCGAATGTTACGGCTGGTGATTTAAATCAAAGCCCATGTATTCCGACGACAAATAATTTACCAGTCGGAACTACCACTCTTCCTTCATTTAATCAAATTGCAGCATTGGGTCTAACCGCCACCTTAGGAGCATCCGCACAGGGAATGACTTATCAACGATTACCAGATGGAGGAAATTGGTCAACTACTTTAGCCGCAGAAACTACCTCATATGGATCATGCAATGACCCTGCAAATTGTGCTGTTTTTAGTGGTGTGGCTCAATGTAATGGAACAGGTACAGTTAATGTAACAAGTGGACAAGCACCATTCGTTTATCAATGGAATGACCCGTTATTGCAAACATCACAAACCGCCACAAATTTATGTGAAGGAGTCTATGAGGTGGTGGTAACGGATGCCAATAATTGCCAAGAAACATATACCGTAAATGTTGTTACCAATCCGTTTAATCTTACCACAAGCATTCAAAATCCGGGATGTCAACAATCCAATGGTTCTATAACTATAACTCCTTTTGATCCTAGTTATACTTACACTTGGTCACCGAATGTTTCTACTTCTAATTCCGCAACTAATTTATCACAAGGCACTTATACTATTTCCATTTCCCAAGGATTTTGTTCATTAGATACAACAATTGTACTTCAAAATCCGGTTCCATTTTCAGTTTCAGCCCAGACGATTCAACCGACTTGCGGAGAAAATAATGGCTCCATAATTATTAATAATTCGCCAGTTGGAAATTATTCCTATACATGGGTTCCAAACGTTTCTGTAATAGACAGCGCAACGAGTTTAGCACCGGGATCCTATCAAATATCAATTACGGATAATATCTGTATTTATGATACAACGATTATTCTTAATCCAAGTGTTGGTCTTACATCTATGTCCACCGTATATAATTCTACTTGTCAACTCGCTAATGGGGCAATTGCTATTGAAGTCTTCCCTACAGGAAATTATACGTTTACCTGGCCTTCCTCCATCCTTGCAACTTCAGACAGTGCTAGTAATCTTGCTGCTGGTTCCTATTTAGTTTCATTCACGGATGGCATTTGCACGAATGATACATTGATCACTGTATCAACAACAAATGCACCAACGGATATTATTGCTAATATTACGGCTACTCAATGTGATGAAAATACAGGAGAAATTGCAATAGCAGTTACTTCAGGTGGTGAAGCTCCATACACCTATGCCATGAATAATGGGTTATTTTCTCCAAACTTAATTTTTGACAGCTTGGCACAAGGTACTTACACTATCAATGTCTTGGATGTGAATAATTGCTCCTATCAGGAGGTGATCTCCGTTCCTATTTTTGCTGGGCCTTCATTCATTCAAGCTAGTCAAAATAATCCAACTTGCGGCCTAGCAAATGGAAGCTTGGTTATTAGTGGTACAATAGGAGGTACCGCGCCCTATATATATGAGATAAATGGTAATCCAATTTTGCAAAGCGACACATTAGCTGGCTTGTCTTTGGGTCAATATTCTATAAGTGTTGAGGATGCGAATGGGTGTACATTTTTGCAGCAAGAAAATTTAGTTATGGCTGCTGGAATTTCAACCATTTATATTCCGAATGTATTAACCGCCAATGAGGATGCTACCAACGATATATGGAATATCACTACAACATGCGTAGAAAGTATTGATTGTATCATTTTAAACCGTTGGGGGAATGAAATTTATCAATTCAGTGAATTATTAGGAGGTTGGGATGGCAAGACGAATAGAGGAATAGAAGCAGTTGCAGGAGTCTATTTTTACAAATTAACTGCTAATTATTTTGGGGGAGAATCTGAGATTTTTCATGGACATATAACGTTGATTCGATAGGGCACCAATAAATAGCTTATTAAGCATAACAAAACTATTGGTATTTCTTGGTTTTTAGAATAAAAGCCGTACCTTTGCACCCTTAAATTATTTTTATTATGAATTTATACGAAACTGTTTTCATTTTAACTCCCGTTTTGTCTGATGATCAGGCGAAGGAAGCAGTGCAAAAAGTAGAGAACGAGATTAAGTCTCTCGGCGGAAAAGTCCAGCACACAGAGAATTGGGGCCTCCGCAAATTAGCCTATCCAATCCAAAAGAAATCAACAGGATTTTATTTCCTAATTGAATTCAGCGCACCTGGAACATTGGTAGCAGATTTTGAACTAATGATGAAACGAGATGAGCGTGTATTGCGTTTCTTGACCGTTCGCATGGATGAACATCATGCTGCTTATGCCGAAAAACGTAAAGTACGTTTGGGTTACAAAAAAGCTGAAGCTTAATTTTATTGTTAATTTCTTAAAATTGTAGATATGTCAAACGATATTAGATACCTAACCCCGATTAACATTGATATTAAAAGGGAAAAATATTGCCGCTTCAAAAAGAGTGGAATTAAATTTATTGATTACAAAGATGCTGATTACTTATTAAAACTAGTAAACGAGCAAGGTAAAATTTTACCAAGACGTTTAACAGGTACTTCTGCTAAATATCAGAAGAGAGTGAGTCAAGCAATTAAACGTGCACGTCATTTGGCTCTTATGCCTTATGTAGCTGATTTATTAAAATAATACTAGAAGTCATGGAAGTAATCTTAAAGAAAAATGTAGACAAGCTTGGTTACGCGAATGAAATCGTGTCGGTTAAGCCAGGATATGGAAGAAATTTCTTAATTCCTCAAGGATATGCTATTTTAGCTACGGCTTCTGCGAAAAAAGCGCATGAAGAAATTATGCGTCAAAAAGCACATAAAGAAACCAAAATGGCTGCTGAGGCGCAAGAAATTGCATCTAAATTGGCTGACTTGAAAGTTTCTATCTATACAAAAGCTGGAGAAAATGGTAAGATTTTTGGATCTGTTAATACAGTTCAATTATCTGAAGCATTGAAAAAGGCTGGATTTGAAATAGATCGTCGTTCTATTAGCATTAAAAATGAGCCAATCAAAGAAGTTGGAACGTATAGTGCTGAAGCAAACTTATTCAAAGGAGTAAAACAAAGTTTTACATTTGAAGTTGTTGCTGAATAAGAACTAATTTCTTTTAAATATATTGAAAAGGCTCCTATTGGAGCCTTTTTTAGTTTATGATTAATTGTTCGATTTTATCCACTGTAATTTGTGTTATGCATGAACAGTGTTTACTTTTCTTGCAAATTGAACACGATTCATCAAAAACAAGTGTGTTTACTTTTACACCTATTGGTTTCCACCTTCCAGGATGAATGGGTTTTCTGGGTGAAAAAACTCCTATAGTATTAATTCCTGAAATTCCTGAAATGTGCAAGGGTCCCGTGGAACACGCCACTAATGCTTGGCTAATGGAAATCAAATGCATTAACTGTTTTAAAGTTAATTTTCCAGTTGTGTCTAGTATGTTTTCGTTATTTGGTAGAAAATCTCGAAATAGTATTCCTTCATTTTCTGTACCGGTGAATATTACCTTCCAATTTTTTTCAGTTAAGTTTTGGGCTAAGGAAATATATTTTTCAATTGGCCATTCTTTTGCACTTCCTTGAGATTTTGGATGAAGAATTACTGTATTCGAGGAATTTGAAATAAACTCAGTTACAAGAGAGGGTAATGGTTCGCGTTGAATCTTCCATTGAGCTAATTGTTTATTGATGGTTTCCAGCGTGGGAATGTCAGATAAACCAAAAGGTTTTAATAAATTGAAATTTAATTGTGATTCGTGTAATTCAGCATTTTTTCGCGAAAAATTAATCCTAACATTACAAGATAATAAATGGAATGAACGATGCGAGGTACCAATTCTATTTTGAATCCCAGCTTTTTTTGCAATTTGGGCAATGTCTTTATTTGGAAATATATGAATAATCGTATCCGCATCAATTCGTTTAATTTGCTCAATTTGTTCCAATTTAGGCATGTTTTTCAGATCGTCCCAGCTTATGAATTGATCAATCATAGTAAATGATTCAATGATACTGCGGGTGTAGTCTCTACCTAAATAAATTAATTCTGAATGCGGAAATTCCTCTCTTAGCCAGTGACAAATTGGAAATGTTAGTACTACATCACCAATGCTATCTGTGCGTGAAATAATAATTCGTGAAGGTGTAATTTCTTTCAAAGGAATAGCATATTAAATGAGTAAACAAACATCAATTTTTCTCATTATACAAACGTTTCAACTCCTTGTATTTAATGAAGTTTGATTGAGCGCTGATTTTAGCAATCATAAAACCACTGTAACCGTCTAGAAATCCTTTTTTAAAAATATACATCCCGATAAATCTACCAAAAGCACTTAAAAAGGGACTTAAAATAGTTACTTTTTTATTTTGGTTGAAGTATTTTTTTGCGGTAAGCATTGAATATGAATCTGCTTTCTCTCTATGTTGTTGGTGCGAATAATAGGAGTAATGGTATAATAATCCTTGTAATTTGATAGGTTCTACCGGTGTTTGATGTGTTAATTCCTCATGAACGATGGCATCATTCCAAAAACTATTATTTTTTGAAAATAGTCGAGTTTTCCAATCCGGAAACCACCCACTATGGTATATCCATTTTGAGCAGTAATTTGTTAATCGATTAACCGAAAAATTACCTTGAATTCCTTTTTCTTTTAACGAAATAAGTTCTTTTTGAAGCGATTCGGATATACTTTCATCCGCATCAATTGAAAAAATAAAATCATTGGATGCAATTGAATTTCCGTAGTTTTTGGCTTCTGAATATCCTTGCCATATTTTTTCCTTAAAAATTACTGGATATTCTAAGCATATTTCTTTTGTTCGATCGGTAGAAAAAGAATCTATGATGATTATTTCATCCATAACCGGAATTAATGATTCAATGCAACGTTTGATATTACGCTCTTCATTAAATGTAATTACAACCGCTGAAATTTGATTCATTTTAATCAATCAATTCAACACTTCTAATCACTGCTTGCACCTCTCTGAGTGAATGAGTCCAACTAGTTGTAGAAGGAGCATCTACGTAGCCACTGATGCAAATTATTTTCTTTCTTTTTGGGTGTATAAAATGGAATGCCCAAAAAGCACCTCCTGTTCCTTTCAACGTACGATGTTGAAATTGAAACATTCCCCTCATATCAAATCCTGAAATTTTTCCGCTTGCATTTTTAGTACTTATTAGCATGGGGAAAATCTCCTTTTCATATTGAGTTCCCATATACATATCTTCTACTTGGTGGGGAACATTGTACCTTAACATGGTATCTCGGTCTTTTAACAGTTGTTCTAGTCGGAATTGAGAAGAATCCTTAAAGTCATATTGGTAAATGAGTAGACCGGAAAAAATGGTTCCTGGATCCTGAGTGCCTGTTCCTGCAAATTCAATTGGCTTAGATCCGGAAGGGAATTCCAAGCGATAGAAATTATCTCTTTTCCAAACATTTTTGGTTCCTTCAGGAAGTTTGAGCGATATACCAAAGTTCTTTTCGATGGGTGTTGTAATAACACCATTATTATTAGATTTAAATTGATTTAAAATTCTTTTCCAATCATAATAATCAAATGCATCATGTACTCCAGGCATTCCATTTTTACAAAAATCAACGAGCTGGTTGTAGTCTTTTGCCGTTATTTCAATTAATAATTGATCGTGCGCCCACACATGGTATTTTTTTTCAACTGAAACCTGTTTCCCTTGAAAATTTCTATCAATTGTAATTACAAGCGTATTTCTATATCTTTTAATTGCATCTGTAAATTTAGCCGGGGTGCGATGAATTAATTCAAAGGTCGCAACATCAGGATAATAAGGCATAATAAACTGGGTCAGATTTGAATCTAATAATTCATGTATTTCGGAGTCCCACAAGCTTTTGTCGCAAACCACCAATATTTCGCCAGTTTTTCCAGTAACCATCAAGCCTTTGGCTCCATATTTTTTTGTAACCGTTTCACAGCTCGAAAAGCCGACCCAAACAACAAAAAGTAAAACAATGTATTTCATTTTATTTGATTCTAATTTTTTGACCAACATATATAGATCCAGCGTTGACTCCCGGGTTTAAATTTTTCAGTTGTTGTACGCTTAAGCCACTATTTACCGCTATTCGAGTAAAAGTATCTCCCTTTTTAACAAAGTAATATTTTTTAGTTTCAACTGGTTTTTTGTTTTGTTGTGGATTTGTTATAGTTGTTTGATTAGTTTGTTTTGGCGGTGTTTGAGTAACTCTTGGCGGTGTTGTATTGTTTGGGGTTACCGTATTTGTTTTTGGAGTAGATTTTTGTTGAATAACCAATTCTTGCCCCACAGCAAGGGTTGCGGTTGAAAGTGAATTCCAAGCCATTAATTCCTCCACGGTTACGTTGTATTTAATCGAAATAGTTTTAACTGTTTCCCCCATTTTTACGCTATGCTTTATAGAGTTGATCGTTGCAAGGGAAGAGTCTGTTTTCTGAATCGTTGTATCAACTACGGGAATAGGATCTGGTTTTTTTGGAAAATAAATGGATTCCTCAAGCGCATATAAACTGTCTTCTAATCCGGCTAATTTGCTAATAATTTCGGATGGTCCGTATAGACAACTTCCTGGATTTGCTTTCGGAATATATGCAGTTTTATAGATGGGATTGATTTCTTTAATTACTTCTAAATTCCAATCCATTAATTTGGAAATCGTTGCCATATGTACGGCTTTGGTCAAACAAATCGTATCAAGCGTATAAAAATTGGTTTTTACTTCTGCAGGTTTAATATTATGTTCGTTATAGTAGTTCATGTAATAGGCTGCAGCGATGAATGCCGGAACATATCCTTGTGTTTCAGTTGGTAAATAGGGGCGTACCTCCCAATAAGTTTTCAAGTTACCTGATCTTCTTATTGCTTTATTAACCGTACCAGGACCAGCATTATAAGCTGCAAGAGCTAAATTCCAATCGCCATAAATATCATACAATTGTTTCAGAAAACGACAAGCCGCATCCGTTTCTTTTTCAGGATCCATACGTTCATCGATATAGGAATTTTCTTTAAGCCCGTAGTATTGCCCAGTTCCATACATAAATTGCCATAATCCACATGCCCCTGCCTTTGATTTTACTTGAGGTCTAAGACCACTTTCAATCACGGACAAGTATTTTAATTCTATAGGTAAACCATATTCAGCAAGTTTCGCTTCATACATGGGAAAATACAATCCTGATCTTCCCATTACTATTTTGATGAAAGACCGTTTTTTTTCGCCCCAATTTTTTATTACTGATAAGGTGGTTGGATTACAGTCTAAGTGAAAAGGACTCATGTCGTTTAGTGCTTCTAGCCTTTCACAATAAATTTCATCACTGAAAGTTGGAATAGTCGAAGATTCATAATTTAATTTTTCAGCTAATTCGGTTGATGTATATTTATTCGCCATTTCAGCTAAATAAAATTTGAGACTTTGCTCCACAGTATTGATAAATGCAACTTTGTCTAGTGAATCACCTGGTTTGATAAGGTGTTTTTTTGTTTGACCAAAAGTAATTGGAATAAATACAAGCGAAATGTAAAACAGGAGAAAGTGTAATTTCATAAAAAATATTTTAGGCGGATGTAAATTTTTACCGCGTTCAATAAGTATGAAATTACGAAAACCGAGCCAAAAGGTTCTTTATTTTAACAATTTTTCAAGTAACTTGGATGTGTTTAACAAATTTTGTTCATCTTCACGTTGAGTCATGAGCTGAATTCCAAAAGGAAGGCCTGATGAGTGTACGCCAAAAGGTAAAGATATGGCTGGGTTTCCACTGATATTGGCATGAACAGTAAATATATCTTGTAAATACATTTGAAGCGGATCACTAACAGATGCTAAGTCAAAGGCAACATCAGGAGTCGTTGGCATTAGAATAGCATCACATTGTTTGAGTATTTCATCCGTTTTTTGCTTAACTAATTGTCTTACTTTTTGTGCTTTGGTGTAATAAGCATCATAATATCCATGAGAAAGAACAAAGCTTCCGGCCATAATTCTACGTTTCACTTCTTTACCAAAACCGGTTGATCTTGATTTTACATAGGTTTGTTCTACACCAATTGAGTCTGGATTGCGATAACCATAATGAACACCATCAAAACGAGAAAGGTTAGAAGAGGCTTCCGCAGTTGTTAAAACATAGTATAAAGGTACGAGTACATCCAGATATGGAAAAGATTCATAAACAATGGAATGTCCATCTGCTTCTAGTTTTTTAATAGAAGAAACTAAAAAATCCTTCACTTCACTATTCATTCCCTCTGCATTTAGATACTCATTAAAAACAGCAAAGGTCAATTTTTTTTCGGGTGCGTGAATCGATGTAATTTCATTTTTATGCTGTAAACAGGTTGAATCAAATTCATCAGGTCCAGCCATGACACCGTAAATAACAGCACAATCTTCCAATGAACTAGTAAAAACACCAATTTGATCGAAAGATGAAGCATAAGCAATTAGACCATATCGGCTGATTGAACCATAGGTGGGTTTTAATCCGTATGTACCTGTAAATGATGCCGGCTGTCTAATAGAACCACCTGTATCTGAACCTAAAGATGCAACACACAATCCGGCTTGTACTGCAACAGCTGAACCTCCTGAGGATCCACCAGGCACTTTTGTGGTGTCTTTTGCATTTAAAACGGGCCCGAATGCACTATTCTCATTGGAACTACCCATGGCAAACTCGTCACAATTAAGTCGCCCAATAATAATAGCGTCCTCATCAATTAATCGTTGTAAGGAAGTAGCAGTATATAGCGATTCAAAACCTTCTAAGATTTTAGAACTTGCAGAAACTTTATGTTTTTCGTAGCAAATGTTATCTTTTATACCTATAACAACACCCGCTAATTTACCTTGTGTACCGAGTTTGATTTTTTCATCGACACGTTCAGCTTGTGCTAGAGCAGAATCGGTAAAAACTTCTAAAAATGCATTCAGATGTTTAGAAGAATCAATTTTATTAAGAAAATAATGGGTTATATCCAAAGAAGATGTTCCAGACAGCAATGCTTTCTGAATGTCAGCAATAGAGGTATACATATTATTTTTCTTCCGATGGAACTTCCTTATTTGAAGAATCTTCGCCTTTTGAAGCATCCTTAAATTCACGGATACCTTTACCAAGACCTTTCATGAGTTCAGGAATTTTTTTACCACCAAATAATAAAAGAACCACTGCTAATATTAAAACGATTTCAACCCAACCTAATTTCATAATGATTATTAAATGTTAGCTCAAAAGTACAATAAATCTATCAATAAATGAAGATAGTATTACAACCACCTAAATAAATCTTCAAAAAAGTTCATGCCCTTTCCCCAAGATGAATTACTCATTTCTGTTTCTATTTTCTTTTTTAATTCAGCCAGAGTTAGGGTTTTATTCTTCCCAATTTCTAGTACTAAATCTTCTTTTTTCGCTAGAATGACATCAACGGATTTTGCAAAATAAATGATTCCTCCATCTTCAGTTGCTACTCCTAAAATGGTTCCAGGCAATCCACAAAATCCTTCTGGTCCAACTGATGGACTGATATCGGGAGAATACCAAGCATATATGCGTGTAGAGTCATTTTTTTGATAGATGGCTTTTCTACATTCGTACCCGCAAATAGTCCGCTTATTTTCAGTTATTTTCCAATTTCGATTTGGAAGCGAATCTTTGATATAAATGTTTTGTCCAAATAGATTAAAAACGATCAATTGACTGTTTTTACTAAGTTGTTGATAATAACTGTTTTTACTTGTCATCCAACCCATTGGGTCTTCCTCATTACTCAAAATAGGTTTAAAAACGGAGATCGTATCGTTAAAATAGAAGGAAAAAGATTCCATTTTTATTTTATTGGTTTCGTTGATCATCCGCTTCATGCGCCCATCCTTGTATCGTTTTTCTAGGTTTGTTCTACGTTCAAACACAATTTTACCGTGAGTAATAACTTGTTGACCAAATGATTGGTTGAACCAAGCAATGAAAAACAATAAAAAAGTCAGTTTAATGCCACCCTTTGAATTCATCTTCTTTGGTTTTATTATTGTTAAATTTATAGGTCAAACGAAGTAAAAAATAACGAGAAATTATTTTCGTGTAATTATCCGTGATTACGTTACCGTTTACTTGTCGTTGTAGGTTGAGATTTTGATTCAATAAATCATTACCGGAAATTCCCACAATGAAATTTTCTGTTTTTGTAAATGCCTTACTAATTTCTGTATTGATGATGAATATATTTCGATTGAATCCTTGGGCACGTCTCGAATTGATAGTATAATCAGCTTCAGCTTTAAATTTGATATGAAACGGAAGCTGCCAATTGATATCCATAGAATAGGTTTGAGAAGTATATGGCGTATTAGAAACAGAAGAAAGGGAGCTCACAGGACTCGTGTAACTAAAATTGTTTCCAAAATTTATTTCTATTGAATCTAAATTTATTTCAAAATCAATTCCTCCTGAAATGCTAGTGTTTTGGGTAATATTTTCTTGGTTGTTTATGAAGTTCGTATATTTATTATATGTGGCGTTCATATTTGGAGCAATTTCTAATTTCCTTTTGAATAAAGGGTAACCAGCACCTGCAAAAACAGTAACGAACATATTTCCATTCACATTTTCTGTTTTTGATACCGTTCTTCCAAATGGATCATAGGTAGTTGAATTGGCAAAAGCATTATTTGTAAGACTGGCGGTTAATCCACTCCAAATATACTTACCAGACATAGCAGACCAGGTATTGAAATTGAATCTCAACATGTGTACATAGTTTGGTTTTAAGTCTGGATTTCCTTCTTGGATTCTGTTTGGATTGGAGTTGTCCTGTACGGGTTGAAGTTCATTGATCGAAGGCTGTGCAGAATTAGTGGTGTACACTAAACTAAGTCTTTTACTGATACTCGGTTTAAATTGATAACTAAATTGCGGTAGGAAGTTATTGAAGTTTTGAGGGATCGTAACATTGGAAACCAAATTTCTGTTTTGAATATCAATATTTCTAAACCCAATTCCACCAGTAATGGCATGTTTGCGGTTTTCAAAAATTCCAATGGCTGTTCCTCTGTGTTGTTGACGAATGTTGTTGAATGTATTCGATAAATTAGCTATTTCAGCACCACCCAAAGATCCATCGTATGTTTTTCGATTTTGTTTCATGAATCCATTTTCATACAAATACTCAAATTGGAGTTTTACTTTCTTGGACAAAGGCTCTGTATATGTAACAATTCCGAATTGATTGGTTGAAGAGTTATCGTTAATTTTTGTTTGATTAATTAAAGTAGTATCTGGTGTTTGATAATAAATGGAAGAATTATATAGTGTACCATCCGTTTGGTTATTGGAGGCAACTAATAAGTATTTTAATTCAAGTTCACGTTTGGGTTTTTTAAATTTTCTGCGAAGAATTGCCTCTGAATTGGAGGATATACCTTTGGAATCATTATTATTATTTATTAGAGTGCTTAATGATTTTTCATTTGTTTCACTTAAGAAACTGGTTGCAGTTTGGTTTTCTGTTGTAGCATTATCAAAGGTAACTCCAGGTTTGATTTCCAAATAAGTAAGTGAATCTAGGTTAGTTGATAGTGTAAGGTTTATCTTATGAGATTTATTAATTGAATTATTTTGAAGCGAATCTTTCGTGAAATAACTAGAATCAGCAAGAAAATACTGGGACAAACTACTTGAATAAGCCGCAAGTTTACTTTCATAATAAGAATAATTGAAACCAATTTTACCCGTTTTTCCGAACTTATCCGAAAAATATATACCCGTTTTTAATGTTCTTGGAACACCACTTGTGTTGTTCTGTCCATTTTGATTCCACATAGACATTCCACTATTGTTTCGCTCATTTTCCAAACCAAATTTATTCATGTCTCCAAATTTAAAATTGGATTTTGGAGTATTGGAGGTTAATAGAAAGACGGACAATTTTTGCTTTCCACTAAATTTATTAAATAATAGCTCCCCCTCATAAAATGCGGTTTCTTCAAATACTCCAAAGTCACTGGCTCCTGAAACCTTCCCAAAATATCCTTTTTTAGCTGAATCCTTCAGTTTAAGATCTAAAACTTGAATCTTTTCATCCTCTCCCGCCTTTGCATTTTCGTTGTCTTTCTCATAAATTTGAACAGATTCAACACCTTTCGCGCCTAAATTTTTGGTAGCAATTGTAGGGTCTGTGCCGAAAAACTCATCCCCATCTACCAGTACTTTGCTGATGTCTTTTCCTTGGGAAGAAATTTTTCCATTATCATCTACTTTTATACCAGGTAGTTTTTTCAAGAGATCTTCTACTACTGCATTTTCATTCACTTTAAACGAATCTGCTGCATAAACTAGCGTATCTCCTCGGTAAAAAATGGCACTCTTGTTAGAAAATATCACGATTTCTTCTAAATCCTTAGATTTGGCTGAAAGTTTAATAGAAGGAATCGTTATTTCATTATTGGAATTGTTCCCAAAAATAAAATAGCTTTTTTCATCATATCCCTTATATTCAATGATTAGCGTAAATGAATCAGGTGGAAAACTATTTAGCCGAAAATTACCCGTCACATCTGTCCGGGTAAAACCAAGTAATAATGAGTCTTTGAATCGTACGGCAAGAACCGATGCTTTTTCGATAGGATTAATTCCAGTCGAGTCAAAAACACGTCCGGTAACATTCATTTTTTGAGCACTTATGTTAGGGACAAAAACCCCAAGAAATAAGGAAACAAAGAAAACAGGAAATAACTTGAATTGCATAGTACAAATTTACAAAACACGAAGCTATGCTTTTAAGTTCAAACTGAAGCTTAAAAAAATATAAAAGTTAGGTTAACTAATAAGAAAGAGACTCTAATCGTTGAAAATCAAATCCATTTTTATTTTTTAGACTGAAGCTAAGTGTAAGATTCTTACCAACATTGGTTTTCACTTTTTCCAAATTTCTAATGGAGTCGGTCATTTCAGGAATGATAATATCAGACCAAAGTCCATCCGCCGATTTCTTACCCACACGCAAAAAATCGATTCCTTCAAAATGGATTAACTCAACAAATTTTGTGGCATAGGTTCCTTTTGCATCCTTAATATCCATACATTCTTTAAAGTTGTGTTCAACAAAATCGCATGGTTTTAAGGCAGCTTTATTTAATTCTTCATAGGAATTGGATGACCTGCTACTTGAGTAAATTCCCTCCATTTTCTCGTTATAATATGAATTTGTTTCAAAAATATGCTCCTCTTCAAATGTGATTTCTTTTGAATGAAATAACTTACCATTATTGAAATAGAAGCGCACTATCCGTTTTTTTCCATTCTTTTTTTCTTCTTCATACACCCATTTAGTACTTGAAATATTCTCATACAAATACAAATGCAATTGCTTTTTCATGTATTCTTCATTTTCAAATCGCAAGGAGGAAGTTGAATCGGTTGGTGATGATGCATCCATGGCAGAAACTAAATTGTCAAATTCACTTTGTTTTTCTGGATCAATCATCACCTTGTTTTTTTTAGCAGGCGTCTTATCCTCTTTGCAAGAAGTAAGCGTAAGAATCGAGAATAATGCGGTTAACAGGAAAAAAACAAAAATTTTCATAGATATTCAACTAAAGGGGTAAAACAAAATCGTGTGTACAAAGTTACATAATAACCTTATTCATAAAAACAGCGTATAGATTAATTGTGTGTTTTGATTGAATCGCATTACTTTTGTAACGTAGAATCCGAACACTGAGTTAAAAGGAAATAAATGAGGTTTACACTTACCAAAGAATTTATTGAAATACTTCGACAAAAATATGTCGAACAAGATACGCTTTGGTTTCAAGAAAATGTGTTGGAACTTCATTACGCGGATATTGCGGAGATTTTAGATCAATTGACAAATGATGAAGCTAAGTTTATCTATTTTTTAGTAGATGAAGATACCCAGGCTGATATTCTGATGGAATTGGACGAGGATGTGCGGGATCGATTTTTAGCATCTCTTACAACTAAAGAAATTGCAGACCAATTAGAAAACCTTGATTCGGATGATGCTGCGGATATCTTAGGTGAATTATCTGATGAGCAAATTCATGAAGTAATCTCCCAAATGGAAGATGATGAGGCTGCTGAAGATATTGTTGATCTATTAAATTACGATGAGAATACAGCGGGTGGATTAATGCAAAAGGAGTTCATTCAGGCCAATATGACATGGACAGTTGATCGTGCCATTGTTGAGTTGAGAAGACAAGCAGAAGATGTAGAAAAAGTATATAACATTTATGTGGTGGATGAATTGAATAAACTAGTAGGTTTATTGTCTTTGAAACGTTTACTTTTTGCTAGCCCAAAAACTCAAATTTCAGAAATATTTCAATCGAAAAATATCATTTCTGTAAAAACAAGTGACTCCGATGAAGAGGTAGCAAAAATCATGGAAAAATATGATCTTGTTGCCATTCCGGTAGTGGATTTTCAAAACAAATTGGTCGGCCGCATTACCTTGGATGATGTGGTGGATATCATCAAAGAAGAAGCGGATAAAGATTTTCAATTGGCATCCGGTATTTCTGAACGTATTGAGTCAAATGCAAGTGTATGGCGGATTTCTCGTGCACGTTTGCCTTGGTTATTAATCGGTATGGTGGGAGGAATTTTTAGTGCTCAGGTAATTTCCCAATATGAAAATGGGATCACCTTAGTTCCTTCTTTAGCATTTTTTATTCCACTAATTACAGCTACAGGTGGAAATGTGGGTGTTCAATCTTCGGCAATTGTGGTTCAATCCTTAGCAAAAGGAAATGACCAAATAGGATCAATCATGCAAAAATTATTGAAGGAAGGGCTTGTTGGATTGATGAATGGCGTATTGCTTTCCGTCTTGATTTATGGTATTGCTTTTGTTTTCGCTAGTTCAACATTAGGGTTTGTAGTTAGTATTTCCTTGTTCGTTGTAGTAGTATTTGCCGCAATTATTGGAACGTTGATTCCTTTGTTGTTGCATAAGAATAATATCGATCCGGCATTGGCAACAGGACCTTTTATTACTACCTTAAACGATGTACTTGGATTGTTTATCTATTTTACGGTTGGTATGTTACTTTATCAAATTTGATGTGTGAAAAAGGTAGTTTTCATTGATGTTGTTCATCCTATTTTAAGTGAGCGCCTTATCGACCTAGGTTATATTTGTGAGGATGCTACCAATTACAATAAGGAAGAAGTGAAGGCTTCAATAAAAGATGCATTCGGTATAGTAATCCGTGCTAAATACAAATTAAACAAAGATTTTTTAAGTGATTGTTTTAATCTTGGATTTATTGCTCGTTCCGGTTCTGGACTTGAAAATATAGAGGTAGATTACTGCAATCAAAACAATATTGCTGTGTTCAATTCTCCAGAAGGTAATAGAAATGCTGTAGCGGAACACGGTTTGGGAATGTTGCTAAGCTTGTTTAATCGTTTAAACAAAGGAGATCGAGAAGTAAGAAATGGAATATGGAACCGAGATGACAATCGAGGAATTGAATTAGATGGAAAGACAATAGGATTAATAGGATATGGAAACAATGGCAGTGCTTTTGCAAAAAAACTTGAAGGGTTTGATTGCAGCGTTTTGGCGTATGATAAATATAAAAAGGACTTTTCAAATAAAAATGTGAGGGAATCATCCCTAGAAGAAATATTTAAACATGCTGAGGTGCTAAGTTTTCATGTTCCTCTGACCAATGAAACTCATCAACTTTTTAACACTCAATTTATCAATCAGTTTCACCAGCCATTTTTCTTATTGAATCTGGCGAGGGGAAAAATTGTTCATACTCAATCGCTTGTTGAAGGCATCCAATCGGGAAAAGTGCTTGGAGCATGTTTGGATGTATTAGAATATGAACCCAGTGATTTTTCTTCTTTTTTTCATACCACCCTGCCCGATGATTTGAATTTTTTGTTTCAACAACAAAACGTACTTTTTTCTCCGCACGTAGCAGGTTGGACAGAAGAGAGTTATTATAAGTTAAGCGCTGTATTAGCAGATAAAATTGAACAAACTTTTCATTCATGAAAATTAAATTTATTTGCGTCGGAAAAACGGTAGAGTCTTTTTTGAAAGAAGGAGAATTAAATTACCAGAATCGGCTTAAACACTATATTCCATTTGAAAGAATCGATCTCCCAGACTTGAAAAATGTAAAAAATTTAACCGCTGAGCAAATTAAATCCGAGGAAGGTAAATTAATCTTAAAACAGCTCACACCTAATCAAGATCTTATATTATTGGATGAGAACGGGAAACATTTTTCATCTGTTGATTTTGCACAATTCCTGGACTTTTCTTTTTTACATTCAAGCAAAGACCTTGTTTTTGTAATTGGAGGACCTTATGGTTTTTCTGAGGAAGTTTACCAGCGAGCAAATAATAAAGTTAGTTTGTCAAAAATGACTTTTTCTCATCAAATGGTTCGAATGATATTTTTAGAGCAATTGTATCGTGCCTTAACAATTCGAAAGGGAGAACCCTATCATCATAGCTGATTTTCTATTCAGAAGGTTCTAAAATCACTTCTTCCTCTTCGCTTTCTTTCTGGGGTGTTATTGTTAGAATGAGTAAAAAGAAGGGTAAAAGAGGAGCCCTCAATCTTACTAATACCCCAAAAATCATGGAGGTAAAACCGGTCATAAATGCAAAAATTATTACAAAGTAAATTGCAAAAGTTAAAATATCGGAATTTCTAATTTTTGAGATCTTTTTACCCAAATTTCTGAATAGAAAAATAAAGGTAAGATAGACTAAAAATAGACATTCAATTCCGTTAATCAATAATCCAGGAGATAACGCTTCCCAAGGAAATGGCCTATAAATCCCTGTAAAAATAGATAGAGGCATAGCCTTCAATAATCCAGTTGGAGTATAACTTACCTCACCTAAATCATATTTTGCCCCTGTATATGTCTTATTTGTTTTGAAATCTTGCTGAGTAACCTCCGCCTCCTTGAGGTATTTTTGAGCCGTTTCTCCTGAAAAATAAACACCAATAAACCCAAATCCTAAAAGGATGATAAAAGTTCGCGTAAGTCCACGCATGAATTTATTACTAAAAACCCTTTTCGCAAGTTGAACATTGAAAGCAAAAATAAAAGGTACGGCAATAGCTGCAATCATAAATGATCGAATATTCAATAGAATCCATCCAAGAAAAAGGATTACAAGAATATTCCAAAGTTTAATTTTTGATTTCCCCGTGAATAAATTATAGATTGTAGGGATTAAATAATATAAGCAAATTACGATTAAAGCATCTTTTGAGACTCCTGTGCACCAAAAACTTAAAGAGGGAATAAAAAGAAAATACATAGCAAGCTTTTTATAATCATGAATGCCGAACGAAACAATAAAATCATATAACTTGAAGGAAGCTAAGGAGGTGATGAAAGCAGATAAAACAGTAGTGGCCAAGTAACTACTTCCAGTGAAAATATTAATAACCGAAAACAATTTACTAACAAAATATCCTTCCGGTTCTCGGGCTATCCAGCCAGGAGGAAAGCCTGTTTCGGGTGTAAAATGATTGATGTAACCCTCATTGGTTGAATATGTCGACCATTCTTGTACGAAATACTCTGGATATTTAAACAAGAGGTTGGTGAGTACTCTGGAGGTATCAAAAAAAGCGATCGTATCACCTCCGTGAATAAAAAAGATATAATAAAAAGCAAAAACAAATGAGAATCCCATTTTAAAATATAGGTTTCTCATAAAATAAGTGTAATGAACCTTATTAGAGTTTTTTGTTTTTATCCAACTCGCCGTTATAAGAATTATGGTTAGCCATAGCAATAACATCAATATATCCAACCCCGTAAAAAAGGTTAATTTATTGGTGTGGTCATTATACAGTACAATCGAAAAATCGATGTTTTTCATGGCTGGATTTATAAACGATTCAAAATTAGAGAAAATAAGTCTGCAATTACATTCTTTTTCCTACTACTTTTGTAATACCGTTAACCTCAACTACTATGTGCGGAATTTCTGGTTTTATAGATTTTAATAAAAAATCTGATTTAGGCATTTTACAAAATATGTCCGATGCGTTGCGGCATCGGGGTCCTGATGGAAGCGGGTTAGAATTATTAGAAAATCCTTTTTCCCAAGTAGGATTTGGTCACCGCAGGCTTTCTATTATTGATTTATCAAATCATGGAAAACAACCCATGCAATTTCAAGAATGGTGGATTTGTTTCAACGGTGAGGTTTATAATTACGCCGCGATTAAGCAGGAACTAATTTCTCTTGGACATACATTCCATGGTAACTCTGATACGGAAGTAATTATTCATAGCTATGCCCAATGGGGAGAAAAATGCATTGATCGTTTTATTGGTATGTTTGCTTTTGTGATTTATGATACAAAAAAGAACACTGTTTTTTGTGTTAGAGATCGCGCTGGAATAAAACCATTTTTTTATTACTTTAAAGATGGGTTGTTTCTTTTTTCATCCGAACTGAAATCGTTTCATCATCACCCAGATTTCAAAAAGCAATTAAATAAAAATGCTGTTGCTGCTTTTATGCAATATGGAAATGTGCCAACCCCACATTGTATTTTTAACGATTGCTTCAAATTAAAACCAGGCCACACCATTTCTTTTTCACTTTCCGAAAATAATATTACTGATTGGTTTTTGCCAGAAAATCAAATGCAATATTGGAATGTATACGATGCTTACAACAAACCAAAATTTAACATCGATTTTCAAACGGCTAAACAAGAAACAGAAGATTTATTATCATCTGCCTGTAATTATAGAATGGTAGCGGATGTTCCGGTAGGTGTTTTTCTTAGTGGAGGATATGATAGTACAGCGGTAACTGCCTTACTGCAAAAAGATCGCACAGAAAAATTAAAAACATTTACTATTTCCGTTCCAGATATTGGACTGAATGAAGCAGCATATGCGAGACAAACTGCCGATTTACTGGGTACAGATCATACAGAAATCCAATGTACACAAAAAGAAGCGTTGGATTTGATCCCTGATTTATCTTACTATTACGATGAGCCTTTTGCCGATAGCAGCGCTATTCCAACAACCTTAGTGAGCATTATGGCTCGTAAACAAGTCACAGTGGCGCTGAGTGCGGATGCTGGCGATGAGGTTTTTGCTGGATATAATAGATACGATTACCTTATGAGGTATGGTAAAAAATTACAATCGATTCCCGGTTTTGCTCGGAAAGCGATGGCTGAATTCATGAATTTTGTTCCCGCTAATCGCATTCCTGTTTTGAAAAACAAATATAATTTTCCGAATAGGTATGAAAAATTGAAGTCACTTTTGCGAGATCCTTCTTCCGAACAAATGATGTTAAGCTTGAGTCAACAATATACTGCTAATCAATTGGCAGAATTGCTTGCTTTTGAACCAGAGAATCTAAAAACAGCCTATACATCCAAAGAAATGGAAAGTGATTCTTTTACACCTCTTTCCTATATGATGGCCGTTGATTATCAAACTTATTTGGTTGATGATATTTTACAAAAGGTTGATCGCGCAACAATGACTGCAAGTTTGGAAGGGAGAGAGCCTTTTCTGGATCACCGTGTTATTGACTACGCAGCTCAATTACCCGATGATTTTAAATACCATAATGGGATAAAAAAACACATTGTTCGAGAAATTGTACATAAGTATATTCCAAAAGAAAAAATGGATCGTCCAAAAATGGGATTTGCTATTCCGCTAGCTGCTTGGATGAATAATGAATTGAAGGATATGGTAAATTCCTACATCAATGAAAAATCGATTAAAGAGCAAGGATTATTCAATTGGGAGGCTGTCAATCGGTTGAAAACTGCTTTTTTTTCCGGAAAGTCAGAATATGATTTTAAGTTGTGGTATATATTGATGTTCCAAATGTGGTACGAACGATGGATGAAATAAAGAAGCACGTACTGTATATTTCCTATGATGGAATGACAGATCCATTGGGTCAATCTCAGGTACTACCTTATATTTTTGGTTTATCCCAAAAAGGATATTCGTTTCATTTAATCAGTTTTGAAAAATCGGAAAAGTTTGAACAGCTCAAAGATCATATTCAACGACTATGTGATGAAAACAATGTTAGTTGGCATCCTTTAACGTATACTAAAAAACCTCCGCTTCTATCAACCCTGTATGATGTTTGGAGAATGAAGAAACTTGCGTTTAGCTTGCATAAAAAGTATTCCTTTATTCTCACCCATTGTAGAAGTTATTTGGCTGCATTGGTTGGATTAGAAATGAAAAGGAAAAAAGGGGTTAAATTCCTTTTTGATATGCGTGGATTTTGGGCTGATGAGCGCGTGGACGGAAAAATTTGGTCTCTTTCAAACCCTATTTTTCGACGGGTTTATAACTTTTTCAAACGGAAGGAAAAGCAATTTTTTCAAGAATCAGATCATATAATTTCCCTAACATTCAATGGTAAAAATGAAATTTGTTCGTGGTCTGGATTTGAAGGATTCACCAAAAAAATCGAAGTAATACCATGTTGTGCAGATTTATCCAAATTTGATCCTAAACAAATTCAGGATACTCAAAAACAAGAGTTGTCGTCAAAATTGAAAATTACTGCTAATCAGTTTGTGTTAGGATATGTTGGGTCAATTGGAACATGGTATATGTTAGATGAAATGCTTCAAGCATTTGCTGCACTTTTAACTAAAAAGCCCGATGCACTTTTTTTAATTGTTTCCGGTGATAATGCTGATTTTATTATGGAACAAGCGGATAAGATTGGAGTTTCGCGTTCCTCAATTCGAATTCAGTCTGCCACACATAAGGATGTATCCGCGTTTATTAGTTTATTTCAAGCCTCTATTTTCTTTATACGTCCAACTTATTCTAAAAAAGCATCTTCACCCACGAAGCAAGGAGAATTAATGTCAATGGGTATACCAATTATTTGCAATGCAGGAGTAGGTGATACGGACATGGTGATTGAAAACTATCAAGCCGGTATTGTCCTCAATGATCTTACTAAAGCCGTTTTCTCAGAAATTAATTGGGATATGATTCCGTTTAATCAATCCCTTGCGCAACAAGGTGCAGTTGAATTTTATGGATTAGAAACCGGTGTAAGTAGGTATTTGAAGGTCTATGAAAAAATAGCCAATTAACTTTCGTCCATGCAGAAAAAACGAATATTCTTTATAGCACCTTATCCCTATAATTCGGCTCCTTCACAACGATTTCGTTTTGAACAGTATTTTTCTTTTTTGGAGAAGGAAGGGTTTGATGTAAGACTATTTCCTTTTTTAGATCAACGCACATGGAAAACCCTGTACAGTAAGGGAAAGGTAGGTTCAAAAATACTAGGGGTGGTTAAAAGTTTTTTCCAACGTTTTTCTCTATTGTTAAATTTACACAAGGCTGATTATATTTTTATTCATCGAGAAGCATCTCATTTAGGGCCTCCAATTTTTGAATGGCTTATTTCAAAGGTATTTCGAAAAAAATATATCTATGATTTCGATGATGCTATTTGGTTACCTAATTATAGTGAGACAAATGCACGCTTTCATCGATTAAAAGCATATTGGAAGGTTAAATACTGTATGAAATGGGCCTATCAAATATCAGCAGGGAACCAGTTTTTAGCTGATTATGCTCGACAATATAATCCAAACGTTATAATCATCCCCACTACCATTGATACGGAAAATTATCATTCGGGAAATACGGATTATACACCTGAAAAATTAGTAATTGGATGGACGGGAACACATACAACCATGCGGTATTTGGATGATTTGATTCCGGTTTTTGAATACTTGAATACTAAATATTCCTATACGATACAGATTATTTCAAATGAAAAACCGGCATTTCATTTCCCAAATTTGGAATTTATTCCTTGGAAGAAAGAAACAGAAATTAATGATTTATTGAATTTTTCAATTGGAATAATGCCTCTTGTCGAGGATCAATGGTCGGCTGGTAAATGTGGATTTAAGGGATTGCAATACATGTCTTTAGGGATTCCGACTGTTATGTCCCCGGTAGGTGTGAATACCGATATTGTGCAACATAATTCAAATGGGTTAATTGCAAGTTCAAAAGAAGAATGGCAATCAGCTTTAGAATTACTTTTATCGGATGAGGAACAGCGCAAGCGATTAGGAAAGAGTGGAAAACAAACGATAGAATCTCGGTATTCGGTAAACGCTCAACGCGAGGTTTATTTGGCATTATTTTCTGAATAAAAATTAAATAATCTGAATCATTTTTTATACTTTAGCTACCTAAACTATAAACTATGAAAACTGTATTTGCACTTCTTATTGGTGTATTTTCTTTCACATCTATTTTAGCTCAAAATTATTCCCGGGTAAAGGTCTTTGGAGACAATGAGGACTTGTATAGACTGGGGGAATTAGGTGTTGCTGTAGATCATGGAATTCGAAAAGAGGGAATGTATTTTATATCCGATTTTTCGAAGCAAGAAATTGAAATCATGAAACAATATGGGTTTGATCATGAAATATTAATTGCAGATGTAGAGGCTTATTATGTGGAAATATTAAATAATCCTAGTAAAGATCCAAATCAAATATTGAAAAATGCGACTTGCAGTGGTGGATCGGGTGGAGGCTCATCTATCTTTTCTCCAGCAACGCCTTCTAATTTCAATTTAGGTACAATGGGGGGATATTTGAAATATGCCGAAATGCTAGCAGAATTGGATGCTATGGCAGCCCAATATCCAAATTTAATAACTGCCAAGGCGCCAATTTCAACCTTTGTAACTCACGAGAATCGTCCTATTTATCATGTAAAAATTTCAGACAACCCTTCAACAAACGAAGCAGGAGAGCCTAAAATATTATATACTGCGATTCACCATGCCCGTGAACCTATGAGTTTAATGGAAACAATCTTCTATATGTGGTATTTGTTGGAAAATTATGGGACAAATGATGAGGTTACGTATTTGGTAAATAATACTCAAATGTTTTTTGTTCCTTGTATTAATCCGGATGGATATGTTTATAACGAAACTACCAATCCAAATGGAGGAGGAATGTGGAGAAAAAACCGAAGAAATAATGGTGGGGGAGTATATGGAGTTGATTTGAACCGAAATTATTCATACGGTTGGGGAACAACAGGTACAAGCGCAACGCCAAGTAATGATACTTACAGAGGACCTTCTGCTTTTTCAGAGCCAGAAACGCAAGCGATGCGCTGGTTAGTTCAAAATAACGATTTTGAAATGGCTTTCAATGCTCATACCTACGCTGAAGATATACTCTTTCCTATCGGAACAACCACTGCTGAATTTGCTCCACATCACAATTATTTGCAAGATTATACAAACCATATGGTAGAATTGAATGGCTATACGGCTATGAAAAGCTCTGGATTGTATCCTGCTTCGGGTGATTCAGATGATTATATGTACAAAGTAGATGTAGGTGTAGGACTGAAAGACACCATTTTTGCTCATACTCCTGAGGTTGGAACTGCATTTTGGCAACCCTCTTCAGAAATTATTGCAACATGCAAGGAAATGGTTTTTCCAAATTTGATTTTAGCGCATTTGGCACGAAATTATTCGATTGTTAAAGATACAGATCCTTCATCGGTTGCAACATTGACTGGGAATTTCAACCACTCGATTAAGCGACTAGGAAGACAATCTGGACCTGTAACGGTTTCTATAGAACCTTTATTAAATATTTCATCTGTTGGGTCTTCCCTTGTATATAATTTAAATAGTCAACAATCTACAACGGGTTCAATTGCTTATAGCTTAAATCCTGCAATCCAATTTGGTGATCAAATTAAATATATTCTTAAAACAGATAATGGATTATGGATAAAAAAAGATACAATAATCAAAACGTATGGTGCCCTCACTTTGCAAACTCTTGAGGATGCTACGGCTGCTACAAACTGGACAGGAACTTGGTCAACTACGGGATCTACATTTGTATCACCTTCGAAATCATTTTTTGATGGGTCAGTAAATAACTATGGAAGTAATACGAATAAAACATATACCTATGTTCCAGTAATTGATTTGACGAATGCTTCATCAGCAATGATCTCTTTTTATGCCAAATGGGCTATTGAGGCAGATTATGATTTTGTTCAGTTTCAAGTCTCCACAGATGGTGGTACCACTTGGATTGGACAATGTGGTAATTATACAGTTCCAGGCACAAGTGCAAATGGAAGTGTTCAACCAAACAATCAACCGGTTTATGAAGGCACACAATCAACTTGGGTATTGGAAGAAGTTAATTTGAGTGATTATCTAGGGCAACAAATAAAAGTTCGTTTCCAATTGCGTTCGGATGGTGGAACCAATGCGGATGGGTATTATTTTGATGACTTTAAAGTCTTATTCAACGAAAATAGTCCGGCTGCTGCTCCCGTGGCCTCATTTACGTCCTCATCAAATTCAATTTGTGAAGGAAATAGTGTTGCTTTCACTGACTTTTCAACGAACACACCAACCTCTTGGTCATGGAATTTTGGGGATGGAACCACCTCTACTGTGCCCAACCCATCACATGTATTTGCTACTTCTGGAACATATACAGTGGATTTAACAGTATCAAATGCAGCAGGTACAAACACGAATACACAAACAATTATTGTAAATCAAAATCCAGTTGTTTCAATCACAACAAACGATTCTGATAACACTGTTTGCTCAAATGCTGGATTAGTTCAATTAATTCCAACCCCTTCAACGGCAACACTTTCAGGAACTGGAGTTGTAGGTTCAACATTTGATCCAACCATTTCTGGTGTCGGTGTATCAACTATTTCAGCAAATTACACGGACGCAAATGGTTGCCAAGGTTCTGGACAAGTTTCCATAACCGTTGATCAATGTGCATCAATTGAAGATCAATTACTGGCTCAGATTTTAATCGTACCTAATCCTAACAATGCAGTGTTTCAAATAGAAGGATTACCTGAAGGAGTTCAAACAGAAATTCGAGATATAAATGGAAAAGTAATCTACTCATTCCGAGCGAAACAAGAGGTTGAACAAGTTTCAATTCCTGAAATAGCAAATGGAGTGTATTATTTACGGATTCAAAATGACCTTAAGTGGTTACAAAAACGATTTATCGTTCTGAAATAAAGAGATATAATTAATTAAATTGAATGGGTTAGCATTATGTTAGCCCATTTTAATTATATACTAAATGCGGTTAATTTACACCGAACAATTGAGCGAACACCATCACAAACAAATAGATTTTCTTTGGAATAAAGAATATCCAAAAAATTTAATGAATCGGTTTTCAATGTTATTGAATGATGCGACTAATTACCGCCATTTTATAATAGAAAACCAACAAGATGTTATTGTTGGATGGGCTGTTTTATTTGATAAAGAAAATGAAACTCGTTTTTCAATTATTGTTGCGGAAAGATTCAAAGGTAAAGGCCTCGGAAGTCAATTAATTAATGAACTAAAAAAGCAATGTACTTGTTTTTATGGCTGGGTTATTGATCACAGTAATGATATTAAGAATGATGGTTCAATCTACCATTCACCCCTTACTTTTTATACCAAATTGAACTTTGAGATATTGTCTCATATACGCCTTAATACACTAATAATTTCTGCCGTTAAAATTAAATGGCAAGCAGAAAGTCATTAGTTTAATACCTAAAAAATTAGTCCCTTACTTAATTTGATATTGTAATTGAATAACAAAGTTTCGTGGTGCTTGAATATCACCTGGCCGCGATACATACTCAGCATTGAAAATATTATTGGTTACTAAATTGATTTTAAGGCTTTTGTATGCCTCAAACATAATTCTGCTGTCAAAAACTAAAGCTCCTTTATTGTATATTTCTCGATAATGTTGCATTCCTACCAATAATTCAGTCCCTAGTACACCTTCTTCAAAAACTTTATCAATATTTTTCATGTAACTATTATATCGACATGAAAGCCCAACACTGAATTTTTTATAGGACACTTGTAAATCGGCCTTAAACATATGTTTAAATCGGTATTTTAATATGCGTGAAGAAGTATCGGAAAAAGTCGCTAGATAGGCAGGATTAGAATTTAAACTTCTAGGGTTTAGGTAAGTGTATCCAATCAACGAGGTAATATCTACATTTTTAATTTTCCCAGTACTATTAAATGAAAATTCTAAACCGGTAATACGAGCGCGTTCAGCATTTTGTGCCTGAAATCCAACCCATTTGTAAAAATAATCAATTGCATTAGGGTCTGTAACCTGCAATGGACCAATAGAATCTGGTTTATATAATCCAAAAGTAAACTCAGTCATGTTGCTGTACTCATTAATGAAAGCTGCTACATCGATAGCACCTTTCCATTCACCCATTTTTACTAATTGTTTCCATCCAATTTCGCCTGACCACCCTTTTTCAGGTTTTAATTCCGGATTTTTAAAAATAACTAATCCTCCAACAGAAGTAGAGACAAATCGTTCGGCGATGGATGGAAAACGTATTCCTTGACCAGCAGAAATTCTCAAATGGCTATATTTATTTATTGCATAATGCGCTGCCGTTCTAAAAACTGGATAAATAGGCATTGAAATAGAATCAGTAAAATAAAACCTAGAATCTGGCTTGAGGGTATCTAATTGATAGTATTCCACCCGCATTCCTGCTGTCCAGTCTATTTTGTTCCAAAACTTACCTTCAAATTGCCCATATACAGCCGCATTTTGGGATGTATGGTCTCCAAATACCCAACTTCTGATAAAGCTGCTATTATTAATCGCCCCTAAGGTGATGTTTTTATTTTCGCCTATCTTTTTCTGGAACTGATAATCTGCATAAATCATTTGGGCAAAAGACGCGTCATAGTAATTTTGATCATTTCCGGTGGTAACCAAATAATACCGACTTCTTAAAAAGTGCCGGTTGTTTTTCTTGTCATAATATTTCAAATAAGGATCTACATTAAATCGGATAGCTTTTTGACGAGACAGGGTATTATCCATTGCCTGATATCCCATAGAATCATTTTTCCAAAGGACAAAAACACCCATATCTTGATATTGGAAATTATAGCTTAATCCTGTTTTGAAATTCTTAATGTTTAATGGCTTATAATAGATTGAACCATTAACCCTCAATCTTTTTTCTTGTTCCCCTTGACGGAATCCAGAATCTAAATATAGATTGGTTCCAATAGTGTATCCCCAGTTTTTTTGAGCTTTGCTGTGATAGATATCGGCTAAATAGAACATAGGATTTTTAACCCACCATTGCATGGATTTTCTGCGTGGATTGTCATAAATTCCAGATTGCACCTTGATTTTTAGCTCCCCTTTTGGATTTGCTTCTTTTTCGCTTAATGAAATGATCCCATTTAATGCCCCACTACCATATAAAACAGAAGAGGCCCCTTTAATAATCTCAATTTGATCGGTTTGTTCCATCGGTATCGCATTCCATTTTGCATCTCCAATATCGGGTGAAAGCATAGGCACGCCATTCCATAATAATACTACCCGGCTTCCTGCACCATATGCGTATCCTCCCCCACCTCTTATGCTCACTTGACCATCCATCGCATACACTCCAGGGCTTTGATCAACAACCTGCTCAAGGTTGGCTAATCCTTTGTTGTCTATTAATGCTGGTTTAATCACCTCCATTGAAACTGGTACGTCTTCAATTGCTTGGTTTCTTCTGCTTGAGGAGATTACCATGGTTTTCATGTTCTGAGCCGTTGGATTCAATTTCCACTCAACAATTGTGTCTTTTGTAATGAATAGAGAATCAGAATCGAAATCTGCATAAGAAATTTTAACTAAAACAGGGTATTTTTTGAAAGTTACTGAAAATGCCCCCGAACTATTAGTGGAGATTTTGGTTCCGTCACTACAAATTAGTTTCACTCCAGGAATACCAATTTCGGTTGAGGCGTCCAAAATAGTTCCTTTCGTTTGGCTGTAATGAATAAAACTAATCAATAAAAAAAACAGTGTGAAAATCACTCTTACCCCGTTCATATCCAAAAATTCTTTGTAAATTAAAGTGTTCGAAACTACTAAAAAAAATTGAAAGCACAACACCAACTTTTTCAAATTGCCTTAACATTCCTGCGAGGCATAGGGCCCAGAAAGGCTACCCTCTTGTTTTCCAAGGTTCCAGATATCGAATTGATATTTACATCCTCTATTAAAGAATTACAAAAACTTACAGGCATTTCAAAAGCTGTATTGGATAATATGCAAAGAGAGCAAGCAATTGAATTGGCTAAGGTACAAGTAGAATTTATTCAAAATCATAAAATACAAACCCATTTTTTGTTGGATAGCAATTATCCCCGAAGGTTGAAACAATGTATTGATGCTCCGTTATTGCTCTATTCCAAAGGTGCTTTTGAGCCAAACCCGAAAAAAGTACTTTCTATCGTTGGAACAAGAACATCTTCTGATTATGGAAAAGAAATTACTCAACAGCTAATTCAGGATTTAAAGCAATATGATGTACAAATTATAAGCGGTCTGGCCTATGGAACAGATTATAATGCGCACAAAGCAGCTGTTGATTGTGGATTGTCAACCATTGGTGTTTTAGGGCATGGATTGGATCGTGTTTATCCCTTTGCTCATAAATCAATCGCCAATGAAATGTGTGAAAAAGGAGGAGGGTTATTGAGTGAATTTCCTTCGGGAACCTTGCCAGATAGAGTGAATTTCCCGATGCGCAATCGCATAGTTGCGGGAATGGTTGATGGGTTAGTCATCATAGAAAGTAAAGTAAAAGGAGGTTCGATGATTACGGCAGAGTTAGCTTTTGACTACAATAAAGATGTATTTGCTTTTCCTGGTGGAATCAATCAAGAAAATTCGAAAGGATGTAATGTGCTAATTCAAAAAAACATGGCTCATTTAGTTACTTCCACAAGCGATATAATTACGTTAATGAATTGGGAATCAGATGACATTAAATCAGTGAATCAACCTTCTTATTCTCCTTGCGTTTCGTTGGATTTGCTTAATCCAAATGAACTAAAGATTTTTGACTTACTTCGAGAAAATGGCAAAATGCATTTCGATCAAATCACCTTAGCACTAGATAAACCTGTTTCAGAGGTAAACTCAATGTTGTTTTCTATGGAAATGGATGGGATTTTAAAAACGTTTCCAGGTAGAAATTATTCGGTATAAAATGGTAGTTTAGTTACATGATTCGAATTGAAAACAAATTTTTGACTGCAGAAATTCAGCCATTGGGTGCCGAATTAATCTCAATCAACCTAAACCAATCTAGCAATTTGCTATGGGAAAAGGAAATTTCATTTTGGAATAGAGTATCTCCATTATTATTTCCAATTGTTGGAAGATTGGTAAATGATAGTTTTACTTATAATGGAAATAAGTATCAAATGAAACAACATGGGTTTGCCCGCGATAAAATATTTCAATTAATTAGAAAAGAAACGGATGAAGTACATTTTAAACTGCAATCAACAGATGATACGCATTATCAATATCCATTTGATTTTGAGTTGATTGTTTCTTATCGCTTAATTCAAAATACGATTGAAATTGGTTTTCATGTCAAAAATTTGGGTACTAAGTCCATGCCTTTCTCCATAGGTGGTCATCCCGGTTTCGCGATACAGGGTGCTTTAGATGAGTATGCGCTGGATTTCAAAAAACCATTAAGGCTGGAGCAATCTGAATTGATTGGGCCTTATTATTCTGGTAAAATAACACAAGTTTCCATATTAAATGAATTGAAGCTTCAAAATTCTTTATTTGAAAATGATGCGGTCGTCTTCAAACATCCACCTTTCAATGCGGTTACCTTAACCCATTTCAAAAGAGGTAAATTAGTTACTGTTTCATCTGATCAATGGGATGCAATTGGTTTTTGGACCAAAAAAGGAGCACCATTTTTTTGCATTGAACCTTGGTGGGGTTGGGCAGACGATCTACACGCTAAAGGTGATATAGAAGAGAAATCAGGAATATATTTATTGGAATCAAATCAAGTTAAGGAGTTTTCCTATCGGATTGAATTACATTAACCATTGACTGTATTTATTCAACTTCAATCCAGGTATTATTTCCAGGTGTCAGAAAAATATGTTTTACTCATATTTAAGCATGCGTTTTTTAATGTACCTTTGTTTACACAGAATTATCTATGAAAAACATCCGTAACTTTTGCATTATCGCGCACATTGACCATGGTAAGAGTACTCTTGCCGATCGATTATTACAAACAACTGGAACAATAGCTGATCGAGACATGCAAGCGCAGGCTTTGGATGATATGGATATTGAACGTGAGCGTGGAATCACCATAAAAAGTCATGCCATTCAAATGAATTATAAGTACGAAGGGCAAGATTATATATTAAATTTAATTGATACTCCTGGACACGTCGACTTTTCCTACGAAGTTTCTCGATCCATTGCGGCCTGTGAAGGAGCACTATTAATTGTGGATGCAACCCAAGGTATTGAAGCACAGACGATCTCTAACCTGTATTTGGCTATTGAACACGATTTGGAGATCATACCAATCTTGAATAAAATGGATTTGGCGAGTGCGATGCCGGAGGAAGTATCTGATCAAATTATTGATTTAATAGGATGTAAACCCGAAGAAATTATTCCAGCATCTGGTAAGACGGGGTTAGGGGTTAACGAAATACTTAAGGCTGTTATTGAACGTGTCCCAGCTCCAAAAGGGGACGAAAATGCGCCCTTGCAAGCGATGATTTTTGATTCTGTTTTTAATCCATTTCGTGGTATAATTGCTTACTATAGGATATTGAATGGAACCATCCAAAAAGGACAAAAAGTGAAGTTTTTTAATACTGGAAAATCGTATAATGCAGACGAAATTGGTGTATTGAAAATGGATTTGCTTCCTAAAAATGTCGTGAAAGCGGGAGATGTTGGCTACATTATTTCAGGTATTAAACAAGCGAATGAGGTAAAAGTAGGTGATACTATTACTGGAACAGATAATCCTTGTTTGGCAGCGGTTAAGGGATTTGAGGATGTAAAACCAATGGTTTTTGCCGGAATATATCCTGTAGATACAGAGGACTATGAGGAATTACGTTATTCAATGGAAAAATTGCAGTTGAATGACTCTTCTTTAGTTTTTGAACCTGAATCTTCTGCTGCATTAGGATTTGGCTTCCGTTGTGGCTTTTTGGGTATGTTGCATATGGAAATTATTCAAGAACGATTGGAGCGAGAATTTAATATGACCGTTATTACTACGGTTCCCAATGTATCCTATCACGCCTTCATGAATAAAAATCCAGATGCTCAAGTGATTGTTAATAATCCATCTGAATTGCCGGATCCTGGTACAATGGCTCGAATAGAAGAACCTTACATAAAAGCACAAGTAATAACAAAATCAGAATATGTTGGTTCCATAATGACCTTGTGTATTGAAAAACGAGGTGAAATTTCTAACCAAGTATATTTAACCCAAGACAGGGTTGAGTTAACGTTTGAAATGCCTTTGGCCGAAATTGTTTTTGATTTTTATGATCGTTTAAAAACGGTTTCGCGTGGATATGCATCCTTTGACTATCATCCGATTGGTTATAAAGAATCTGATTTAATAAAAATGGATTTACTCCTCAATGCTGAACAAGTAGATGCATTATCTGCGTTGGTTCATAGAAATAATGCATTTGATTTGGGTAAAAGAATTTGTTTAAAATTGAAAGAATTGATCCCAAGACAGCAATTTGAAATTCCAATTCAGGCTGCAATTGGTGCTAAAATTATCGCCAGGGAGACTATAAAAGCATTAAGAAAGGATGTGACGGCCAAATGTTATGGTGGTGATATATCAAGAAAAAGAAAATTACTAGAGAAGCAAAAGGCTGGAAAGAAACGCATGCGACAAGTAGGTAGAGTAGAGGTTCCGCAGGAAGCATTCTTAGCGGTTTTAAAACTCAATGATTAAGTTTGTTGAGTCGATTTATCTCGGCTTTTAAATAGTTAAATCCTTCTTGTTTAGTAGAAAGAAAGTCATTCACGTGAATTACCCCCATTTTTTCTGCGGATTGTATATCCTTTAGAACGTACATGGGATCCGTCCAATTTTTAAATTCATGCTGATCACTTAACTTGTTTTTCATGGGTTCCCAAGTGGCGGCATAATTGAGCTCATTTTCCAACAAGTACCCCGAAATTAGTTGAATTTCGGAAAGGGTAGAAGCGTTAAATAGTTGTGAGAATAAACTATTTTTAACTGTGTTATATAAATGAAAATCAGCTAATATCATCCCTTTTAAAAGAGGTTTCTCGAATAAAAACGCGTTAGTTGTATTTTTCTCTTCTATCCCAAGAATGGCGAACGCTTCTCGTGCTTTATCAATTTTCAAAAATTTTGATTCAAAAATTTTAGGATGAATGTTCTTTTGCTTGAAGAACTGTTTTTGTTCGAAAATAAAGGTGTCATAACAGTCTGAAATGTCGTCTGAATCGGCAATTGAAAGGTAAGCCTTAGCCTCACCAATGGTCATTTCCGCTCACTTTTGTTTTTCCTCATTCGAATATTTAAAAATTCCACAAACAAGGAGTAAGAAAGAGCAAAATAAACATACCCTTTTGGAATATGTTGTCCAAAGGCCTCCGCAACTAATAGCACACCTATAGTCACTAAAAATCCAAGTGCAATCATTTTTACTGTTGGATTATTTTGAATAAAGTCACTAATTTGTTTGGAGAAAATCAGCATTACAATCATAGATATAATTACCGCAAGATAGATAATTATAAGCGGATCACCTCCCGTATCTTCCTTCATTCCATTGGTCATCCCGATGGCAGAAATAATGGAATCAAAACTAAACACAATATCGATTAAGACAATTTGTAAAATAATAGCAGAAAGCAATTTTTTACCGGGTTTGGATGATTCTTCATGGCCTTTAACACTGTTATGCATTTCAACCGTGCTTTTATATATGAGAAAAAGACCACCAATTAAAAGAACTAAACTTTGTCCGGAAAAGGGATGATCCAGTACATGGAAGAAAGGAGTTGTCATTCCCATTATCCATGAAACAAATCCCAATAAAACTAATCGCACTACTAGTGCTAAGGTTAGACCTGTATTTCGAGCAAACCGCCTTTTTTCTGCTGGTAATTTTTCGGTTACGATACTAATGAAAATGATGTTGTCTATTCCAAGAACGATTTCTAATAAAGAAAGAACTAATAAATAAAATAGACCTTCCAGTCCAAAAAGAGCACTAAAATCTAGATTCATAATAATTCTTCAATTATTTTATCCATTGAATATCCTTCCGCTTCTGCTCTGTAATTACGCACTAGTCGATGTCTTAAAATAGGTTTGGCAATAGCCTTAACATCTTCAATATCTGGTGAAAACTTACCGTGAATGGCAGCATGCGTTTTAGCGCCTAAAATGAGGTACTGTGAAGCTCTTGGACCTGCTCCCCATGTCAAGAAATCCTTCGTTAGTTTAGGCGCACTAGGATCGTGTAGTCTTGTTTTGGCAACGAGTTTTACCGCATATTCTAACACATTATCGGCAACAGGGATTCTACGAATAAGGTCTTGGTACGCCATAATTTCATCTCCTGAAATGATGGAATTTAAAGTAACAACTTGATTCGTCGTCGTCGATTTTACAATGGCCATTTCCTCAGCGAAAGAAGGGTAATCCACCCAAACATTAAACATAAATCGGTCCAATTGTGCCTCTGGTAAAGGATATGTTCCTTCTTGTTCAATGGGGTTTTGCGTGGCTAATACGAAAAAAGGAGCGGGTAACTTATAATTTGTTCCTCCAGCCGTGACACTTCGCTCTTGCATCGCTTCAAGTAAGGCAGATTGAGTTTTAGGAGGGGTTCGATTTATTTCATCAGCCAATATGATGTTTGAAAACAATGGTCCTTTGATAAATTTGAAATTTCTGTTCTCATCTAAAATTTCTGCCCCAATGATATCGGATGGCATTAAATCGGGTGTAAATTGAATACGATTAAATGTTAATCCCAATGTTTGGGCTATGGTATTTACCAACAATGTTTTGGCTAATCCAGGGACCCCCACCAATAAGCAATGTCCTTTGGAAAATATTGAAATCAGTACCTGATCCACCACATCTTCTTGTCCAACTATTACCTTGTGGATTTCGTTTTTTAAAGATTGGTATTGTTTTACTAAATTTTCAATTGCTTGAGTATCTGACATATTAATTCGATTGTGTTAGCCAATTATATTTAAAGTCACAATTCTTAAGTGAATCATCTAAGCGAATGTACACATTACTTACCTTTGATTGAACCCATTTTTCAAGAACTTTTTGCATTTTATCATTTTCAGCAGCTCGTTTAATCAACATATAGTCATCCGTTAGGTTTGCAATGTGAGGAGGGTACCGTTTCATAAGTCGAACAATACGAAACCCTTGTTTACGGGTTTGCATATCAAAATAGAGGTTGGGTTGGGTGAATTTATTTTCCTCCAACGCATCTGTTAAAATGTAAATTTCACGGTCGATATCGTTCAAATCCTGCATATCCCATGTTTGCTCACCGGTTTTTGGGTTGGTGATAATACCTTTGTTTTGTTTGGTGTTCTCGTCATTTGAAAAACGCAGTACGGCCTCATCCCAGGTGATTTTGTTTTCCAATAGAAGTGCATAACATGAATCAATTTTTAAAGCTGCTTCATTGAGCGATTCTTCATTGAATTCAACGGTTAATAAAATATGCTGACAGGTATAATCGTCACCTAATCTTGAAATAAGTTTAACTATGTGATAGCCGTATTCTGTTTCAAATACCTCAGATATTTCTCCTGGCTTTAAATCAAGAGCAGCAGCTTCAAATGCCGGAACCATCATTCCTTTTGACGCGCTTAATTTTCCTCCTTGAGCCGCTGATCCTGGATCTTTAGACTTGGTTCGCGCCATAAAATCGAATGTTTTTTCACCAGAGATAATTTTTTTTCGTATATCGCGCAATTCGTTGTATGTTCTGTCTTTATCTGCTTTTGTTAAGTTAGGAAAATAGACAATTTGCTGAAAGGCCAACTTCATATTGATATAAGGTACACTGTCCTTTGGTAAGGCTTTAAAATAGGTTTCAACTTCTTTTGGCGTTACGGTAATGGAAGCAGTAATCTTTTGCTGCATATCTCGAGCAAGAATCTGATTTCGAATTATTACACGAAAATCCTCTTTGATTTGAGTAATCGATTTACCGTAAAATTTCTCGAATTGATCCTTTCCTCCGGGCATGGAGCTTATGATATAACGTAACCGATTTTCCATTTCAGAGTCAACTTGTTCGTCTGAAACAGGCAAACTATCGAGTCTAGCTTGGTTCAAAAGCAAATTTTGATACATTAAATCCTCTACTAATTTGCAATTAGAAATACTGGAAGCATTCTTAACATCAATTGAATTGTCTTGGATCATTTGAAGTTTCAATGCCTGAACATTGGATAACAAGATGATTTCATCACCAACCTGAGCAACGATTTTGTCTACTACCTGAGCCCGTGAATTAAACCCAAGAAATAGAATAGCAAGAAGAACAAATGATTTAATCATGTTATTTGTCTAGAGAATAAAGGATGTCATAATTAAAAGAAATTCGGTGTTTTTTCTCTAGTTCTTCTAACCACTTGGTCTCCATGTAGTTTTGATAATCAGATGTAACGATTCCTTTTGCTTCGTTAAATTCTTTTTTCATAATAGGCAATTCCTTCGTTAGAAAAACAACGTAGTATTTACCTTCAAACATATAGGGTTTGTTTCTACCCGCTACAAAAGTTCTACTTTTAAGGTAAGTAACTTGTTCAGGGTCAAACTTATTCATTTTCACCCGAAGGTTCAATTCCGATTTTCCATTAATTTTCTCAATAATTTCTTTAGATGTATTTTTCTTTTTCTTTAAAAGTTTATACACCTCATCTGCATTTTTTTCAGAATTACATTCATAGATAGTTGCATCTAATCTTTTTGGCCACATATAATTATCTCTATGCATAGAAAAATAATTTTTAAGACCAGAAGTATCTTTCACTGATTTGTTCCAGATTTTATCGGACATGATTTCGTACAAAAGTATTCCGTCATGATATTCTTTTACCAATGCTCGATATTCAGGATATTTGCTTTCAAGTCTAGATTCTTCATAATCCAAAACAGTCATTTTAACCCATGTATTATATTGACTTTCTACTACCTTTTTAAAGTCCTCTCGTTTAATCCCTCTGTATCCTTTTTCCATGAATTCGGCAAATTGTTTTTGAGTATATGATTTGCCATCAAGAGAAAATATTTCTAAATCTGTTTTTAGTTTTTCAGCTTTCCATTTTCCTACAAAATAAGATGAATCTAAATTTGCTGTAAACCACTCAAGACCATTCCATTTAGGAAGTTTGAAATTGTATTGTTTTTTCATTTTTTCTACAAATGAATCTTGTGTTTTTTTTGCACGCTCATCCTTATTTACTTTAGATTGAATTTCTTTTTTCATTTCATTAAATGGGCGTACTGGTTTCCATTCTATTCGCTTTATTATGTGAAATCCAAAATCTGTTTGAATTGGTTCACTGATGTCTCCATCATTTTTTAATGCAAAAGCAGCTTCCTCAAAAACGGGGACCATACGCTGATTAGTACCTGAACCAAACATTGGTAGTTCGCCTCCTTTTTGGTTTGAACTTGGGTCGTCAGAATATAACTTCACCAATTCCTCCCATTTTTCTCCTGCTTTTAATTTTGCATATAATTCTCCTGCCTTTTTTTGCGCATTATTTTTCTCCTCTTGGGTTGCACTTTTGCCTGCAGAAACTAATAAATGAGCTACTTTAATGGATCCACGCGCCGGACGTGTTCCTGTTGTTTTTAAAATATGATAACCATAACGTGTTCTAAAAATTTCAGATAATTGGCCAATTGGAGTTTTATATGCTCTATCTTCAAAAGGATAAATCATTTGAAAAGCAGTGAAATAACCCAAATCTCCTCCGTTGTTTACGGCAGAAGGGTCTTCAGATCCATTTTTTGATTTAGCAACAGAACTAAAATCTTCTCCTTTTTCTAATCTACGTTTAATTTCAGAAATTTTATTCCATGCAATCAACGTATCTTGTGGTTTTGCATTTTGTTCTACTCGAATAAGGATATGGGAAGCCCGAACCTCATTCGCCGTGCGATCGTAAGCCTCTTTTACCAATGATTCATTCTGGGCTGAATCAATCATATATGGATTCGCTAATTGCTTTTTGTACCCGTCTAACTCTTTCTTTAATTTAGGAATAGTATCATACCCTAGAGCCTCAGCTTCTGCAACCTTTAATTTGAATTTTTTGAAAAGCACCAAATATTTGTCGATTGAATCTTTATGAAATTGTGGATTGTTATTATTTTTCAAATAAATCTGTAAAAATTCACTTTTGGTGACACCTTTTCCATCAATTTCCATCACGATAGGATCGTTGGAATTTGGAGTTTGACCGAATCCACTTAGTGCAAGTAGTATAAAACTGAAAGATAGGATCTGTTTTTTCATTTTTTTCATTTTTCTATTGAATTAACTCAATTTTTTAAAATTTATTTTAAACTGTAATTTGGTGCCTCTCGCGTAATGGTTACATCATGCGGGTGCGATTCTTTAACACCAGCAGAAGTTATTCTAACAAATTTTGAACCTTTTAGTTTAGCGATATTTGCAGCTCCGCAATAGCCCATTCCTGCTCTTAGTCCACCAATTATTTGAAACATTACTTCAATTAAATTCCCTTTAAAAGGCACGCGACCTGAAATTCCTTCGGGCACCAATTTTTTAATATCATCTTCGGCATCTTGAAAATAACGATCTTTTGAACCATGTTGCATAGCCTCAAGGGAACCCATACCACGATATGATTTGAATTTTCGACCTTCATAAATAATGGTCTCACCCGGCGATTCCTCAACTCCGGCAAACATAGACCCAAGCATTACTGTATCTGCTCCAGCTGCAATGGCCTTAACAATATCTCCGGTGTATCGAATTCCTCCATCTGCAATAACGGGTACACCGCTTCCAGCAATGGCATTGGCCACATCATTTACCGCTGTCAATTGTGGAACACCTACTCCTGCTATTACACGTGTGGTGCAAATACTACCTGGTCCAATTCCTACTTTAACGGCATCAGCACCTGCGTCAACCAAATACTTAGCTGCTTCGGCAGTTGCAATATTACCAACAACAACATCCAAATTTGGAAATGCTTTTTTGACTTCTTTTAATTGCACAACAACTCCTTTGGAATGACCATGTGCGGTGTCAATTACAATGGCATCTACTCCCGCTTCAACAAGAGCTGTAACTCTTTCCATGGTATCAAAAGTAACTCCTACCGCAGCAGCAACGCGCAATCTTCCTAATTGATCTTTGCATGAATAAGGATGTTCTTTTACTTTTATAATATCGCGATAGGTAATTAATCCAATCAATCGATTTTCTTGGTCAACTACTGGTAATTTCTCAATTTTATTTTCTTGGAGTATTCCTTCCGCGGTTTGTAGGTTTGTCCCGTCAACCGTAGTAATTATATTCTCAGAAGTCATTATTTCTTTAACCGGTCGATCCATGTTTTTTTCAAATCGAAGATCACGATTTGTTAAAATCCCTTTTAATATACGATGTTCATCAATAACCGGAATACCACCAATTCCATGCTCTGACATTACCGCTAAAGCGTCTTTCACAATGGCATTTTCTAGTAAGGTGATAGGATCAATGATCATTCCGCTTTCGGAACGTTTTACTTTCCGCACATGCATGGCCTGCATAGCGATACTCATGTTTTTATGGATAACACCGATTCCTCCTTGTTGAGCAATAGCTATAGCCAGTTTTGATTCAGTAACGGTATCCATTGCTGCTGAAATAATTGGAGTATTCACGCTAATGTTCCGCGAAAATTTACTTTTCAACTCAACCTCTCTAGGTAAAACTTCTGAATATGCCGGTGCAAGAAGTACGTCATCGTATGTAAGCCCTTCTACAACTTGGTTTAAATTTTGTAAAGACATTTGAATCTATTTAAGATATAAATTCTTGCAAATGTACGAAATTCAAACAACTTTTAAAAGAAATTTACATCCCAAAAACCCTACATTTAACGTTTTTAAATCAATTATTTTGAATTTTAAAAGTAACTTTATGTTTCACGTGACGTTCTATTGATTATGAGATTTTTATTTATTCAAGTTCTTGTTTTTTTTCTTTTCCAGATAGGATATAGCCAAGAAAGTGTATCCCAATCAGAATCGGCATTAATTCAACTTTATCAGACAATTAAAAAGCAAGAATTTTTTGATGATAAAATCAATGTTAACGATAATTTTAAGAGTAAACTTAAATCTGTTTTACAGAATAAGGAGTCTTTTTCCTATTCCTTTGATTCACTTAAAATGCAAAAAGGAATTAAGGAAGTTAGTAGTTCGGATGACAAAGTACGGATTTTCACATGGGTTATTAATAATTCTTTTGATGGTACTTATCAATATTTTGGGTTCATAGTTCGAAAAGATCCAGGTAAAGCAAATGTAGTTTATGAATTGAAGGATAACGAAGATCCACTCAATCAACGCGTATTAGGTCCAATTGAACCAACTAAATGGTACGGAGCCTTGTACATTGATGTGATTGTAAAAAAAATAGGCTCTAAAACATATTATACCTTAATGGGATGGGATGGTAATACACCTAGTAGTAACATTCGAATTATTGATGTATTAACCTTTTCCGGAAAGACAATTAAGTTGGGCGCACCTATTTTTAAAAACCAAAAAGAGAAACTCAATCGGGTGTATTTTGAATATTCAGAAAGTGCTATGATGAATATGACTTACGAAGCAAAATACAAACGGATAATGTTTGATCATTTAATACCGGAGGCTCCAAATTTGAAGGGAATTTATTCGTTTTATATTCCAGATTTCTCCTACGACTGTTATTCATGGAAAAATGATGGTTGGCATTTGATGGAGGATGTGATAGGCGTGAATCCTGAGGAAAAGAAAAGTTTAACCATTCTAACTCAGGATAGACATGGAAATTTAAAAAAACGAAGAGTAAAGAATACATGGGAAAATCCAGGAGAAGGACTCGAGGAAGGAAATGAATTTAAACATGTTGCACGAACTCCTGAATCCGAAAGTCAAGTAGAAACGCTGGAGAAAGTCAGACAAAAAAAGTACAAGAATAAAAAACAAAATAATCCTTTACTTCCAGCATCTATTTATGGAAAAAAGAAAAAAAAACGTAAACGAGGTAATAAGCGATAATTAATCTTTTTCCTTCAAAAAATTCACGTAATTTTGCTTGTTTTTATTAAATCTTCTTTATGCAACTTGAATCTTGGACTTCTCTGTTAACTGTGACTTTTTTGCTTTTTCTTGGAGCGGTGCTATACAGAAGATTATTACATCATTTTTCAAAAAACAGAATCAAACCGGAGGATTATTGTATTCTCTATGATTTGGAGTTGTCTAAAGTAGTTGATCACGCCGAATTTTATTTTACCGTTCCTGCAAAAACACAAGTTAGTTTTGAGATTTTAGATCACGATTGGAAATTAGTGGAAGTATTGGCATCTACGGAATTTGAACCGGGTGGACATATAATTCGATTGGATGCATCAAATTATACTGCTGGCGTTTATTTCTATGGGATAAGAACCGAGGGTCAAAAACTCTTTAAAAAATTCCAGAAAGCTTAACCTTAAGGAATTAATTTGGTTGGGTGATTTCTTTAATTAATTGAAAATAATCAAACGAATAAAGAGATGCATTTGCGCTTGAATCAATGAGTTGTTCTTGAATAATCCGGGTAAAATTTGCGATAAATGGTCGAGCAATCTTTTCATATTCGTACGTCCCATCATTTACAGTATCATCTGAATTTACATACATGCTGACAGAAAAAAGGAAATCTTTTTGTTTATCAAAATCAACTATATACGCTGATTCTGTTACAAAGCCATAGGCGATTCCGATTTTACTGAATGTTCTATAATTTCCATTCGCTGCTACTTGCGGTTTATTTCCAAAGATGGAATATTTGTAATAGTTATCTGGATACTGGGATGGATTGTGATACGTTTGATTTTGCATTTCTCTTGGGAAATTGCTCATACACTTGAGCAAGAATTTCCGTGAAGTGGATGTAAGGTTAAATCGTTCTGAATCACTCACGTGTTGAGGAAAAATTAATCTAAAAACCGTGGAATGAATATCCGTTAAAGGATAATCCAAGTGATAATTGAAGTCATATGGTTTTTCAATTTTTTTTCCGTTCTCAACTTGGTGTTTTCCCACAAGTTTTGAGGTTGAATAAGGAAGTCTATACATGTATTCAACTGAATCCAATCTTGTTTTTTGCTGAGAGTATTTGAGTTCTCCCGTTGGATTGAAAATTGAATATGAATTGGTTTCAACTTCTTTACCTCTGGGACATCCTGAAAAACTACTATAAATTTTGGAATCCAAGAGCCCATGTTTCAATAAAAAACCGTTGAGATTCCTCGGCGTTACCATATGAAAAAAAAGCGAATAGTAATAATTATCACTAATAGACAACATATCTTCTAAAGCTAAGCTAATGGGGATATTTCTTTTTTGAGTTAGGTCTGCAAATGCATTTGATCCACATGCTATCTCCTTGTTCATTTTAACATAAGATTCTTTGGATATTTCCATGGAATCCAGCATTTCAAGTGTGGCAATTGCTGTTGGAAGCTTAACCATACTTGCTGGGTAAAAGTACTCATTGGTACTAAAATCATAGGAATAAAATAATTCATTCCCGTCATCATCCCGCTCAATATCGGTAACTATGAACTGTAGGTGGAATTTATCCCGGTTTTTTAAAACATAATCTACTAACGAATCCTTTCCTAATAATGAAGAATAAAAATCAGACTTTGATCGTTGCGAAAAACCGAAGTTGATTGAACATAGAATAATTATGGAAAGGAAGATTATTTTCATTCAGTATTTTTCGGAGATAAAAAATAAATAATCACAGCTGAGAAAATGGTTACAAGCGTCCAAACCAAACGCATGGGTTCCATTTGCACAAAATAGATGATCATCCAAAGGGTAACCCCAATAAACAAAATGGGAGTGAAAGGATATCCCCACGTTTTAATAGAGGATTCGTCTCCTAGTTTTTTTGCGCGAATAACAAAAACCCCAATTACAGTCAATAAACAGAAAAGGGATAGCGTGAGTTCAATGTATTGCAGAATCATTCTAAAATCAAATAATAAAACAATCGAAACCGAAATTAAAGTTTGTAACAGAATCGCATTTACAGGAGCTCCTTTTGCATTTTGTCCCTTTAGGAAGGAAAAGATTCGGTAATCTTCTCCCATACGTTGTGCTACTCGTGGACCGGCAATAAACATCGCATTTATTCCAGATACTAAAGCAACAGCAAATAATCCTGCAAATATTAGGGCCGTTTGTGGATTAAATACTTTGCTAATCACTAAATTGCCGATAGCAACTTTTCCTCGCATTTCATCGAAGGTACAGACGTACATAAAAACTCCGGTTAATGCTAAATAAACAATGGTAACAATGGCTGTTCCCGTAACTAATGAAAAAGGCAGGTTCTTTTTTGGGTTTTCCATATTGCCTGCAATATAAGAAGAGGAATTCCATCCACTATAGGCAAACATCACATAAACTAGAGCTCCTGCAAAAGGCAAACTAAATATGGTATTCCAACTTGTGCTGGTTGGGGCAAATGAAACATGACTCTTTCCAGCTTCAGGTAAGAAGAAAAACGGGGTTACAATTAAAACAATAATGAACATTAGTTTAATTGTAGTTATTATATTTTGAAATAATCCACCGGTTACAACGCCACCTAATTGAATTATAGTTACGAATAAGATTAAAGAGATGGCAACCACTTTCGGTGTATATACTGGTAAATTTGCACCCATAGCAGCATTCATGATGGGCATCAAATAATCACCTGAAGCTAAAGCCAAGGCAGCAATAGCCGCAGAAAATCCAACAATGATGGATACCCAACCGCTGGCAAAACCCACAATGGGATGATAGATCTTAGTTAAAAAGGTGTATTCACCTCCTGATTCTCTAAAAGTGGTTGCTACTTCAGCATATGCCGTTGCGCCACACAATGCAAAAACACCTCCAATAAACCAAATGAACATGATAGCAAATGGATCAGGTATCCCAACAGGAGGATTCATTACTTGAAATCCAATAGATGTAAAAATCCCAGTACCAATCATGTTTGCGATAACCATATTGGTGGCTACGCTTCGAGAATATTTTTTAAAAGTCATGTGTTATTTTTTGATTGCAACCATTTCGTTTTGGTTACCTGAATTCCAATGATACCCCAAGGAAAACGGCAATTTGGCAATAAATTCTTTCGTGTTATAAGCTTCAGCTAGATCTTTTTGGAACAAATTCTCACTAAAATCTTTAATGGGTTTCTCATACGAACCATGTAATTCAATTTTAAATTTAGATTTATCAAAATAGGCGTAAGGTATCCCGGTATCATCTTGAACAAGATAAACTGCTTTATCTAAAACCGTAGTTCGAATTGTTGAAAAAGTAGCGTAGTGCATTAAATAGGATGCTGATTTAACAAAACAATTAGACGGAGGAATATTTTTTAATACTCCAGCTAAAGCTTTATCTTTTTCAATTCCAGTATTAGAGATATCGCAAGAATAATAAGTCAACGTTTTAGGCACTCCCGTTGCCTTGTTTCCAAATGTTATTCTCACCGCTTTTGCTCCTGTTAAACCAATGGTAAATGGAACATAGGTTTTTTTACCTGTATCATCTACTTTCACTTCCTCTACATTCATGATCGTATGTCCAGTTTTTGAAACCGACCATAACAAAACGGGTAACATACCATTTACGGGCGATTGCTTGGTATCTTTTATCATATTCATGGTTATAAAATAACTTTTAGCATATATATCCCTTAAAATGAAATCTACGGCCTGAATATATTCTTGCGATTGGGTTTTATCCATTTTTTTAAAATCCGGAATGGAACCAACAGATTCTTGAGCCATCATCACATAATGATTGGCATTCGGATAAAGTGAATTAACATGTAAGAAATCTCCCCCAGAGAATGGATAAAATACAGATGTAGTATCTGCTAACGTATTTCTTTTAAGATTGGAAGCATTCCAATTGGTAATAGGGGTTAATCTGGTTTTACCAATTTGAGCTAACTTTTGGTTGAGGGTTTTCTTAAAAGTAGTATAGTAATTGGCGTCAACGTTGGACGGAACTCCATCAAAATTTCCACAAATTACTTTGGCAAATTCATCATAAATTGCATCTGCTTTTACAGGTACAGCAGGAGTTGCTCCAGTGGTATTTTGCGTACTATTTGCCGATCCAACTTTTTGTTCGCCACATCCATAAAACAACCCGGTTAATATTACAGTGCTTACTAGTAAATTTTTAATTTTCATTCTACTCAAATTATAATCACGATATACTAGAATAAATGAAATTAGTTACATTTATTTCCTACTACAATTCAATCTCCCATTCCCTTTGTTTGTAAACTGAAAGTAAGGTGTTGATAGTTAACATGTTTGAGTTTGATTCGACCAAAGAACGAAAAGAAATACTTGGTTGATGAGGTTGATTTTCATTGATGGGTTTTTCCACTTCGGCAAACCACTTTCTAAGCAATTCGATTGCTTCATTGCTTGAGGGTTTGAAGTCTTTGGAAGTTACGCTGGCAAAAAAAGATATTTTCTTTCTTGCCCTAGAAAATAGCACATTCAAACGTTTGGGTCCATTCGCTAAATTTATTGGACCAAAGCGCATAGAGAAATCTCCATCCTTTTCATTATAGCCATATCCAAAACTAATAATTAGTTCATCACATTCGTCTCCTTGAACATTTTCTACGGATTTAAAAAACACTTCATCCATTTCAATGCGTTGATGTAATTTGGTTCGAATAGGATCACTTAATGAAGAATAGATACACGCTAACTGAGATTCGGAAAAAGCGACAATTCCCAGGGTTTCGTTTCCATTAATTTTAGAAGAAATATACAGAGCCACTTTTTGAGCCTCAGTTTTGTTTACACGGTTTTCGAAATACCCATTTTCAACATAGTGAAAATCTATGGGATGATCGGTTTGATGAGCATGTCTGAAGGCCTTGAGTCTTCCTTCATAAAAATAGGTGTTAGAAAAATGAATCAAAGAAGGGTGTTGGCTACGATAATGAAATGATAGAAACAAACTAGGTAAATAGTAATTAGCTTGATGCAATAAATCAATAGATTCTTTATTAGCAGAAAAATAAGAGCTCGGACTCATTTGTTGTGGATCTCCCGCCACTAATATTCTGTTGGCCCGCTGTAAACTTCCTATGGCATGTTCAAAAGGAATTTGACTAGCTTCATCAAAAATGGCAACCGAAAATAAAGAGGGAGCCAAAGGAAAGCAGGTTGACATTCGAGCAGGGTTGACTAACCAAACTGGTTTTAATAAATAAATCCAATGTGCCGCATCAGATTCCATTAAATTCCGAATGGAAGAATGGCTTTTACTTTTACTAAATTCTTTTACTAATATGCGCTTCCCAGATTTTAGCTGTTGTTTGAGTGTTTTTTTTTCTGGAGATAATTTGTTGTTTTCAGTTCTTAACAAGGTATGAAAATATTCAAACTGTATTTTTTGTTCCTGCAAAAGGAATTGAGCGTAATTTCGATTTTCTACTTGTTCAACCTCCAATGATTGAGCAGTTTTTTGATAAAAATTTCCCCAATTAAATTGTGCTAATTGAGGGAAATCAATTTTCAATTTTGACCAAGCGCTACCCAGCACTGCTTTTTCCATCTCATCAATAGTCGAGAAATTCTGAAGTAAAAACGAAATCGATTTAGGTGTTACAGGAAATTTGGAATGCATTGAAAAAATCATGTTCAATTTTTTTTCCAATAAATCAAGATATGATATTAATTCAGCTTGATCTTCAAACCTAAAGTAAACGTGAAAGTCGGACAATAGATTGTTTAAAGTTGGATGTAATTCTTGATAGAATTTTTGCTGATCGGATGAGGTGGATTGATACAAATTGATCTCATCGAGTGAAACCGACTGAATAAATGCTCTGGCCTCTTCTAAGTCACTTTCTGAATCTATCCCAAAACCATGTAAAATGGAAACGAGCCCTTGTTTTTTTTGTAGCAAATTAAGCTGATTTCTTCTGAACTCCAAAGATGAAAAGGGATTTAAAAAAGTCGATCGCGTCCATTTTTTCCACGTATTTTGTTGCTTTATTCGTTGAACAAATCCTTTTCGTTGAAACAATTCGAATAACCCATCTACTTCCGCTTCATTGGGTAATGTAAGCCAATGATTATTTTCTACTTCCAGTTTTTCCAATTGAACATTAAGTTGTTTTATTTCCAACCGAATTTTTTCAATCTTCTTTCTTTTGGTTTGATTAGTGATTAACTCCCAATTAAATTTTTTTGCTATTTGTGTGTCAAATTTTGAGAAAACTACAGCGGTTCTAGCCAGGTCATAAAGCGATTTAACTGAAAAAGTGGTTTGATCGGGCGCAATACGTTTCACTGCTTGTTTCCACAGTAGAATTTTTGATTCTAACGATAATAAATAGGATTTTTCAATCAATTCTGTCTTAAGTTGAACAAGAAGATCCGTAAGTTGATTTTCAAAAATAAAGTGAATTTGTTCCTTTATAGTTACCCATTCGTCAAAAGTTGGCAATGCACTAGAAAATGGATGATAAGCAATTTCATTTTCTATATTGATTTTACTCAACAGTTCAATTACATTGGTTTTACCTACTAAACCCGGTTGGTGAAGAAGATTAAGGACGTTTTGAAGTTCTTGCACCGATAACGGAAAGTTGTTTTGATAATTAACACGTTCTTCCTTCATTTCTTCAATACGACTCCATTCCTTTTTTAATTCCTGTATGAAATGAGTGTTTGAAAAGTGATGGGTTGTGGTGAAACAAAATCCACCGATGCCTAATCCACTCATTTTTTTGTGAATCACATCCAATGCAACCCTTTTTTCTGAAACCACTACTACCGTTTCTTTGGCCTCAAGGAGATTGCCTATGGTGTTAACAATAACTTGTGACTTTCCAGTTCCAGGCGGACCTTGAACTAAACAGCTGGAAGATTTTAATTTTTGGAATACCTGTAATTGATCTGGGTCACTTTGAATTAAATTGGATGAGCTTAACGGCAAAACGGGAACTGTATCTTGATCTTGAATTCCAACTAATTGCTTGAGCGGTGCCGAAAAGGTTTTAGCACTTAATAAACTCTCGATATCTCTTATTATTTCATAACGGTGTGGGTGAAAATTACCAATAAACTGAGATTCTAAGTCTATCGTAAGTTCATTAAAATCTTGAAGTGTGTATTGGATTTCTTCTAACGAATTCGGTATGCAAATCTGGAGCTGAAACTCGAAAAAATGTACTAGAAATGGGTTTATTATTTCATCTCCAATAAGGGATATCGTTATTTTTTGAGTAAGTTTTTCAATGGTCGCTTTTACCTCGTTTAGTATGATGGGAAAATTAAAGTGTTTTCCGTTCCAATGGAGTTTTACAATACCCGAAGTTTTGCATAAGGGGTTGAGACCAAATTCCTTTTCCGTGGACTTTGACGATCGAATTAATTTTTCCCATTCTGGGTTTGAATCGCAAACCAAATCATGAAATTCTAACACACCTGGTGCATATACATTTGCCAAAGGATCATTGCTATTCATAGTATACTCCCTCTGTAAAAAGGAGTTCAGAATTTCTTTCATTTCTTTATGAAGCAATGTTTCAGACATATTACTTAATAAGATAAAAAAATCCCGGAATCAATAGAAACCGGGATTGAAATATAGTGCATGTTATTTATAAACCAAAAGCTGCTTTAACTTTATCCACATAGTCTAATTTTTCCCATGTGAATAATTCAACCTCTTTTGTAATAACTGTTCCGTCTGGAGCTTTAAAACTTTTTGTTACCACTTCATTTTCGCGACCCATATGTCCGTAAGCAGCTGTTTCTTGGTACATAGGATTACGCAATTTTAATCGTTGCTCAATAAAGTATGGACGCATGTCAAAAATTTCAGATACTTTGTTTGCAATATCCCCATCACTTAGACCAACTTTAGAAGTTCCGTAAGTATTGACATAAAGACCACAAGGTTTTGCAACGCCAATGGCATATGAAACTTGTACAAGTATTTCATCACAAAGTCCTGCAGCAACTAGATTTTTTGCAATGTGTCTGGTAGCATAGGCAGCAGATCGGTCTACTTTTGATGGATCTTTTCCTGAAAAAGCACCACCACCATGTGCACCTTTACCTCCGTATGTGTCAACAATGATTTTTCTTCCAGTCAAACCAGTATCTCCGTGAGGACCTCCAATAACAAATTTCCCAGTAGGATTAATGTGGTATTGAATTTTATCATTAAATAGCGCTTGTAATTCAGGTTTTAATTTCGCTTTAACACGAGGAATTACGATTTCAATAATGTCTTTTTTGATTTTCGCCAACATGGTAGCTTCAGCATCAAAATCATCATGTTGCGTTGAAACTACGATGGTATCAATTCGTTGAGGAACATTGTCATCAGAATATTCGATGGTTACTTGTGATTTTGCATCAGGACGTAAGTAAGGAATAAGTTCAGATTCGTTATTTCTGATGTATGAAAGTTCCTGAAGAATTTTATGTGCTAAATCCAATGCTAACGGCATATAATTGTCCGTTTCGCGAGTAGCGTATCCGAACATCATTCCTTGATCACCAGCTCCTTGGTCTTCTGGATTAGTTCTTTCTACTCCTTGGTTAATATCTGATGATTGCTCATGAAGTGCAGAAAAAATACCACATGAATTAGCATCAAACATATATTCTGATTTGGTATATCCAATTTGTCTAATTGTTTCTCTAGCAATGGATTGAACATCCAAGTATGAATTAGTTTTGATTTCACCAGCTAAAACAACTTGTCCAGTCGTTACAAGAGTTTCACACGCAACTTTTGAAGTTGGATCAAAAGCCATGAAATGGTCAATCAATGCATCTGAAATCTGATCAGATACTTTGTCTGGGTGTCCTTCTGATACGGACTCAGATGTAAATAAATAAGGCATCTTTATATTAATTTAGGTAGACAAAAGTAATAAATCTCAGCTGATTGCGAAAGTGTTGAAAGAAATTTCTTCATTAATCCAAAAACTATCGATTTTAAATAGAACTTTGCGTCATGAATTGGATTAAGAAAATATTGATTTTTCCTTTGATTGTTTTGGTTAAAGGCTATCAATATATTATTTCACCTCTTTTCCCCTCCGTTTGTAGGTTTCAGCCAACTTGCTCTCATTACATGATTGAGAGTTTGAAAGTCTGGGGTCCGTTTAAGGGATTGTATCTGGGTGTTCGACGGATAATGCGTTGCCATCCGTGGGGAGGTCACGGCCATGATCCAGTACCAACAAAACATAAAAAAACCGCCTGAAATTCAAGCGGTTTAAGTATTAAATCAAATCAAATTATGCTTCAGTTACCTCTAATGGTTTAACAGAAACAAATGAACGATTATCTTTTCTTTTTCTAAATTCTACAACTCCATCTACTAATGCAAATAACGTATGGTCTTTTCCAATTCCTACATTATTTCCAGGGTGATGTGTGGTACCACGTTGACGAACAATAATATTTCCTGCAATTGCAGCTTGTCCACCAAAAATTTTAACTCCCAAGCGTTTGCTATGTGATTCGCGACCATTCTTGGAACTACCGACTCCTTTCTTATGTGCCATGGTTCAAACTTTTTTTACTTATTTTACTTTAATGTCTTTAATCGTGATGCTGGTAAAAGATTGACGGTGACCGTTTTTCTTTTTATACCCTTTTCTACGTTTTTTCTTGAAAACAATTACTTTGTCTCCTTTTACGTGTTCATTCACTTCCGCAGAAACCACTGCTCCTGCTATAGCTGGGGCGCCAACTTGAATTTTGCCATCTTTATCAATCAACAAAACGCGGTCAAAATCTAATTTTGCTCCTGATTCTGCTGCTAAACGATGTACAAAAATCTTTTGATCTTTTTGCACTTTAAATTGCTGCCCTGCTATCTCTACAATTGCGTACATATAGCTTAATTTTAATTAGTAATCCCAATTTGGGGATGCAAAGATACAATAAAATCTCGAAGTACCAACTATTCAAATAGAAACTTTACAGTCTTTTTTGTCTCTTCGTTGTAAACTACATACCAGTTAGCATGAACTAACGGAAGAGAAGTTAAGTCAAGGAGTTGTGCATCTTTTGATGAAGAAATTCTGGCTACTTCAGAACCCTTTTCGTCAAAGACAATGATATTTTTATACGTCCATGGGAGTTTAATTTGCTGATTCGAAGGATTTGGAAATAACTCCTGATTTCCATATTCAATTGAGTTTATGGCTGATTGAGGATTTTCAAAATAGGAACTAAAATTGAAAGCAAAAAGTTTGGGTGGTATGGTGATTATACTAGAGGTAATTTTTTCTGCACTAATGAAGCCTGAGGTGGATGATTGGAAAGTTATTCCTTCTGTTTGCGAAACCGTTAACATGTTTCCGATTTCAATTCGGCGAACATTTCCTGAAAAAAAATGGGATGTCGGGAAATCAAAAAGCAAATAAACAAAACTGGTGTAAAAATGAGATCCATTATTTTTATAGCCTAAAAGTAACAACCTTCCTGTTGTGTTATCAATGGTTGCATCTGTAATCAGACCATCCACCCACATACTATCTTTTAAAATAGCTTCCACTGTGTCTTCCGAGTGAACGGGTAATACATAATGTTTGGTGTATAGATTTTGCCATCCTTTGGTGAATAGATGCAAGGAATCTTGATAATAAACAAATGCCTCACAATCAAAATTGTGTCCATTAACAGTATTATTGAAAGTAGTTTGGTCTGGGTAGGTAAACCAAAACTTGGTCATTCCTACTGTATCATTTAAATTAACCTCATTTTTTGGAATACGGTAAATGCTTAGATCATTTCGGTTTCCGGCATTGTTTCCAAAATCTCCTAGAAAAATCATGGAATCATTTTGACTAATTGCTTCCCAATCTGTGTTTTGCGAACCTTCAACGAAAATAGAACCAATGGTATTTCCTTGATAATCTAGTTGCTGAATTTCTGTAGAATTGCCACCGTCATTGATGCTGTAAAGACCATTATTGAAAACAATCAAACCCGAATTTTCTTGATTTTGATCCGTTAAATCTGCTATAAGTTGCAATGAGTATGACGTAGATGAATATACGCATGATCCATCATTCAATTGTGCTAGGGGGTCAAAGTTTGTCGCTTGGGGGTCCGTACAACCCAATTGAGAAAACCCAGCTCTACCTATAAATTGAAAAATGAGTAGAAGGAAGGGAAAAAATAATTTCATTGACTTGTAATTGCAATTTTTTAGTAAATTCGTTTCAAAATTAAAAAATATGAACAAAATTGGATTATTTATTTTAGTTATTGGCCTTGGTGCTGGTTTCTCTTCATGTAAAAAGAAAGGGTGTACGGATTCTACAGCCACAAATTTTAATAGCAAAGCAAAAAAAGATGATGGTAGTTGTTTGTACAAACCAATTATAACCATCACTGGTGCAGCTGATACATCTGTAAGTGTGGGTTCAACCTATACGGATCTGGGTGCTACTGCAGTTAATAAAGATGGTTCTACTGTTGCAGTTACTGTAGATAATCAAGTGGTAACTACCACAACTGGAGTGAATTATGTAAATTATTCAGCAACAAATGCGAATGGTACATCTACTGCAAAACGCACAGTGAATGTAGTGATTGGACAAGATAATTGGACAGTTGCATGGGACGTAACGAGCAATTGTGGAACAACTTCATTTCCATTAGCCGGTGCGCCAACAATCTCTGCTGGAGCAACAGTAAATGACTTGGTTATTGACGGAATGTTTACACTAGTAGGAGGTACAGCCAATGCGACGGTTAACGGAGCGACAATTACCGTTCCTCAACAAACGATAAACATTACGGCAGGTGATATTAATTTCTCTGGAATAGGTACCATGAATGCGCAAGGAAATATTATTACTATTACCTACACGTATGAGAACACAACTCCTTTGATTGGAGGTTCTGGTACATGTGTTGCAACTTATGTTAAGTTATAAATACAAAAGCAATGTATTAATTAAGGCGGACTTAGGTTCGCCTTTTTTGTTTTCATTAACTTAGCGACTTGAAGATTAATTTTTAGTAAGACAATAGAATTATGGATGTTTTAAAATCATTGCATATCATTTTCATGGTGAGTTGGTTTGCCGGCTTATTCTATATGGTGCGCTTATTTATCTACCACGTGGAGGCTCAAGAAAAAGAAGATCAAGTGCGTTCCATTTTATCCAATCAATTCCAAATCATGGAAAAAAAATTATGGTGGATAATTACTACACCTGCTATGGTCTTAACAGTTGTTTTTGGTGTGTGGATGTTGGCACTCAATTGGGATTATTACAAGCAAGCTCCTTGGATGCATATCAAACTAACTTTCGTCGTTTTTTTATTGATTTATCATTTTATCTGTCAAAAAATCATGAATAAGTTTCATCAAAATCAATTTACTTGGACTTCCATGAAACTGCGATTATGGAATGAGGTTGCCACCTTATTTTTAGTAAGTATTGTTTTTATTGTGGTGCTGAAAGACTCATTTAACTGGATGAAGGGAGTATTCGGATTTTTTGGGGTAGCTGTATTATTGATGATCGGAATTCAGTGGTATAAAAGGTTAAGAAAAGCAAATTAACAATCTTTCGTTTGCATAAAAACTTTATTCTTTGTTTCTATTCAAAGAAAGCTACTACTTTTGCCCAAAATGTTGCTATGAAAAACACAATTCTCCTTTTAAGTTCTACAATTTTATTTTTTGCATGCCAAACGGAATCGTCCAAACCGGTATCAATTGAATCAAAAAAATCAATAGAAAAAACAGCTGAAAAGCAAATATCAGTTGAATCTGTAAGTGTTGAATTAAATGCAATAGCTTCATTTCTCGGCGGGAAACAACCAACTGCTATTGGAGATTATGCACCTGCCTTTAATACGATGGAATGGAAAAATCATCAAGCTTTGTTAAATACTGCTTGGTCCAAAGCACTAGCAGAAAAAGTGGTCCCAATGCGTGATTGGTCCAAAGCAGAAAAAATTGAAAAAAAATCACAGACATTATTCTATCCTTTTAGTGGAGCAGATTTTCTACATGTTTATTCAGCACATCCAGATTATACGTCCTATTATTTGTTTGGATTGGAGCCAGCTGGTGAAATTCCAAAAAAAGAGAATATTCTTAATCCCACTTTAACAAGTAATGTATTAAGTACAATATACAAATCGGTGGATGAAAATATGAGTCAAAGTTTTTTTCATACGAAATATATGGCGGTGGAATTTAACAACCCGGTTTTGAAAGGAACCATTCCTGTTTTTATGTTTTTCATGAATCGAATGGGTGTTGAGTTGACAAGTATCAAACCTATATCGTTTAATGATAAAGGAGAAATTGTGGATGCAAAAGATTTTTCTAAAGGGGTTCGAATAGGTTTTATGGATGGTGGAAAAAACAAGGAGTTATTTTATTTTTCAGGTGATATTTCAGATACAGGATTAAAAGATACACCAGGATTGAAAAACATGATCAATTCTATTTCGAAAGATGCCACAACAATGATGAAATCAGCCTCTTATTTATGTCATTTACCTGTTTTTTCAGGAGTGAGGGATATGATTTTAGCTAATTCATTTACGGTTATGCAAGATGATACGGGTATACCTTTTCGTTTTTACGATCTAAACAAATGGAACATCCGATTTTATGGAGTGTATACCCAACCGATTGCTCTTTTTGGCACTCGCGGACAAGCTGATTTAAGAGCTGCAGTTGCAGGGAAAGAAAAACCAATTAAGTTCAGATACGGATATAATAATCCGCCAAATTTGATGATATCTACAAGAAAGTAAAAAATAATTGATTCATGTAATATTGGATGTATTGGTAATAGGTACTTTTGTATCATGTTTATAGAAATAAATCCTTTCAATATTGATAATCGATTAATAAATCAAGCTGTTCAATGTTTGAAATCGGGTGGAATTGTAGTTTTCCCTACTGATACTGTATATGCAATTGGTTGTGATTTAAGAAATAAAAAGGGATTACATAAACTTGCAGATTTCAAGGGGGTTAAATTAAATAAAGCCAATTTTTCTATTATTTGTAGTGATCTTTCACACCTTTCTGATTACACGAAACAACTAGACAGACCCATTTTTAAATTATTGAAACAGTGCTTACCTGGTCCATTTACGTTTATTCTAGAGGCTTCACAAGAAGTGCCTAAGTTGTTTGATTCTAACAAAAAAGAGATCGGTATACGAATACCAAATAATGACATTACCCTTGCATTGGTGGAGGCGCTGGGTAATCCGATTGCTGTTACCTCGTTGCATGATGAGGAAGATGAGATTATGGAATATTTTTCAGATCCAAGTGCCATCTATGAGCGGTTAGAAGATAAAGTGGATTATATCATTGATGGTGGATATGGGAATTTAAAAGGTTCCACAATTATTGATTGCACGGATGGTAGTCCAATAGTTGTTCGTGAAGGATTGGGGAAACTACCTGATTAAAAATGAATGGATTCTGATTGTATTCCCATAGCTAAAAACCGCGCTGCATTTTCATTAAAAACCTCCGGATTTTCAGTTGTTAAATAATGGACCTGAGCAGTTTTACTACAATTCTCATCAATTTCAGGATGATTTAATAGATAGGTTTTTAATTTATTTGCCACTATTTTCCCTTGAGAAATAATGTTAATGTGCGAAGGAACGAGTGATTCTAAGTAAGATTGAATTAAGGGATAATGCGTACATCCTAAAACAATTGCGTCAATTTCCGGATCTTTTTGTAATAGGGTATTCAAATCATCTGCGATAATCTGTTTACCTGCCGCAGAATCTTGTTTATTGTTTTCAATTAACGGAACCCATAATGGACAGGCATGTTGATTGACTACGATTTCCGGAGCAAATTTTTGAAGTTCTAAAATATAAGACCTGGATTGTACTGTTCCTTCTGTGGCTAAAATCCCCACATGCTTGGTATGCGTGTTAGTTCCTATTTCTTCAGCGCTGGGTCTAATAACACCGAGTACCCGTTTTGATGGAGCTAACGTTGGTAAATCTTGCTGTTGAATGGAACGCAATGCCTTTGCTGATGCAGTATTACAGGCTAGAATTACTAAGTGGCATCCTTGGTCAAAAAGCATTTTTACCGCCTCCAAGGTGTATTCATATACCACTTCAAATGATCGATTGCCGTATGGCGCACGTGCGTTATCACCAAGGTACAAATAGTCGTATTCAGGCATTAATTTCCTGATTTCGGACAAAATGGTCAATCCCCCATAGCCTGAATCAAAAACGCCAATGGGATTTTTACCTTTCATATCAAATAGAGTATTGATTTAAAAAAGTACAAACGTTATTTTCAATTCGTTCTTCGAGCGACTCACAAGCATCTTTTTCGAAAGTCAATCCTGTAATTCGTTCGTATAATTCTATGTATCTCTCTGTAATAGTATCAACAAAATCATCCGGCATAAAAGGCATAATTTCTCCTTCTTTACCTTGGAAATTATTTTGCATCAACCATTCACGAACGAATTCTTTCGATAATTGCTTTTGTGGTTGGTTTAGTTTTTGTCTTTCCTCATAACCTTCAGCATAGAAATAACGAGAAGAATCAGGTGTATGTATTTCATCAATTAGAATTACCTCACCATTATATAAACCAAATTCATATTTTGTATCAACCAGAATTAGCCCTCGTTCTCTTGCCATTTCGCTTCCTCGTTGAAAAAGAGCTCTGGTATATTTTTCCATCGTTTCGTAGATTTCCCTCGAAACCAATCCTTGAGCAATAATTTCTGCTTTAGAAATATCAATATCGTGTCCTTCATCGGCTTTGGCTGCAGGAGTAATGATGGGAATTGGAAAAGCATCATTTTCTATTAACCCTTCGGGTAATATTTCACCGCATAATTCGCGTTTACCTAATTTATATTCCCGAGCAGCGTGTCCAGCAAGGTAGCCACGAATGACCATTTCAATTCGAATGGGTTCGCATGATTTACCTATGGCTACCATTGGATCAGGAGTCGCCACTAACCAATTGGGAACGATATCTTGAGTTGCTTTTAAAAACATCGTTGCTACTTGGTTTAATACTTGTCCTTTGTATGGTATTCCTTTAGGCAGGATGTGGTCGAATGCTGAAATCCGATCTGAGGCAACCATAACCACTAATTCATTGCTTAATGTGTAAACATCACGCACTTTACCGTGATAAACATTCGTTTGGCCTGGAAAATTAAATTCTGTTTTTGTTAATGCGTTCATTTTCTTTTTTACTTTTTTCGTCTGCTTCTGCGACTTCGAATGCTTCAATTATTTTTTTTACTAAGCGGTGACGAATCACATCACTTTGACCTAGCCTTATCACTCCAATTTCTTCCACATCTTTTAGGTTATCCAATGCAAAAGCTAATCCCGAAGTTTGTTTATTAGGTAAATCAATTTGAGATAAATCACCTGTAATAACAAATTTTGCGGTCATTCCCATTCGGGTAAGGAACATTTTCATTTGCATTTTAGTGGTATTTTGTGCTTCATCCAAAATTACAAATGCCTTATCGAGTGTTCTACCACGCATAAAAGCTAGCGGTGCAATTTCAATTATCCCATATTCAAGCATATCTGCTAATTTTTCTCCAGGAATCATATCCCGCAGCGCATCATACAATGGCATGAGATACGGGTCTAATTTTTCTTTTAAATCACCCGGAAGAAAACCAAGATTTTCGCCCGCTTCCACTGCTGGACGTGTTAACACAATTCGCTTGACTTCTTTGTTTTTTAATGCTCGAACAGCTAACGCAACTGCCGTATATGTTTTACCTGTACCAGCTGGCCCAACTGCAAAAACCATATCAAACTCGTTAACAGCTTGAACTAATTTCTTTTGATTAACAGTACGGGCTTTAATTTTTAAACCACCATTTCCATGCACCAACGTTTCAGATCCATCCGCTTGTGAAAGCATTTTGGAACCTTCTTCTAACATTAAATTATCGATGTTATTCTCCGTAAGCGAATTAAACTGATGAAAATGCTGTAAAAGCAAATTGATTTTACGTTCAAATTCATCCATTGTCTCTTCGTCCCCGCTATAAGAAAGCATGTCTCCTCGAGCAGCAATTTTTAAGGTTGGAAAAAAACTTTTTATGTGCTTCAGATTTGAGTTAGTTGCTCCAAAGAACTCAGCTGGATTAATTTTTTCTATTTGTAAAGTTCTTGTTAGCAAATCTCTATTTATTCGAAGGTTTATTTGACTTTTTTGCCTATTTCAGTTACATTTGGGTCAAATTTAAAAAAACTCCGGCAAAGGCGAATCTTTTTATATGCAGATTCTTACACTTACAACAGATAATGGAACGAAAGATCATTATGTTGCCTCAATTAAAGGTAAGATTTTGAGTCTCTATGGTTCAGCTGCCATTATTGATATATCACATGATATTCGGCCGTTTGATATCTCTGAGGCTGCATTTCAAGTTCGTAATTGTTATAAGGATTTTCCACTCGGAACGGTACATGTAATTGGTGTAGATTCAGAGCCTCAACTGGCACCAGGCACTGAGGATGGAATGTATCCAAGCATATTGAAGTTTCAAGGGCAGTATTTTATATCCAATGACAATGGTTTTTTTGGTGCTTTTTTAAACCAAGATGAGCCAGAAGAGTTTTATCAGGTTGATACCATCATTGAAGAAGGGAAACAGTATTCCTTTCCAACAAAACAATTGCTGATTCCGATTGCATGTAAAATATTAAATGGTGATTCCATTCCTAGTTTTGCTACGCCTAAGGAACGATTTAAAAAAGCATATTCACCAAGTGTATTGGTTGAAAGGAATGTAATTAAAGGATATGTAGTTCATATCGATGCATTTGGTAATTTGATTTCCAATATTCATAAATCGTATTTTGATCGATACGGAAAAGATATACCGTATACAATCTATTATAGAAACAAAGAGTACTTCATTGAACAAGTTTCACACGGATATAATGCAGTTCCACCGGGAGAAAAAGTAGCTATTTTTAATAGCAATGATTTATTGGAAATCGCAATTAATCGCGGGGCAAATGGAACCAGTGGCGGCGTGGAACAATTGTGTGGCGTTCGAATAGGGGATATGATTCGGGTGGAATTTACACCACGTGGTTCTCACGAAAATTTTGATTCGCTGTTTGGTTTATAACAAAAAAGGCGACCGAAGCCGCCTTTAAATTTTTGAATTTCTAGATTAGAATCTCCAACCAATACGGAATGCAGTATTCATTGCTCCTGTTCCCATTCCTGAAGAACTTCCAGCCGATGGAATATCTACATCAACTGTTGTCCCTCCTGATGTAACCGAAGATTTAGCACCACCATCAGAAACTCGAGCGAATCCCCATCCAAGCTCTAGTCCAAGATACATATTTTCAGCAACATAATAATCCATACCTGCACCTAATGCAAATCCTAAACTACTTGATTTTGCGGTAGCAGAATATTTGTCTCCTGCAGTGTAATTGTTAGACTGATTTACATCTGTTCCTTTTGTAGATTCAGTATTTCCACCAAAAGTCAGTCCTCCCATAAAATAGGGAGACATTTTTTCAGTTCCAGCAAGGTGATATTCAGCTCCTAACTGCATTGACCAACCTGAATTTTTATCTACAATTATACCTTTACCTCCAGTTCCGTCAGCATTTTCATAAGCAAAACTTTTATCACTAGTAGAACCTAAACCTAACTGCACACGAGCTGCAATATTATCGTTAATAAAATAACGTGCTCTTACGTTGGGGGCTGTCCAGCTAAATCCATTTGTTGCATCATAGTTAATGTTTCCTTCTAATGAATATTTAACATCAGAAGATGGTTTTTGAGCGAATAATGATGAACTTAACACTACTGCTCCGGCTAAAACGAATAACTTTTTCATATTGGTTTGTTTTAAATTGTTATGAGCATATATACTTCAGTTAATTCCTGGAGGTTACAAAAACCGCCAATTAAAATTTACATTTTTTACAGGTTAAAATAATCAGCTTCGTCAGTCCGGAAATAAAAAAACGTAATTTTGAATCTATGTCAGGTATATATGTTCACATTCCATTTTGTTCAAAAAAATGTTCGTATTGTGATTTTCATTTTTCAACTTCCTTTGCTGCCTATAGAGATAAAATGATTGAATCTATTCGCAATGAATTGGAAACAAGGCTCATTGAGTTAAAAGATACTTTGCCTCAAACAATATATTTTGGTGGTGGAACCCCTAGTTTATTGATGGAAAATGAACTTCATTCACTTTGTGCTACTATAGACCATGTTTTTCCTCATTCGGAAATGAAAGAAATTACTTTAGAAGCCAATCCAGAAGATATTACAGTTTCAGTGCTAGATAGTTGGAAAAAATGTGGAATTAATCGCTTGAGTATTGGAATTCAGTCGTTCAATCCGGAAGATCTAAGTTGGATGAATCGGGCGCATACCGTGGAGCAAAGTAGAAAAGCAGTGAAATTGGTTCAAGCTAATGGATTTGATAATTTAACTATTGATTTGATGTATGGATTACCTAATATGACCATCGAACAATGGAAATCGCATGTTCTTGAGGTTCTTACTTGGGATGTTCCGCATATTTCGACTTATTGTCTAACGATTGAAAAAGGTACCTTACTTGAAAAAAAAGTACGTTCAGGTGCTATACATCAACCAAAAGACGAGGATTCAATAGAACAATTTGAAATGTTGATTTCTCTGTTGGAGGCGGCTGGTTATGAACATTACGAAATTTCAAATTTTGCAAAGAAAGGACATCGATCGGTACACAATTCGGCCTATTGGAAAGGAGAAGCATACATAGGAGTAGGACCCTCGGCTCATTCCTTTGATGGCAAAAAACGAAGATGGAATGTATCAAATAATGCGCTGTACATGAAAAAAGAGAATTGGTTCGAAGAGGAAATATTAACGGAAAACGATCTATGGAACGAATATTTTCTTACCGGATTAAGAACAGCTGACGGGGTTTCCTTAACGGATCTTGGATCAAAGTTTGACTTCGATGCGGATTATTTGGAAACAAAAACCAAATTCATTGAAGCCAACTGGTTGGTTGAAAAGCAGAATAGATTGCACCTCACCTCAACTGGTAAATTGCGCGCAGATTATATTGCCTCAGAATTTTTTAGGGTGTAATGATTTTTAAGTAAATCCAAACCGTACCTTTGTTTATGCATATTTCCCACTTGCATTTAGTCAATTTTAAAAATTTTGAGGAAGCTGAGGTCTCCTTAGTTGATGGTATCAATGGATTTGTTGGTCCAAACGGATCGGGTAAGACAAATATGTTGGATGCAATTTACTATCTCAGCATGTGTAAGTCCTATTTAAATGTATTGGACCGTCAAAATATACGATTCAATGAGCCATTTTTTTCCATTATTGGGGATTGGATGAAGGATGATCAACTAGCTCAAATTCATTGTGCCGTTAAACTTAATGCGAAGAAAGTTTTCCGCAAAAACAAAAAAGATTACGATAAATTAGCAGATCATATTGGACAATATCCTGTTGTGATGATTTCGCCCTATGATCGTGATTTAATAGCAGAAGGGAGTGAATTACGCCGCAGGTGGATGGATGGAATTTTAAGTCAGTTAGATCGTGAATACTTAGATCAAATTCAACGTTACTCAAAAGTATTAGATCAACGCAATGCGCTATTGAAAAACATGCATGAACACCGCTTATTTGACAAAGAATCGATAGAACCATGGAACATTCAATTGGCCGCACTTGGATCTCAAATTCATAGGAAACGATCTTCGTTTGTGGAGCAGTTTATTCCGTATTTTCAGCAATTTTATGAGAATATCAGTTCTGGTAGTGAACAAGTTGCCTTTACCTACAAATCTCAATTAGACGAAGGTGAAATGCTTGAATTGTTGATCCAATCAGAACGTAGGGATTCTATCACTCAGTACACGCACGTTGGCACTCATAAAGATGATTTGATTTTTACTATTAATGATCACCCGGTAAAAAAATTCGGGTCACAAGGCCAGCAAAAATCGTTTATCATTGCACTACGTTTAGCCCAATACGAATGGTTGAAAAATCACCTTAATATGAAACCAGTATTGCTACTAGATGATATTTTTGATAAACTAGATTCGTTGCGTGTGGCTAAATTATTGGAATTGGTCTCTAATAATTATTTTGGACAGGTTGTGGTTACAGATACAGATGAGGAGAGATTATCTGTCATATTGAAAGATCTTCCAATACAAAAAAAATTGTTTCGAGTTAACTTTGGAATAGTAACAGAAATTGAAACCCCTGTTTTATGAGTTCAAGTGATTTTTTAAGAGACTCAGATGATAAACCACTCAATGAATTGGTTGATAAAATCATGCGTGCATATGGCTTAGAAAAACGCATGAAAGAAATGGATATTTT
>JACCDY011307905.1_pt1 | contig 106478 bp, 104 predicted proteins | sample 7446391 | NCBI WGS metagenome assembly JACCDY01 (sample SAMN15323451, study PRJNA562643) | freshwater metagenome | isolation source: river surface water | place: USA:Blue River Watershed | collected 2017-08-18 | reverse complement strand
TTCAAGAAAATGATATTCAAGAAAATGATATTCAAGAAAATGATATTCAAGAAAATGATATTCAAGAAAATGATATTCAAGAAAATGATATTCAAGAAAATGATATTCAAGAAAATGAATATAAAAGATTAATAAAATACATTCATATATGTCATCACTGTCTTAAATATAATACTTCAAATATTGCTGATTTAAAACGGCATTTTAAACGTAAAAATAAATGTAAAAAAAAGAGTATTTATACTTATGAAGAATCAATTGAATTGAGTAAAAATAAAAAGTATTCATTTTTATTTAATCATCGTAAATTAAGTATACAAAATATTAAATATATAATTGAAAATTACATAGATAATGAAAATATAATTACTAAACAATATAAAAACAAAAATGAAAATAATAAAAATATTAAAATAAATAAAGTTAAAATAAAACTGACTAAAAATAATATAATTAAAGTAAAATGTAATGGATGTAATAAAATATTTTCAAATATATATAGTTTGAAAAGACATAAATTAAGTAATGTATGTAAAGCAAATAAAATAAATGATGATATTAAAGTACAATTAAAATTAAATAATTTTAATAATGAATATAAATGTGACGAATGTAATGAAAAATTTATGAATATTTATAGTTTAGTAAGACATAAAAAAAATAAAAACGCGTGTCAAAAAAATAAAGAAATGAATAATTATATTAAAAATGGTAATAAATGTGATAATTGTAATAAAATATTTTCAAATATATATAGTTTAAAAAGACATAAGAAAAATAATGATGCTTGTAATAAAAATAAAGAAATAGATGATTTAAAAAATAAATTTAATATTATATAAAAAAAAATAACGTTTTAATTTAAAATTATTTATTTTTATTCCAATACTTTTAAAAATATTTATTTTATTATTAACATAAAAATAACACTACAAATGGTAATAAATAATAAAACTTTATTTAAAAATAATAACTTTAAATTTAAATATTAACAAAAATAACATAATAAACATTAAAAACAAAACAAACAATAAAAACAAAAAGAACAGTTATAGGAAAATCAGAGAATTCACTTTTTTGAGTTCCGTGTAAAAAATCCATTTTTATTTTTTAAAAAATCTTTTTATTTTTATGGACTTAAAAAAGTGAATTCTCTGATTTTCCTATAACTGTTCTTTTTGTTTTTATTGTTTGTTTTGTCTTTTATGTTTTTTTTGTTATTCGTTATTTTAAAATATTTATTTTATTAACAAAATGTATATAAATTATTTTAAAATATATATAAATTATATTTTATTATATAGGAAATATTTAAATATAAAAAGAAATATTTTAATTAAATTAAAAACTAAAATGAATAATAATCAAAATTATAAATATATTTGTCATTATTGTATTGAATATAATACAACTTCATTAAGTGATATTATACGACATTTTAAAAGAAAAAATAAATGTTCTTGTAGAAGTATATTTTCATATGAAGATTCTATATATCTTTCAAGAAAAAAATATTTATTTACTTTTAATACAAAAAATTTAACAAATGATGATTATATATATATTATAACACATTATAATAATGATACTAATATTATAAATAATGATTTTAAAAATAATATAAAAAAAAATTTACTCTTAAATATACCAAACAATATAAATTTACAAAATGACTTTAATAAAATTCCATCAAACAAAAATATATCAGAAGAATTATTAAGCATTATTAAAGCATCATATAATACAAATAAAGAAGATATAACAAATGAAGAAATTGTACCAATTGATATTAATAAAAAATTATCTAAAATAAAATATGAAAATGTATTATATAATAATAAAACGCAAAATTATGTTTGCGGTTATTGTAATGCTGAATATTCATTTATAAGTAGTTTAAAAAGACATTTAAAAACAGGAACATGTCATAAAAGACAAAATATATTAGATATATTAAATAAAAATAATGAAATTTGTAATAAAATAAATCAAAAAGATGAATTAAAACAAAATATTAATAATACATTTATTAATAATGTTCATAATAATAATAATGTACAAAATATAAATAATAACAATAATAATACTCAAAATAGTACATATAATGTTTCTATTCGCGATTTTGTAAATGATAGTTATGATTTAAGTCATATTCATGATTCATTTTATCAAAAAAAAGATTTCTTTTTATATCATAATTTCTTAAAAATGATTATGGAAAATAAAAATAATCAAAATATATTTTTTTCAGAAAATGAAGCAATTATGTATTCCGACAATGAACTTAATAAAATGAGTTCTGATAAAGCTGGTTATTTAATACTTGATAAATTAAGTCAATCTTTTGATGAATTTCTTTATACCCAAGATTCTGAAGCTCGTGAGTATTATAAATTTATTACAAAATATTATCATGTTGTGAAAGGACATTATAAACATGATACTATTTTTAAAGAATATGATGTGGATGAACAACGTTTTATATATACCGCAAATAGCAATCTTTTCCGCAGTCGTGATAAATACTTATCTAAAATGGTTACTACACTCGGTAAAGTTCGTGGAAGCACTCTTGAAAATATGAGTGTTAATATTGATGAACTTAAAGATATTCCAATGTTAAATCCAAATATTGAAGATTTTGCGTCTGTAAAAATGCGTTATCGAGATTTAAAAGATAAAGATTAACAAAGACTCATAGATTTGAATTTATTTAATAAAATATTTTTTAATAAATTATAAATATATTAAATAGTATATTTATAAAAAAAATGAATCATAAAAATAATCATTCTAATCATATGAGTTCAAATGAAAGTATCATAGTAATGAGTATTTGCATGATATTAGCTGGTACAATTTCTGGTATGAACTCTTTTGTAAATAATATCAATGATATCCGTTTAAATATCAATGATTTTTATATGAGTTTAATGATGATTGGTATTATGTTTATTTTAATGTCTATTTATTATAAAAGTATGAAATTATTTATTTTTGGAACAATTGTAAGTATATTTACTTTTATACTTTTACGAAATCAAATATTTGTGAATGAATATCATTATATAAGATCTATGATACCACATCATTCAATGGCAATTATGATGAGTAAAAAGTTATTAAATAAAATAAATGTACCAATATCGGAAGATATTGAATTATTAGCTAAAAATATTATTGATTCACAAGAAAAAGAAATAGAAATTATGAAAAATAATATATAAAATATTAAAAATAAAAAATATTTTATTATATATTTTTTAATATAAAGAATTTTTAATATATGAATATAGATAAAAATGGAATATTTATTTTCTTTTTATAAAAATTTATTATCAAATAATAATGAAAATTCATTAAATCTTATATCTGAAAAAAAAGAAAAGTTTTCTTTACGTAATTTAATATATAGATTTGTATTACCAAATACATATATTCCTCCAAATACATATATTCCTCCAAATACATATATTCCTCCAAATACATATATTCCTCCAAATACATATATTCCTCCAAATACATATATTCATCCACATATTTATAATTATTCATCTTTTAATAATCTTATGATTGATTCTTCAAAAATTATATATCTTAATTGTTCAGATAATAATTTAACTTCATTACCTGAATCAATTGGAAATCTTACAGAATTAATAGCTTTAGATTGTTCAGATAATAATTTAACTTCATTACCTGAATCAATTGGAAATCTTACACAATTAACACATTTATTCTGTAATAAAAATAATTTAACTATACTACCTGAATCAATTGGAAATCTTACAGAATTAAAAAATGTATACTTTTGTCAAAATAATTTAACTATACTACCCAAATCAATTGGAAACCTAACAAAATTACAATATTTATACTATAGACGAAATAAATTAACTACATTACCTGAATCAATTGGAAATCTTATAAATTTACAACATTTATATTGTAGTCAAAATAATTTAACTACACTACCTGAATCAATTGGAAATCTTATAAATTTACAACATTTATATTTTAGTCAAAATAATTTAACTACACTACCTGAATCAATTAGAAATCTTATAAATTTACAACATTTATATATTAATGATAATCAATTAAGTACATTACCTATTGAATTGATTCAATGTAGACGATTACAACGAATTATTTTTGATAATAATCCGTTTGAAATCATTCCAGAACCAATTAATCGGATGATTGAACGTATAAGAAATCATCAAAATCATCGTGCTATTTATGTTGATGTACAAAATGTTCATTCATCTGCTATTCAAGATTCAATAAAAAAATCAATTTTCAATCTTCTTAATGATAAGAATACTATTACAAATGAACAATTACACAATTTAATTGTAAATATTGATAACTCTATTCTTTCGGAACAAACTAAAAGTGCATTATTTGAATATATCGAATCTACAGAAGAGCATTGTACATTACGTATTACATTTCAAGATCTTTTAAAAAAAGTACTATTACGTATTGAAAAGAATGATAATAAAGTTGAATTATATAAACGGTTAAATGAAGAGATGCATGATGCAGAATGTAAATGCTTTACTGGAAGACTTTCTCGTTTAGTAAACGTTTTAGTAGGGTTCTTTGATGATATTAAAATTGAAATTTCATCATCTGAACAAATTTCTGTAATTATTTCTTTAGTAAAACAAAGATATAATATTGATGATGAAGATAATTTTACACAAGAAGCAAAAGATGAAATTTATAAAGAATTAAAAGAACGGAATTATGAAGAAGGTCTTATTCAAGAATGGATACAAGCTCTTGACTAAAATATTTTTAATAAAGGAAAATAATTTAATGAAATCTAAAAATAGAATCTAATTCTTTTGTGTCTTCCATAAATCCGTGTTTATTTAAACTTGCATTATTACACTCTTCAATTCCAACTAAATACTTACAACTTTCATTATCTTCCATTGTAATATATCCTTTATCAATAAAAAATGTTTTTGCTCCATTATTAATGGGTAATGCGTTTTGGGGTCCGCCATTTAATTGTGTTTTGTAAATAGGTTGTTTATGGAATACAGGTAATTGATTAAATAAAGCTATATTTTCATAAAATGTTCTTAATATTTCTTTGGTAGTATTATCATCTAAATCACTATTACATACAAGCGTATTGTAATATGAAACAATTGGTATTTGTGCTGAAAATCGTGAATATGTTTTTCCACCATATTTTTTGGGTAAATATCCAGTACAAACATCATTTAAATCATATATATCACGAATGTAATAGAAGTTTTTGGTAAAAAATACTTTTGTTTTATCTTCATTATATAAGTCAAAAGGTAAAAAGAAGAATTCAACACCAAGAGCACAACACTCTTTTTTTAATAAATCAGGATGGAAAGGTAATGAAAGTATGGTTAATTTACTTTTATTTGAAACTAAATTTTTTAAAGCAACTTCAGAAGAGCCATTTTCTGAAAATAATAGAGTATAATCACGACCTTCTTTATAACCTAAAGCATTCATTAAGTCGGATGTAAATAAGTGGGATACACTATCTTTATAATCAAGTGAAATTACGAATTTTTCATTAGAAGTGATTGCTTTGGAAATGTCGGAAAGGGCTTCTAAACCTGAAACACGTGAAGATAATATATAAAGATACATTTTATTAGTATTGCAAATAAAACGTAAATTTTTATAATCTTTTGAAACATAAGAGTTAGAAACAAGTGGATTTGCGCAATTGACTAAATCAATATGTTTAGAGTTACAATGCTGAATTAATTTCATTTCATCACTATCTTTTATGTATGTAACATTGTTAATAAAACTTTTAGCTACAAACATAGAACCAAGTTGTTTCATAAATTCGCCATCTTCATCAAAACCTATTTTAAGTGGTTTATAAATAAAACTTTTTTTGGTTTGATTATTGTTGTCGTCGTTGCGTTCATAAAAATCATAAATAGCAGTGCTACTGGTACTATAGTAAGGTAAAAAGTAATTTAAATAAGTTTCTTTATGATTCTTTTTAAGGAAACATACATAAATAAAAAATGAAATAAGTAAAAGTATAAAAAGAAAAGTATATTTTTTATATTTTTTAAGATTCATTTTTATTTTAGAAAAAATCATTTTACTATATTATATGATTATTTTTTCACAAAAAAATAATGTATATATTTAGAATAATAAAAAAATGGAATTAGAATTTAAACATTTAGTATTAATTTATTCAATATTGATTGCTTTATTATTTTTATGTAAATCACAAATATTTAAATTAAATATAGAAGACCAACAAATGAGGAGACATAAATTTGTAACTTTAGTAGGATTATTTGTAGTATTAGCAATTATAGCATATTATATTAAACTTTATGTAGAATATTATATGTAAATTAGAAAAATAATAAAAAAATATATACTATAAGTAATATGTAAAATATGGTTATACATATACAATTATTAAAAAAAGATAATATTAAAATAAATTCAGAAGAAATTATTGAAAATATGAAATATATAGATAATATGATAAATAATAATGAAATAGTGTTCAATAATAGTTTATTAAATAATAAAAATAATTATTATATCATATTTTTAATATTTATAAGTGTACTTTTATTATTGATTTTTTATATAAAAAAATATTTTTTAAAGAAATAATCAATTTATATAATAGAAAGAAAATGAATAATAAAATTGGAATAAATAATGTTTCAAATATAAATTTTAGTAAAAAAAATTCATATGGAGTAAGTTATCATTCTTATATCATCATACCAATTATAATATTATTATTAATTGTATCTTTATTATTTGGATTAAAATTATTAATTACTGGACAAATTGTTCCATCTGTATAATATAAAAATTTGTTAACAAATTTATTTAAAAATAAAAATAAAAATAAATCTTTGAATGAATATAAAGGAGTTTTAATATATTAAAATATAAGAATAACTTATACATTAATTAAAATGCCATCTATTAAAGAAAGTCATCGTGCAAAAGATGTTGAAGAAGATGAATTTCATCAACATGAAGAAGTAGTATCACTTGAAGAATCAGGAAGTGGTTCGGAAGGAACAGGAAGTGAAGAAGAAGAAGATGATGAAGAAGATGATGAGGAAGGTTCTGAAGTAAACATTGACCTTTCAGACAATGATTTCTATAAAGGAATGTGTACACTTCTTGAAGATGATAATGGTAATAACATTGTAAGATACATTGACCTTCTTTGTGAACATACAAAGGAAATTGGAGATAATGTAAAACATCTTGAAGGAATGAGACAAGATATTCATCGTATTGCGAAATCTTTTGAAAAGTTTGTAGCAATGCAAGAGCAATTTATGGTGCGTCAAATGGGACACTCTGGTGGTGCTCTTCCACCACCTGCTCCTGTTCAAGTTAAAAAGGAACATCATACTACAGGTGATGATGTTACAGTAAAGAGTTCAAAGAAATCTTCATCAAATGATGATGCTACAGTAAAGAGTTCTAAAACTCAAAAATCTTCAAAACATTAAAAAAAGAATATATTTTTAAAAATAAATAAAAAATGAATAATTTAAAAAAAGGAGTTAAAGATATATATCATAATATAATAAAATAAAAGTTTATTTTATTGTTAAAAGTTAAAATGATAGTATATGATTATAATATACATAAAGAGTATAATGGTAAAGCGTTACATGGAGATATTGTAGAGTTAGATGATGAAAAAAAGGAGATTACAAAAATTGTAAAACGAGCTACACATAAAGTAGTTGGAGTATTATTATTGGATAGTAAAAGAAAATATGGAGTATATAAAGAGAAATTGTTATATTTATTTAAACCATGTGTGCCAAATTATCCAGATTTTTATGTAACATCAAAATATGAGAATTTGAATGAAAAGAAGTATGTGTATATAGAATTTGCGGAATGGAATAATTATTTGCGGGGTAATATAATTGATTATATAGGAACAGTTGGAACAAAAGAAGGTGAATATAATTATTTGAAATATATAAATGGATTAAATGGAATCAAAGATTTAAAAATAGATAAAAAGAAAATCGAAAATGATAAAGTATATAATGAAGAGTTTCAAAAAAAATGTAAATCAAAAGAAAATAATAATCATTATTATCAATTATTTTCAATTGACCCTGTTGGATGTAAAGATATTGATGATGCTTTTCATTTTAAAGTATTAAATGAAGAAGAAGAATTATATGAAATTGGTGTTCATATAGCATATACATGGAGTTATTTTAAAGAAGATATTGAAAAATATTTTAAACTTTTTTCAGAACGAGTATCCACATTTTATGGATATAATAAAAATGTAGATATGATACCTAAAGAGTATTCTGAAAATATATCTTCATTAATCGAAAAGAGTTATAAAAATGTATTATCGATTGTATTTAAAATAAAAAATAATATGATCATAAATTATGAAATAGGATTAAATGTGGGATATATATATAAAAATTATGATTATGAAAGTGTAAATAAAATAAATAAAAATAAGAATGATTTAAGTAAGCGGGAGTGTATGTTAATGGAATTTATGGAAATATCAAAAAATATATTTAAAACTCATATTGTGGAAGATAGTCATAAATTAGTTGAATATTGGATGGTATATGCAAATAGTATAATGGCAAATGAATGTGTAAAAAGATATAAAGATAAATGTATATTGCGAGTTCAAGAAGTAAAAAAAAATGTAAATAAAAAAGAAAATATAGATATTGAATTACAAAATTTTTTAAAAATATATTGTGGTGAATCTGCTTTATATCAAAGATATGATATAGAAAATGATGAAATAAATTATCATCAAAATATAGTTGAATTTATAAAGGAAAAAGATTATTATACGCATTATACATCACCCATTCGACGTTTTTGTGATATGTATATACATGGATTAATTACAAATCTATATTCAGATGAAATGTTACATAATATAGATTATGAATATATGATAAATCATATGAATAAAATAAATAAAAATATGAGAAAATATCAAAATCAAAGTAAAATAATAGATTTATTATTTAAATATGTGGATAAAGATGAGTATATAATAAATAGTAGTGGATATATAATGGAAATAAATGTGGAAAAAAATGGTATGAAAGTATATTTTCCAGAATTTGGATTTATATTAAAACGTGAATTAGTAAATCGGAAATTTAAATCAATTGTTGAAATAAGTGAAACAAACAATGTCTATTCGATTAAAATAGATGAAGAAGAGTATGTATATGAAGTATATAAAAAGTATGAACTAAAGATTTATTTATTTCCAAAAAAGTATGTATTAAATGAACGAATGATTTTTATTTTTTAACATATTTTTTAATTTTATAATTATTAGTTTAATATAAATATATAAAAAATTTTAATATATTAAGAATATAATATATTAAAAAATATATTTAAGTTTATATAAATAAAAAAAAATAAAAATGGGAAATAATGTATCATCCGATTATGAAGATGAAGATGTTCAAAAGAAAGTTATAAAGAAAAAAGTTCAAAAACCACAACAAAATATACAATATCAACAAAGAGTTGTTCAAAATCCAAATCAGCAACAACGACCTATAAATCAACAATACCAAAATCAAAGAGTTATTCAAAATCCACAACAACATCCGCAACAACAATATCACAATCAAAATCCACAAAAACAACATCCACAACAACATCCGCAACAACAATATCACAATCAAAATCCGCAACAACAATATTATAATCAAAATCCGCAACAACAATATTATAATTCACAACAAAATTATGCTTCCCAATATATGAATAATTATGTAAATCATCAACAAATGAATGTACAACAGCTTCAACAACAAAGAGTTCAACAGCAACAATATGCATTACCACAATTTCCGAATAGAATACAAAAACCAAATGAAGAGATTGTAAAACAATTTCAACAAAATGGAGTAAATCATATGAATCATCAAATGATGCCATATCCAACAAATACATCATTATTATATAATGATAGAACATTTGATGTAATGATGGAAAGACCATTACCAAATATAGAATTTAATAAAGCAAATTTCAATGATAAAATAGAGGAGTATGAGAAAAATTGTAATAAAGAAGAAGAAGAATTTGAGGTTTATGAAAAAGAGCGAAAGAGTAAATTTAAGAGTTATATAAATAAAAAACGTGAAAAATTGAAACAAGAAATAAAGAAATTTGAAGAAAATTATAATCCATATGAAATATTAGGTTTAGAACAAAATGATTTAGATATATCAAATATAAGGAAAGCATATAAAAAGATGGCATTAAAATATCATCCAGATAAAGCAGGAGAAGAGTATGTAGAACAATTTCAAGTAATTACTCAATCATATATATATTTATTAAAAAAAGCAGAAGATGTCGAAAAAAGAAGTGGAAATTTTATAGATAATTTAGAAGAACAAAAATATAGTAATAGTAGTACAAAAACCGACCCATCCTATGATTTGGCAAATAAAATTGCCGAACGAAGTAGAGATTTAGAGCCAAAACCAAAAAGAACATATAATCGAAAAAAGAGCAATGAAAATCTCAAAGAGACCCGATTAACAGATTATTTACCGTCACAAAATGTGAGTAAAGCGAAAGAAGTAAATTATTTAGATGAAGATGCTAAAGGAGATATTATGGATGTAAATGATAAGAATTTTGATATTAATAAATTTAATTCATTATTTGAGAAATATAAAATGCCAAATGAAGAAGATAAAGGTTATGGAGATATATTAAAACATGGTTTAAATAAAGAAGATGAAGATGAAGTAGGAGAAATATTTAATAAAGGAATGTCAAAAGAAATATTTAATGCTCATTTTGATAATTTAAAAAGTAAAAAATCAGGAAGAAAAGAAGTTCCATTAATACCAGAATCATTTGATAGTTCTTCAAGAGTAACTTGTGCTCAAATTGGGTCAGCATCAAATTTTAGTGGAAATAAATATACAGATATTAAACAAGCATTTTATGAAGATAATATGTTAATAGACCCAAATAGTGTAAAAAGTCGAAAAGATTATCGAAATTTACAAGAATTAGAAAATGAACGTTCTCGATTATCATATGATGCTGATCCAGAAACAAAACGTATATATGAACTTTATGAACAAGAAAAAAGAGCAGAAGAAGAAGATAGAATGAATTATTTACGAAATCGCGATGATGCATTACGGTCTCATCATAATGTTGTATCACGAAAGTTTTTAGTAAATGGTCGTAAAGTAGAATAAATAATTTCTTATAATTTTGATTTCATAAATGCTTCTTTTTTCATAAAAGCTTCAAGAGTATTTTTACTTTCTTCATTTTCTATTTCATCTAATTCTTTTTCTAAAGCTTTTATTTCTTTTCTAAGAATATTCATTTTTTGATTATGGAATTTTGAAATTTCACGATTTACAAAAAGTTGATGAAATAATTCAATAATATCTTCACTTTCTCTTTCAGTATACTCAATAATAAATTGAGGATAATCATAAATATTTTCCAATTGATATATTTTTTTTATAAATGTACATAAATTACAAGAATCATTTATATATTTATTTTTAAATATTGTTTCATTATCTATTTCATAAGTTAATTCATTCAATTCATTTACATCTACATTTTTAATAAATGAAATAATTTGAAGTAACGATTCATTATCATAACCATAATTATGTATCATATTATAGGATATAAGTGCATATGATTTATTAAATACATATTTTTTATTTTTATTTTGGATATGTGGTAATAGTACACGATTTTTATTATCATAAATATATCCAATTACATTACTTAAGTATCCAACAATATTTGGAATAGTATTCATATTCATTTTAATACTTTTATATATTAAATATAAAATAATCTTTTTATATTTAAATAAAAATCAATTTTATATATTTTTTAACAAATTATAAATATAAAAGGAAAATACATATAAATGTATAATATATAATACATTATAAAATGGGAAATTTTTTAGGCAGTCGCTTATATCCAGCAAATATTTCAGAACCTATTCATTCTAGAAGAGTATCTATTGTTACAACTCCTTCTACAAGCATTGATTCTATAGAAAATAAATATATTGGTTTTATATCAAATGAAGCTATAAAAAAAAATGATACAAATGATACAATTATTGAATCTGAATCAGTTATTGAACCTAATGTTGTTGAACCCAATGTTGTTGAACCCAATGTTGTTGAACCCAATGTTGTTGAACCCAATGTTGTTGAATCAAAAGTTGTAGAATCAACAGTTGTAGAATCAACAGTTGTAGAATCAACAGTTGTAGAATCAACAGTTGTAGAATCAACAGTTCTAGAACCAACAGTTGTTGAACCCAATGTTATTGAACCCAATGTTATTGAACCCAATGTTATTGAACCCAATGTTGTTGAAACAACAATTGTAGAATCAGAAGTTGTTGAACCGACTGTTGTTGAATCAGAATTTGTTGAACCTATTGTTGTAGAATCAGAAGTTGTTGAATCCACTGTTGTTGAAACAACAATTGTAGAATCAGAAGTTGTAGAATCAGAAGTTGTTGAAACAGAAGTTGTAGAACCAACAGTTGTAGAACCAACAGTTGTTGAAACAGAAGTTATTGAATAAGTTATATATAAAGAATAAATAATAAAATAATAAAATAGAAAAGAATAAAAATGAAAGTTTAAATATAAAAAAAATAATATTATTATAATGTATATAATAATGTTAGAAGAATATTTAAACAGTTCAAAGTGTCATATAGTTGAAGGTTATAGTCAACAAGTACCTGAACAAGTAAACCGATTAAAGGAATTAATAAAGGGTGATAAAATCAAAAATGTAATGGAAATTGGATTTAATGCAGGTCATTCAGCGGAGTTATTTTTAAGTAACAATCCGAATATTCATTTAACAAGTTTTGATATAGGAACATATGATTATGTAAAAATTGGGAAAGAGTATATAGATAGAGTTTATCCAAATAGACATACATTAATATTAGGTGATAGTAGAATAAGTATACCCAAATATATAGAAGAGAATGTTAATAAAAATTTTGATTTAATATTTATAGATGGAGGACACGATTACAAAGTAGCAAAAGCAGATATAATCAATTGTAAAAAGTTAGCTCATAAAGATAGTATAGTAATAATGGATGATATAGTACAAAGTGGATTAAAAAGCTGGAATTTTGGTCCAAACAGAGCTTGGGGCGAAGAGGTAAAACATAATAGTATAATAGAAAGTAAATGTGAAGATTATGGTAAAGGAAGAGGAATGGGTTGGGGTAAATATAACATATAAAAATAATAAAAATACGATTTAATAAATTAAAAAGATTATATAAATATAGTAGTATTTATATAAATGTTTTTTAAAATAATATTATTTATATTTTTTATAGTAAATATTTATCAATTATGTATAAAATATTTTGAGAGTATGATATCTTATGCTTCATTAATCATATTAAATATATTAGGATTTAAAGTAAATATAGAATCATTAAAGTATGTACCTAATAAAAGTGTAATCATCATGAGTCATACATCGATATATGATTTTATATTTTGTTCAATGATATATCATATATTTTTCAAAGATAAAATCAATATATATTTTATGATGAAAGATGAATTTGGAATACCAGCAAATGAAGTATGTATTAAATATTTTCCATATACACATATTATTCCAATCAATAACGAAAGTATGAATAGTCATAATGTAGTAAATACGGTAGTAAATGAATTAAAAGATGCAGATGATTATGCTTTATGTATAGCTCCAGAAGGGACACGTAAAAGTGTAGAACGAATAAGAAGTGGTTTTTATTATATAGCAAAAGAGTTAAATATTCCAGTAGTATATTGTGGAATTGATTTTTCAAAAAAAACAATAACGTTTGAACCACCGCGAAAGATGGGAAATGATGTAAATGAAGAAAAGAAATGGTTTATAGAAATGTGTCGAAAATATACACCGTTATATCCAGAACATTGTTATTATACAAAGGATTATTATACATCGTTAAAAAGTAGTGAAGAGTCGTCAACATATGTTTTTAATCAAAAGAATCCGTTATTCAATCAGGAAGTAAAAGATGATAATTCATTATCTTCGCTATCGGAAAATAGTGATATCATAAATCGTTTAGATAAAAAGATAAAAAAGAAGAGTACTATAAATCAAAATTCTCCAATATCCTATTTTGAAATGGAAAATCCAATGTTAAAAAAAGAAGAAGATAATGATTCATATGTTTCACAAATGGATACTTATGAATAAATTATAATAAAAAATTATAATTTAATTTAGATTATTCTAATAATAAGAAATATTATTAAAATATTTTATATTTAACAAATATTGTATTTAGCTGGAGGTTCGGAAGGAGACTAAAAGTCCAGCTCTACGAGCCCAAAGAGGTTCCTTCCTTAGAAGAAATTATTATATTCATCATCATCTTCAATAAGTTTTGATTGAGTATCAATAAGTTCATTAAATTGATTATGTAATTGTAAATCAAAAATTTCGAAAGATTCTATTAAAGTATTAAACTTCTTTAAAATAGAAACAATATTTGGATTATCAATATATAGTTCGGATAAATTCATAATAATTTTATTAAAATTATTTTCAAGTAATTGAATATCTTTTTTATTATTTTTTTTATTTTTCATTGATTTATCTTCTTCTTCAAAAATAGACCTTAAAAAATGTTCATAAACTTCATCACGCATATTTGATTCAGAAAATCTATAAATAACTTCATATAATATATTATTTTTATCATCTCCAGATGATTTATTGTAAATAGAAAACATATTATTTGTATTATTTTTTTTCTTTTCCTGAATAAACTTTTCAACAATATTTATTTCTATATTTTTATCAGAAATAGTATCTTTAGAAATACTATTGATTAATTTATTTTCTTTTAATATATCTTTACAATCTGCTAAAAAGTATTTTGTTCTTAAATTAAAAGATGGTAGATTTTCAATTTGAGATATATAATTGTAATATTCATCAAAAATAGGTGCTTTAAAATAATCTTTTATATTATGTTTATTTTTATAAGAATCCATAATTTTAAATATATTTAAAATACCATCAATTTCAATAGGTGAAATATTTGTTTCCATATCATTCATATGGAAAAGTTTCATAATGACTAAATGTAAAATATCAATATTAATATATTTTTCATTATACATAATTCCTAAAATTTCAATAATAACCATAAATTGACGTTTATGTAAAAAGAACTCTTCATCATTATCAATATGAGTGAAATTAACATTTTTATGAATAAATAATTCTTGGATATAATTCATAAAATATTTCTTAAAGTTTAATGTATAATAAATATTCATTTTAGCATCCATTTCGCTATTAAATGGACCGTAATCTTTATTAATATTTTCATATTTACAGCACCAATAATATTTTTTATTAACTTCTTTTATAGAAGCTAGATTATAATGAATTTGACGATTACACCATATTTTGCTACAAATTTGTATATATAGATGTTGATATTTATTATCCATAACACATTTATCAACAATTTTTTTAGAAATAATATCAAAATAAAATATATCTTCTATATTAATTAATTCATTCATAAAATCGATGCTAATTTTTTTATAACTTTCATCACAAATTTTATTTAAATAAGATTCAATTAATGAGTTAAGTTTTTCATCATTACTTTTTGGTATATTTGAATTCCACACTTTAGAAACTTTTTGTTTTTGAAAATTATTAAGATTATATGAATAACCATTTGTAGAATTTCCTTTTTTATTTTTACTATTTAATAGCATTTGTGTTTTTTTTAAATCTTCTTCTTCTACTTTTTTGTAAAGTAGAAGAAAATTACAGAAATTATCAATTTTATCATCAAAAATAGTGTCATTATTTAAATTTTTATTTTTAAAATAAAAATTTTCATCAAAATCACGAATATGATTTTCATAAGTGCTATATTTTAGAAAATTATTTTCTAAAGATTGAAATGATAAAGATGATGCCATTTATTTAAATAAGAATATAAAAATAAAATGAATATCTATTTTATAATATAAAAATAAAAAAAAAATGAAATTTTTACTTACTTATTTATATAATTAATTTCTTTATATAGAAAATAAAAAGTTTAAAATAAATAAAAATGAAAAAAATGAAATTTATAAAAAAAAATAAAAAAATGAAAAAAGAATATAAAAGAATATATATATAGAATAAATAATATTACTAAATAATATATATATCATATATTTTTGATAAAATGGAAAATATTTATTTTCATACATTAATAAAGAAAAATGTTGTTGTAGAACCCAAATATTTAACAACGCAAATAGATGATTATATATTAAAAGTATTGAAAAAAAAATATGAAGGAAAATGTATTCATGAAGGTTATATAAAAGAAGATTCAATAGTAATTGAAAAAAAAAGTGCTGGTCTTCTTTATGGTAGTCATTTTACTGGTGAAATTACATATACAATTTTATTTCAAGCTGAAGTATGTAATCCCGTAGCTGGCAATATAATTGAATTTGAGATTCAAAGTAAAAATCAGATGTGTTTACGAGGAACATTAGGACCAATGGAAATAGTAATACCGCGTGAAATGGCATTTGATAATCCTGAAGAATTAAAATTAATCAATAGTTATCAAGTGGGTGATAAAATAAAGAGTGAAGTAATAAAATCACGATATTTCCCAAATGGTACAAATATAAGAGTAATTGCAAAGGTGGTATCATTAGAAAGTAGTAAAAATAATAAGAAAGTAGATAAAAACTTTGTATCATCAGATACAAATATTGATGAAGAAGAAATGCCAAATACTATATTAGAAAATATAGAAGTAGAAAGTGAAGAAGATAGTGAAAGTGAAGAAGATGAAGATAATGAAAGTGAAGATAATCAAGAAGAAAGTGATGATGATATTGAATTATCGGATAGTGATAATGAACAATATAATGAAGTAGTTGAAGATGTTCAAATGAAGAATCCAAATGAAGAAGAAAATAGTGATAATGAAAATATAGGAGAAGAAAATTATGAAGAAGATGTACAAAATGAAGTAGGTTCTGATGATGAAGGTGGTGATGATGAATATTAAATATATAACTTCTTATTTTTAGACTAAATATATTTTTATAAACAATATTTCTTTTCGATTAAATTATAAAAAAAAATATATTTTCATATATTAAATATTAAAAACAATTATGAATATATTTAGTATTCAAGAAGATATAGATGAAATAGAAGATGAAGTAGATTTTGATAATAATAATTTTTTTGAAAATGATAAAATTTTTAATATTTCTCACGAATTAATGTTGAAAAAACAACGAAATAAAGAAATATATTTAAATAAAAAGCGATTAATAGAATCTGTTAAAAAATTAGCCAAAGATGAAATTATAGAAATATTTAAAATATTTTTAGATAATAATATTCCATATTCAGAAAATAATAATGGTATATTTATTAATTTAAATAATATTAAAGAGAAAACATTAAATGATATTAATAAATATATTGATTATATTGAATTAAAAAAAACAGATTTAATAAATAGTGAAGTAAAAGTAAATGAACAAAAAGAATTATTAGGAACAATTAATAAAATAGTTGTTGATAATTTCGAAGTAAATAAAAAAATATATAAAGAATATGAATTTCAAGAAAATCATGAAGAAATATTTAATCATAAAGTAAATGAATGTTTAAAAAATATTTCATCCAATGAAGTTGACCAATCAAAAATATCTTTAAAGCGTAAGAAAAATAAATATAATGGAAATATGGCTAAATTAATTAATTCTTTTAAAGAACCAAAAGAAAAAAATATAAATAAACAAAATAAACATAAAAGTTATAGTGAAGAAAAATAAGATTGGGAACCTAAGGTTCCCAATGGCCCTCCTCTTTTTTTATTAACAAATTATATTTATGAACAAATTATATTTATGAACAAATTATATTTATGAACAAATTATATTTATGAACAAATTATATTTATGAACAAATTATATTTATGAACAAATTATTTTTATTAACAAATTATATTTATAAAAAAAATTATAAATATAAAGGGAAGTTCATAAGAAACCGTAGGTTTCTTATAGAAATGAAATTATTTATAACATTCATTTTATCTCTATTTTTACCGACATTATCTTTATATAATGTATCTTATTTACGGTCTTTAGAAAAAATGGAAGAAGAAAAGATAATAAATAAATATGTAAATATTGCTTTATATAAAATAGAAGATATGATAATTACATATGCAAAAAATGGATATAATGAAATTAGTATAAATGATTGTAATTATAACTATAATTTAATAGATTATGATATAATAAAATATAATGATTTAACACCAAAGAATTATAATTATCTAAAACCAATGATTATAGAAAATATTAAAAATAACATAAAAGAAGAATTATGTAATGATTGTATAATAAATGAACAAAAAATAAATAATTGTATAATATATAAATTATTATGGTAATATTTTATATCTATTTTACAAATAATAATTATTTTTATAAAAATAATTATTATATTAATAAAATAATAAAAATGATTTTAAAATAAAAAAGGATATAAAGTACTTTATATAAAGTAAAGTATATTAAATATCTTTTTATATAAAATGTTAAGTGTTGAAAATATATTAAACACAATAAAGATTAAACAATATAATTTACCAAAAAGTATATTGTTAGATTATGATAAATATGAGATTGAAAATGAAAAATCATATATTGAATATGTAGATGCAATAAATTATGATAATGACAACTTTTCGTTCACGTCTGAAGGAGCAAAGAAAGTTGAAATAGAAATAAAAAATGAGAAATATAAAAAGGATTTTTCAGAAATGAAATTAATTAAAACATATAAATGTGTATATGATATTTTAGGAAATTGTTCAACAACATATGTACATTCAAAAAGTAATCAATCATTAAATTATCGATTTTTAGAATCAATTTTTACAATTATTGATCATTCATTTATAATGAATAGTTATCATGATAAACAATTCATAATGACACAATGGATTAAAAAATTAGATGATGAATTATTAAGTCAAGAAAAGTATTATGAATTTAATTATGGTAAAAATCGCAAGATAAAGCGTGAAAATTTGCTATTATCTATAAATCAAGCATATATGAATAAATGTGATTATGAAATTTTTGATAATTTTATACAATATAATGTGGATATGTTAAATATATCATTAATAATATTAAATATGAAACATGGAAATATCGATTTTGAGGAATCAAAAGTATTTCATTATAAAAATATTTATAATCCATTGAACTCACTTGCTGTTATATTATATGATAATGGAGTATATTATCCAATTATTCGTGATAAAAATTCGGATAATTCATTATTTTATTATACAAAAAATGATAAACAACAAGTAACAAAATTATATAAATATATGAAATATAATGATTTTGATATTCAAAAAATTATTAAATTAAGTCAAGAAAATCAAATAAAAGAAGTTAAAAAAGAAGTTCAAGAAGAAGTTCAACAAAAAGTTGAAGAAGAAGCTGAAAAAGAAGTTGAAAAAGAAGTTGAAAAAGAAGTAAAAGAAGAAGAAGTTAAAGAAGAAGTTGAAAAAGAAGTTGAAAAAGAAGTAAACGAGATTAAACATAAATATGATAAATTGATATTAGATAAACTTAAAATAGATGAATTACGAAATATTGCTAATAATGAAAATATACCTATTCAAAAATTATCTGAAAAGAGTGGTAAATATATAAATAAGATGAAGAGTGAATTAATCAATGATATATTACACCCTTGAAAATATATAAAAACATTTAGAAAAGATATAAAAATGTTAGAAAATAAATAAAATTAAGATGATATGTATAAATAAAAATGATTTCTTTCATAAAAAGCTATAAACATATAAATGAGAAATTATTCTTTATATATTTGTCAATGAAATAAATACAAATAAATACAAATAAATACAAATAAATACAAATAAATACAAATAAATACAAATAAATATAAATATATTTATCAATATAATCAAATAAATACAAATATATTTATCAATATAATCAAATAAATACAAATATATTTATAAATATCTTTTTTATAAATTAATATCTTTATATAAAAAATAATTTTTAATATAAAGAACTTAAAATAATATAATAATAATATAGTATTATTATATTTCTTAAAAATGGAAATTGAAAAGTCTTATTATAATAAGATTAAATCATTTATTGAAAATGCGAATCAAAAGAAAGAAGTTGAATTTGAAGTGCGTTTTTGGGATGAAAATTATGAAAAGATAGAAATCAATGAAGAAAAATTTAAGAAAATTTTTGAATATTATACATTTAGTAAAGCAAATGATGGATTAGAATGTAAGTATGAAATGAGTTCATCATTAGATATAAATATTCATATGGAAGGAAATAATGGGAATTCAAATATTACACGAACACGTTTAAGTATAAATGATTCAAATCATATTAAAAAGTATTGGCTTCAAAATAATTTAGATGATATTCCTTATAAAATTATTGAAAAGAAGCATTTAGAACGATTAGATATTAAGGAATATTATTTACGAGTTTCATTGAATGATGAAGTACCTGATGAAAATATATTTGAAAAAAATAAAACACAATTAATAAATGGTGTAAACAATGTAAATAATAATTCAAAATTAAATAAAAAATTTCGATTAAAAAATCGTTATAATATAAAGAGTGAAGATGGATTATTTTTGATTGATTTAACAACCATAAAAAGTGGTATAGGAAAAACATTTCGTGAAGCAAATGTATTAAAAGCATTTCCAACATATGAAATTGAAATAGAATATATTGGTAATAAAGATGATGTACTTAAAAATCAATTTAGTAGCGATAATATTCTTAAAAGTTTATTTAATCATCTTCATAATATATTATCAATCATGAATGATTCTGATTTTATATTAAAACAAAGTATTAAAAGTGCTGTATTAAATTCATTTACATCTTTAGTAAATACGCGAGTATTAAATAATGATAAAAATGGTTCATTGTTAGCAAATCCAGTAACATTACATCGTAGTAATTTAATTAAGAGTAATAATACAATGAATATATTAAATAGATATAGTGTATCATTAAAGGCTGATGGAATACGTAATATTGCTTATGTATTACCATCTGAAAAAGCTGAATTAAATGGTAATATATATTTAATTGATATAAATAATAATATTATTGATACTGGATTAAAGGATGAGAAATATGTAAATAGTGTAGTAGAAGGTGAATATGTAAAATTAGCAAGTAATGGTGTGTATGAATTTTTTGCATATGATATGTTATTTGACCGTGGAAATGATATAAGAAATAAACAATATTATAACACATATAAAGAAGAACGTTTATATAGTAGATCTAAATATTTAGAACTATTTATAAATTCAAGTAGTAGAAAAGAGCGTATTTCTCAAATAGTTAAAATTCAAAGAAAAGCATTTAGTGTATCGGTAAATCCTGATGGAACGGATATTATTGAAAAAGCAAATGCAATGTGGAAAAGTCGTGAAACGCAACCATTTTTTGTAGATGGTATGATATTTACACCGATGTATGACCATTATCCATTAAAAGGAGGAAGTTGGTATGCTTTATTTAAGTGGAAGCCTCCAAAATTAAACACAATTGATTTTTTAATTGAAGTTGTAAAAAATGATTTTGGAAGTGAAATGAAATTTCCTCATTTAGAACCTCAATTAAAGGAAGATGGTTCTATTGTAAGTGTATTAAAACAATATAAAAAACTTCGTTTATATGTAGGAACCTTAAAAGACTCATTTGATGAAAAGAGTCATAAAATGATAAAGAAAAAGTATAAAACATTATTTAATCCATATGATTTAGATGAAACTGGTGCTGAAGCATATAATACATGTTATGTATTTATTGATGAAAATGATAAAATTATTTGCGAAGACCCAATTACTGGTGAAAAAGATATTGTAAATGATGATACAATTATTGAATTTGGGTTTGACCCAACACGTGAAAAAGGTTTTCAATGGGTACCATATCGAGTGCGATATGATAAGACAACATCATATAAAAACAATCGTTTTGTATTTGGTAACTTTGATAAAATTGCAAATGATATATTTAGATCATTACAATATCCAGTAACAGAAGAAATGGTAACAATAATAGGTAAAGTGCCATTAGATAATACAGGTGCAGGTGCTATAAATGCTCCATATTATGCATCATTAAAAGATGGAAATATGGAAAATAATGCATCACGTTTACCATATCAAAATTTCCATAATCATCATATTAAATCATCATTATTTAAACAAGTAAATCCATCGATCATGGCTGGAAGTAGTATGATGGGAGGAAAACTTCTTGATTTATGTTGTGGAAAAGGTGTTGATATGAAAAAGATTAAACCAGCATTATATGCTGAAGTAGTTGGTATAGATATTGATTATGATAATATTAAATTTGCTCAACAATTTTATGATCGAGCAATACCTAAACCAAAACCGAAGGCATATTTTGTAAGGGGTGATGCAGGTAAATTAATATTCCCTAATCAAGATTGTGCGTTTGATGAATCAGGAAAGATTCAATTAAGAAAGTTTATACAAACAAAATATTATTTTGATGTTGTAAATATACAATTTGCTTTACATTATTTCTTTGAAAATGAAATTCGTTTAAGAAGTTTATTACAAAACGCAAATGATAATCTTAAAATTGGTGGTTATTTTATTGGAACATCATTTGATGGTGAACGTGTTCATCAATTATTAAAAGGTGTAAATGAAGTAGAAGGTAAAACATATGGAGGAGAAACATTATGGAAAATTCAAAAGAAATATAGTACAACACGAATGGCATTTGATGCAACTAAACCAAATTTTGGTAAACAAATTGATGTATTAGTAAAGAGTATAGGAAATGTACATAGTGAATATTTAGTAAATTATAATTATTTGGATACTATAATGGAAGAATATGGATTTGTGAAAGTAATGGTAAAACCATTTTCACAATATCATGAAGATTTATTGAAAGGTCAATATGAAAATAAAGATGGAACAAATGGAGAATTTGATAGAAATATTGATAATGCTAAAAAGATGAGTTCTGAAGAACAAAGATTTAGTTTCTTAAACAATGCTTTTGTATATAAAAAAGTAAGTAATACATCGGATACATTATTTAAGAAATTAGTGAAAATGATTGAAGACCAAGTAAAGAAAGAAAAAAAGAAAGCAATTCATAATGAAAATGTGGAAATATTAGATAATGAAACAGCTCATTTAGTAATAAATGCTGAAATAAAAGAAGATAAAGATAAAGAATTTATTACTTCTGAAACAATCGATTTAAATAATGAAGATTCAGATGCTTCTAATAACGGAGAAAATTCATTAACAAGTGAAGTATCGGAATCAAATAATGAAGTATCGGAAGTATCAAATAATGAAAGAGAAGTTACAATAGGTGGAAGAAAAAAAGTAATAAAAAAGAGCAAAAAAGATTTAGTAAAAAAAATAAAAAAATAAAAAGTAAAAATAAGTTCAAAATAATAAATTAAAATCATATCTTAATATAATAAATTTTTTAAAATAAAATTTTAAAAAAATGGATTATTTGTATATATATAAAAATGATGATTTAACAAAAAATATAGAAATAGAAAATTTAAAATTAGAATGGAAACCAAAAAAACAATCGTTATTTTTTAAACATTATTATGAAGAAATAAGTAAAAAAAAGGAAGAAATAGATACATTAGAAAATAATGAAATATGGGATAAAATGAAAAAAATAGGAAATCCTTATGAACTTATTTATACAACATATCATCGGAAGAAAAAAAATGATAGTATAAGTAAATATATTCCATTAAGCCGTTCATATTTTAAAATGTGGGAAATTTATAATAATTATCCAATATTACAAAAATTTCCATTAAATTCAAAATTTTATTTTGCTCATTTAGCTGAAGGACCCGGTGGATTTATGGAAGCATCCTATAATTATATAAAATATTTAAGAAATGTATATTATAATTATAATAATAATAAAGATGTTTATGAAGGAATTACATTAAAACCTCATAATGAATATGTTCCTGATTGGAATAAAATAAAAAAAATATTTGGTAATGAAACGAATATAAATGTAAATTATGGTAACCTTTATATTTATGAAGATGTATTAGAATATGTTAAAAAATTTGATAAACATAAAGCTAATATTGTAACAGCTGATGGTGGATTTGATTATTCATCTGATTTTAATGGACAAGAATTAAATTCATGTCAAATCATATATTCAGAAGTAGTAGTTGCTTTAAAAATCTTAATTGAAAAAGGAACATTTATATGTAAAGTATTTGATTTATTTAGTGTAACAATGATACGAATATTAGATATATTACAACGTAATTTTGAATATATTTATATATATAAACCAGAAAGTAGTAGACCAGCAAATTCTGAAAAATATATAATATGTATGAATTTTTTAAATAAAATGAGTGAAAAAAATAAAGATGAATTGTTATATAATATAAAAATATGGAATGAAATGAATGAAGAAAAAGATGAATCATTTAAAAAAGAACATTTTATAAATATACAAAATATGAAATCAGAATCAAAATTAATACATCAATTAAATCTTTATAATGAAAAATATTTAAATTATCAAAAAAGCTCTTTAGATAAAGTTCTTAATATTGCTAAAAATAATCCATCATCTATGATTGATAAAAAAAATTATGATGATCTTATTAAAAATCAGGTTCAAAATGCTTACAATTGGTGTATTAAATATAATATACCAATTAATTATGAAAGTATTTTTTGGAAAAAATATTCATATTTTATAAAAAAATAAAAATTAAATTTTTAATTTTTTACCCAGTTTTTTTAATCCTTTATCAACAGATTTAATAGCTTTGTTTGCTCCTTTATCAATATCTTTAGCAACTTCTGTAGTACCTTTACCAATATCTTTAGCAACTTCTACAGTACCTTTACCAATATCTTTAGCAACTTCTGTAGTACCTTTACCAATATCTTTAGCGACTTCAGTAGTACCTTTACCAATATCTTTAGCAACTTCAGTAGTACCTTTACCAATATCTTTAGCGACTTCTACAGTACCTTTACCAATATCTTTAGCAACTTCTGTAACTTCTTTAGCGGCTTTTTCAGCAACTTCTTTAGCTTCGCGTGCGGTTTTTTCAGCTAATTCTTTGGCTTCACGAGCGGCTTTTTCAGCTGCTTCTTTAACAGCTTTAGCAGCATCTTCCATTGCTTTTTTCATTTTATCAGCTAAATTCTTTTTAGCTTTACTAATACCTGATTTAGAAGGACCTGTTGGTATAGATTTTTCTGTTGAAAATCCATCAACAAGAGAAAGTAAAATATATTGAATATTTGTAAGCATATTTTGAATACCAAATGTGTATTCATCATTATCGACAGTAGGATCATATTTTTTAAATATTTTAAATGTATCTTTATTATTAAAAGTAAGAGTTCCTTTTAATATTTTTTCAATTTTATCCACATCAAGTTGTTCTGGATCTGGATTTTCTTTCATTAAATAATATAACGCCATAAAATAATTATATATAATTGTAACATCTTGAACTGTTTTATCAAATAATGATATTTGATTATCATCAATTACTTTTCGTGAATATAATTCATTAATATTTGTAATACTTTCACTACTTAAATGTGGTAATTTTAATAAATTATTTTTATAATCTTTATTAAGAATTAAAGCACTATAAATATTTTCATTCATAATATAATTAATCATAGCGTTATTATAACTTGATGAAAAAGATAACATTTCAGCAACAAAGGAAGCAATTAATGCAGCACCTGCTTTATTATCAGGTGAATTTGGATCTTGAGAATCATCATCTCTTGGATATGGTGCTATTTCAAGTTCAAAAACAAAATTATAATATGGAATAATAATTGTATTTAAACTATCATACATTGAAGAAATATTATCAGCGAATTCCCGTAATATAATTAATGGGTCAACAACATCATCTTCTTCTTCAGAATCCATTGAAATTGGAATAGGTACATTTAATTGGATTAATTTATTTTTATTATATTCAATATCTTTTTTATTTACTATATTTGTATAAATATTTGTTATAGAATTTGATAAATTATTACCACTTATTAAATATAATTCAATTTTTTTATCTAAATTAGTATCAACAATATAATTAGGAATTTCTTTATTACTAGTATATAATTTATTTGCATCAGTTGCCATATAATTGGTATCTTTAAATAAATTATAATATAAAGTAATTTTTTGATTTATTCCTATATCACGTTTATTATTTAAATCATTCATAATACTATTTTTTAATAAATATATATATACATTTAAATCATCTAACAAAGAATCTAATTCTTTTTGTTCATCAGGTCGTGTATCCATATTTAATAAAGAATCACTCATTTTAGGATTTTCAAATTCAAATTCAGGTTTTACTAATAAATCACTTGGTTTTTGATTTTGATCCATTGAAAAAGAACTTTTATCTAAATCTGGAAATAAATCATTCATATTATCTTGTGAACTCATATGTTCAACTTGATTGTGACTCGAAGAGTCTAGTGAATTGTACAAAAAGTCATTATATAAATCTTTTTTCCTATATAAGATTAAATCACGATTTAACATATCATAAGTATCATGTTTATTACTTTTATAATATGAATATTCAATATTATTCGTTAAATTATTATTTGTAATAGATGTAATATGATTTTTATTTGAAAAAAGTTCTTTCGTTTTTATATTATGAAATAATTCATATGAATTATTTATTTTTTTTATAATATTTTTCTTTAGTATATTATGATTATATTTATTATAAATGTAATAAAATAAAAAAGACGTTACTAAAATAATAATTATGTAAAATAAATATATACTTTTTATTTTCATTTTAATAAATAATTGTTAACACTACTTTTACAAAATAAATTTTTTAACAAATAATTATTTGTTAAGAAATTATCAGTAATAAATAAGAGGAAGGTTGTTGGGATATTTCATTTTAACTTAATCATAAAGTGACTAAGTTTGATTATACTAAAGTATAGTGCGCAAACATTAGGTTTCCAATTTATTTGAACTTATGTTTTCCAGCAAATTCATCATAATATTTTTGACCTAATGTTTTATCTGCTTCTTCACTTGAAAGCTCTTGAGCTTCCATCTTTCGTTTCATTTCTAACATTTCATTAAGACGATACATTGGAAAACCGGAAGGATTTTCAATAATTTTAAAAAATAATGTAGGACAATTGTAATGGAATTCTCCAAACTTTTTCATCATATGTTGATTATAATTATCAATTTGTTCCCTACGTGCTTTAGAAACTTCAGGTTTTAAAGCATATGAAATAATTTCCTTAACAATGGATTCAATTTCATTCGAAGTATAAGTTCTTTTTGTATATTCTTCTTGTAACATTTTTTAAATTTAAATTTATCTATCTATTTATAATGATTATTTCTTTAATATGATTTTAACGTATATAAATAAAAAATATTTGTTAAAAAAATTAAAAATAAATCAAAATTAAATATAGTGTTATATTTATAAAAAATAAAATGAATATACTTTGTCAAATATTATTATATATACTTATTTTATTAATCATTATTTACTTAATTATAAAAGTTAAAAATGCAATTTATGAAACAGATCGTAGTAATGAACATTTTACAGATGTATTAAATCAAAATTTAATTGAGCACTTTAATGACAAACTCGATTATTCAATTGAATATTTATTAAATGAATATAAAGAAAAAGAGGATGATATCTTTGATAAAGAATTTGTAGATTTATATGATATTACTTACCACGATTTCTTTGATATCAATCGTGATAATAAAGTAATACTAAAATATTTACCAAAAAAGAATAAAGAAGATATGGCAATTACTGTAGGTGGTTGTGGTGTAGGAAAAGTATGTAAAAGTTGGAAAGATTTAGGTTATTCAAATGTGAAAGGAATTGATTTTTCTAAACATATGTTAAAGAAAGCAGAAGGATTATATCCAAATATTGATTTTATAAGAGGTAATTTAGTTGATACAAAAGTATTACCACAACAATCAACACATGTATTTATAATGGATGAACGTACTTTATATATGAATCATACAAAAGATATAGAAAAAATAATTAAAAATGCTTATCATTGGTTATATGATGATGGAATATTAGTTGTTCCAGTATATGATAAAAATGAATTACAGTTAGCATCTCGATATTATAGTACAAGTTATATAGATAATTTAGGAATTGTTCACGGATTTACTTATTTAGACCATTTTTCACATGATTGTTGGTATGTACCAGATTTAGATGAAAACAATGAGAAAAGTGAACGTCTATTAATGTATTTTGATAAATTTACATTTAAAGATGGTAAAAAACGTATTAAACCAACCATGTATTATTTTTCTCCGAAAAGTGAAATATATGATATTATATTAAAATCTGGATTTGAAAAAATACATATACAACCCATTTGTACACAAATTGTAGGAGGATATGAATTGGCAATATTTAAAAAAAAGAAAAATAGTATCAATGTTTCAGAATTACAAAATAAAAATAAAATAAATAAAAAAATAAAATAAATAAAAAAATGAAATAAAAGATATTATTCGTTTCAAAATATATTATTTAATAGATTTTAATAATATATAATATAAAAAAATGGAAAATAATCAAATTTACGATGAAGAAAGTCAAATGGAAGATTTAAATGTAGAAGCTGACCGTGTTATTGCTATGAATCCATCAGGAGTTATAGAGAATTTTAACAATAAAAAATATGAATGCACTGGTGATTCTTGTGTAATTTTAGATGATAATGATGATTCAAATGAATGTGTAAATGGAGTATGTTCAATTAATAAAAATAATTCATATACTCAATATATAATTTATACTGTTATCTTTTTAGCATTATGTGCGTTACTCTATTATCTTTATAAAAAATATACAAAATGCGATTCTTGATTTTTATCTAATTAAAAATAATATATAAGTATATATTATAAGAAGTATAAAATGGCTCGTAAACTTTCATTAAAATCTTTACAGGATGATGTAAAATCATTATTATCTAAGAAATCAACTACTAAAAAATCAACTACCAAAAAATCAACTACCAAAAAATTAACAACTAAGAAATCAACTACCAAAAAATTAACAACTAAGAAATCAACTACCAAAGGTAAAAAACAAACAGGTGGATGAGGTGAAACAAGAATTTATGAAAGTGATGATTAGATTCTACTTTTCATAAATTCTTGTTAAAAAATAATAAATAATAAATAAAAATAGTGAAACTGCTCCAAAATATTTTTTGTTGATGCGTTTAGACTTATTTTAGAATGACAGATTTATAATATAATAAAATAAATTTATATAAAAATCTTGATATAAAATAAGTAATTTATTTTTTGTTATTATTTTATTTTTTTGTTATTATTTTATTTTTATATATATATAAATTAGTAAATTTATATAAATGTTAGAAAATTCTGTATCATTATCTTCATTATCTAATTTAAATAATAACGTGTTAAATAGTATTTCTATGAATAATCGTAAATTAAATCATTCGAAATTAAATAATAATAGTAAATTAAATCATTCGAAATTAAATCATACCAATCATAAATTAAATAAAAAAGTAAAAAAAGAAAGAATTTATGAATTAGTTGATTTTCCAAAACAAGGAGATTCATATGGAGTATATAAAGGAAGTACTCCAAAACAAGCTGCTAAAAAAGCTTTTTCAAAATTAGCTCGTTTATCTCATTTAAATAATAGTAATCAAAAATTTATTGTTTTTGTTATTCGAGAAAAAGTATCTAATAAAAATGGAGTAAAACGCGAATTTAAATATATGGGTCAACGTGTTAAATTAGAGCGTAATATTGAAATTAAACGTGGTAATAAAACAGTAACTATTAAGTATAAAAATATTGTCAATAAGTTTAAAAATATATAAAATAAGAAACCGTTTCGGTTTCTTATGAACTTCCCGCTTTAGGTAAATTATTTTTAATTATGAATTTGTTAAAAAAATAGTGAATTTGTTTAAAAAATAGTGAATATATATTGTGTCCCGAACTTCATTTCAAAGTGTTATAAATAAAAAGTTTTCAATAAAATATTTAACAAATATATAAAAATGTTGTTGAATAAAAATATATTATAACACTTTGAAATGAAGTTCGGGAAACAAATAAATATAGTTAAGATTTCAATAAAAAGGGAGAGGTACGGAGAACCGTAGGTTCTCTGTTTTTTAGTAATTTTCTTCTAACAAATAATATTGAACTCGTTTTACATATTTTTTGATTTTATTCCAATCATTTTTATCTATTTCTTTATCTTCAATACTATTTTCTTTTATTCGCATATTTATTTTGCTTGAATAATGCCAAATTAATTTTTTAATATATTCTTCACTATATTCTGGATATTCTTCATTTATATAAGTTAATATTTGTGGAGCACAATGGAAATCAATGGCATCTACTATCCATTCATTTAATTGAAGTATTGGAATACTTTCCAACATAATTGGTCTTATAACCATTTTATTTAAATATTTTGAATCATATTCTAAATTACTCCATATATGTGCATAACGTTCTAACATTTCTAAATCACATTTCATTCCACCATATGCTTTTCGTAATAGCAATGAATAAATAAGAGAGTTTAGTGGTTCTTTTTTATGATGTTGTACTACTAAAAATGTATGCAATTCATTTTTGCTAATTATAGATTCTATATTAGAATTACGAATATCATGATAATTTGGACTTTGAGCAATTACATAAACAATTCCCATTAAATATTCATAAATGACTTTATCAAAAAAAAATGTAGATTCCTTTAATGTACAAGCAATCATTAACCATATTAATGTTGGATAAACTTCGTGTAATGAAGTATCTTCAATAATAATAATTGGTAAACGTCGCAGAAAATCTTGTAAATCTAAAAGGATATAATGATAAGCACATTTAACAGCAACATCAATATTTTTTTGTCTTATTGCTTTTTGAAGTAATGATTTTAAAAAGCATACATTTTTATATTTCTTTTCTTTTTCAGGTTTATAAGTTTCATTCGAATGGATTAAAAAATCAAAATAACCACATAATGTTATTTCAGAATTATTCCAAAGAATAGTATGTTTAAAATTTATTAATTTTGGTTTATCTTTTAAAAATTGTGCGTGTGCTTTTGGCTTTTTATCATTCCATTGTAAATAAAAGTAAGTATGAATTGATTCTTTTACATGATTTGGTTCGGATGAATTTTTACTATTTGTATGATTTAAAAATGATAATAATGTTGTTTGTTTCATTATTTATAATTTATGATATAAATAGAATTTTTTATTTTACTTAAATCATTTTTTGTTTTTTTTATATAAATAATCATTATTTATTTAAGTTTAATTTATTTATAAATCAAAAAATATAATATTAGAAAATGGAATTTTTTAACAATTTACCAATTTTAAATATTCAAGAAGATTGGAAAAATAAAAACCTTTATATTCATTGTTATGTATCAAATGGTTTTGTTCCAAATAATGGATTAATTTTAACAAAACCTTTTGTAGATACACATAAATACTCTTATTTTGTATGTAACAAATTAGAAAAGAAAAATACTTCAATCAATATGTTAGGATATAATGGACCAAATATTTTAGAAAATCTTTTTCCTGAAATGTATCAATTTGAATTAGAAAAAGATGAAAATTTAGATTTTGATAAAATGTATAAAAGTAATATTTTTAAGAAAATTTATAAAGAAGTTTATAAACATAAAAAAGAAAAACAATTTTTATTATTTTCATTCTCCCAATATGGAATTTATTTTACAAATAAATATATGAAAGAGATGATTAAAAATCGTGATTTATATAATTTATCTATAATGATTATTGATAAAAATCATATGTCGTTTATGAAAAAAGATTTAGATTATGTATTACATTTTAATGTACTTTCTTCTCATACATTACGACGAATTTATGATAATTTTTTTTATGAACAAAAAGAACAAATAAATAGTGAAGATTATTCAAATATGCATTATACATTTTATCACGAATATCGTAATGAAAAAATAAATACTTATTTTATTTATAAAAAAAATGCGTTTAACTTATTTGATTTACATAAATATGAAATAGAAGTAAAAGAAATAGATGAATTAACAAAAAATATAGAAAATGGAATATTACGATTATGTAATGATGAAGTTTGGGAACGTAATAAATATATTAGTATTAAAAATACATATTTAGATGAATTATTATTTTTATTTATATATAAAAAATTATTTAAAAAAATGAATTTTAATAAAATAGATAAAAATAATTTTTGTAAAAATATTTTTATTGGTTCTATGAAAGAAGATATACAAAAACAATTTTATCATAAAATTGAAAATATAGAACCATATTATATTTTAGAAGATCATGTAGAAAATAATAAATTTATAAAAACGATTTATGAAAATGGATATAAAAAAAAGAAAGCATATGAAGATCTAAGAGAAGAAGCCGAAAAAAATAATAAAAAAGAAAAAATAGAAAAAGTTATTTTACCCATATATATATTGCTTTTCAAAAATATACATCACTTACATCATTTATATAAAAAATCATATTTTGAAAATCTTTTTCATTATAATAAATCATTAAATACATCCATTTATATATATCAAGATAAAATAGTTCAAAATTTCTTTTCTGATATCATAGATATTGAATATTATTCAAGTTGTAATTATGTAATGGATTTTTATGATGACAATCCATTATATTATAATGATATTAATTATATTATTATAGATTTATTATATATAAAAGAAAATATGAAACTAATGTATGATGAGCTTTTTCATATTTTTATACCTATTTATAGTAATTATGAAAAAATAATAAATCATTATATTAAAAAATATAGTATAATGATTATATGTTATGACCATTTTCATCGTACTAAATATAATTGGAAAAAGGATATAAATAAAATAATATATTTTTATTAAAAAATAAAGAAATTAAAATAAAATATTTTACTAATATAATAATGATTATTATATTATAAAATGGATGAACATATTCAAAAGATATTATTAAGTACATCTCAATCTATGACAGAGTTAAAAGGAATCAATCAAAATGTAAAAAAATTAGATAAAAAGTTAAGTAAGGTTATTTTTGAAGAAAAAAAGAAAATAATTCAAAAACTTTATATGACGACTCCTCCTTTACGCGTAACACGTGTGAAGGAGTCACTGCTACTTTAGAAGTCAATAAAGTTGAAACATCCTAAAAAATATTTTATAAAATAATCTTATTTTTTACTTTCATTTTCCAAGAAATGTGTTCTACATACAGCTTCATAAACATCATCACTTCCAACCACAGTTTGACTTTCATCTTTCGTAACTCGCATTGTAAAATTGGCAGGTGTACCATCTCTACATCTTTTACAAAGTGCTGATAATTTTACTACTTTTTCAGCATGTGGAATAAGACGAAGTACATCTCCAAATGGAGCTCTTCTAAAATCCCCATCTAAACCACAAGCAATTACATCTTTTCCTTTTTTATCACACCAATCAACAATATGGTAATAAGCATCTGCAAAAAATTGAAGTTCTTCAATAACAATTACTTCAGCATTATTAAAACGTGAAATATATTCATTATTTTCAAAAATAGATGATAAAGTTGGAATAATAATACAATCATCATAACTCATTTTAGTATGAGTTGTAATTGTATTGGAACCATAACGATTATTAATACTATGATTAATGACTAAAATGTTTTTACCAAGGATTTCATAGCGTTGAATTTGACGAATAAGCTCGGATGATTTACCAGCATACATAGGACCAATAAAAAGTTGAAGGCTCATTTTTATATAATTTTATATATACTTATATAAAATATTTTTTATATCCTTTTTTAATTTACTTTTCTAGAAAAATAAAAATCCTTTTTTTTATTTTATATAAAAATACTATTTTATATAAAAATTATTTCATTCTATTGATAATAATTTATTGATAATAATCTATTGATAATTCTTATTTTTAACAAAAATAAGATAAAGTATAAATCATAATCATTTCCATATAAATATATTTTGAAATAAGTAATATATTTATACGTTTATTTGTTGATTTACCACGTTTAAATATTTCTGTTAATTCTTTATCAAAATCATCTAAACAAATTTTTGCCATATTATATATGTATAAAAGATGATTTTTTATTTTATCACTTCCTTTTTTACTCATTCTTCCATATAAATATGTAAAAGTACGTATTTTCGATTTTGCTTGATTTAATAATTTATATTCATAATTTTTTAATCGTTCTACAAAATCATTTGAACTTTTACTATTTTCTTCCAATAATATATTATATATATGTGTCATAAAAGATTTTACTTTACTATTTCGATTTAAACTTATTAATTTATTTTTTTTATTATTACTACCTCCTTGTAATATGATTGGATTAGCAATTGGATTACTATTTATTGGATTCGGTTTACTATTTACAGGATTACTATTTACTGGATTCGGTTTACTATTTACAGGATTCGATTTATTATTTATAGGAATTGTTTGAATATTATTTTTTTTTAAAAGAGTTTCTTCAGGATTCGGTGTTATTGAAGATGCTACTTTTTGTTGATTTATAGGTTGTGATACTTTAGTACCGTATGTTTCAACATAATATTTCAATTTACTTTTATCAATTTGATTAAAAGATATTTGTTTGGAATGTACATTTTGTAATAATGATAATAAATTATCTACATTTTGGTCTTTAACTTTAGAAGCAAAACTTTTCATATTTGTATTTGGATTAATTTGATAATTTCCATATTTTTGTCCTTTTAATATATTTCCAATACTTTGTATTTGATATTTTTTAAATTTAATTTCTCCTTCACTTTTACTTTTAGCAGAAACTTGTGGAAATTCTTCTAATCTTTTAGTTACAAATGTTTGAAAGGATTTAATAACTTCAACAATAAACTCTTCTGATAAATTATTATTATCAATGGAATTATTTTTATATAACGATGATAATACATCATATAAAGATTTTATACTTTTATATAAATTATCTTCACAAAAGATATTATAAACTTCGCTTTGAATAATTTGTTTTTTAATTAATGAATAAATACTTTTATAACGTGCAATTAAAGCACCATAAAGTTCATTTAATAATGTTTTAAAGGATTCACTACCAATTAATTCTTGTAATTCTTTATTACTTTTTTCTTTTTTGTCAAATAATGATTTTAATTCATTATATTGTTGTTCAAGACGTTTATCAAATGTTTTTTTAGCATTTAATTGAGATTTATACTCTTCAGGACCTTCACGTATTTCACGTAATTCATTAATAATACGAGATATATCTTCTCTATTTTTAGTTAATTTATTATTATCATCAAAATATTCATTATATGTTACTGTTAGACTTTCAAAAGTACTTTTGCCTTCTTTAAATTTAGTATCTTTGGTTGTAATATGGCTTCTTTCAGATTCATAAAACTTATTATACATATCATTTATGTCACCTGTAGTTATAAATTCTTTTAAAAAATTTTTTATTTCATTACTATTAGTATCATTTGCTAAAATTGGTGCTGTAGTCATAGAACCAGAAGGGTTTTGGGGAACGATATCATCAATTTTTTTCATTAAAGTAACACTTATAAAATTTCTAATTTTATCTTCTATAGAGCTTATTGAAGAAGAAGAAATAAGAGAAGTTGGGTCTATTTGTCTATATTTTAACATATTTACTTTATCAGCTACAGGACTTGTATTTACAAACATATTTTTGATGTCCATATTACTTCTACCAGTAATAATAAGTTTATCAATATCTTCAAATATTTTATCTAAAATAGCTTCTTTATAACTTTTATTATGTTTTATCATATATTTCTCTTGAAGTTCATCAATACTTGATAATTTAGGAATATCATTGAAAGAAATATTACCAAAAGCGTTTTGAATTTTTATGTTAGTTAAACCATTATCAATAGTTGTTTTTTTCCTAGATACTGCTGTTGATAATGTTGTTATTTCTGTTTCTAATTTTGTTTTTTCGCTTGTTAACTCTTGTGTATAACTTTGTTTATTACTAACTTGTTGTGTAGCACTTGTTACCATACTTTCTAATATATTTATTTCTCTACTTACTTTTTCTTTTGTTTCACTTATATTTTGTATTTCATTATTTAAAATATGTATATCTTGTTCAAATAATTCATTCATATTTAAAGTAAAATCATAAATATTTCTTTTATCTTGATTACGTAATATTTCTAATTTAATATCATCGATACCTTTATTTGTTTCTTGATATAAATAAGTATATACATTATTTCGTAAAGTAGTTTCATCACTTGATATTAATTTTTTACTATTTGTTTGAATTATAATACTTTCAAAAATATTTTTAAATATATGATTTAATTCAAATGTTTTAAAATCAAATTTTTTAAAATCAAATGAAGAATCCGGTCTATTACCACTAGTGGTTGTAGAAGAAGTAGGAGTTGTAGGAGTTGTAGGAGTTGTAGGAGAAGGTGGAGAATTTAAAAAATCATCTAAATTTTTATATAATTTTAATTTTTCATAAAAAGTAGTATTATAAGCAGTGTATGAATTTTTAAATTCAGAAACAAGTTGAGAATATTTTTTATCTTGTATACCTTTACCAATTTCACGTATTTTATTATTTAATTTTGTACGATTTGATTGTAAATCTTTAAATAAAACTTCTTCTTTTTGTTCAATTTTTATAATTTCATTATATTTAGTAATAATATTTTTATAATGAGTTTCTTGATTATTAATATCTTCAAGAGCTGTAATTGAGAAATACTTTTTAATTTTTATTATTTTTTGTATTGTTTTTACTAAATTAATTATTTTACCATTACGATTAATGGGTACATTTTTTGACATATTATTTAATATATTTTTATTTAATATATCTTTACCATTATTAATAAAATCATCAATTTCTCGAGGAAATAATTCATAAACAGAACTTGGGAAAATAGTAATAATTGTATTAAAATATTTATTAATTTCTTTTTGAACAACATCTTTATTTTTTTCTTTTAATAATTTAGGAACTGTTTTTAAAAAGTTTGCATATGATGTTAAAGTATTTAATTCAACAATCGATTTTGTTGTTTGAAAATCGGCATATGCTCTAAATTCAGAAAAATATTTTTTAGATAAAGCAGTAATAAATCTTAAAATATTTTCTTTATATATTTTATTTTTTTCAAAATAAGTATTTTCAGAAGTTTCAATATCATTATATAATGAATCAATCTCATTTGTTTGACCATTTTCAGGAGTACTATTTTTATTTTCAATTAATTGATTAATACCATCTAATTCTGGAAAAAATTCACGATTAAAATATAAATCATTGAATTGTTTAAAAGTATTAGATATTAAAAGTAATTCCATTGCGTGAGCATTGTACATATTAAAATTAGTATATTGATTTTTAAAGTGATTCATAATTTTTGGTAATATACTTTTTTTAAATATTTTTAATTTTTGTAATTTTTCTTCCTTTGTACTTTCATTTGTTCCAAGATATGTTTCTCTAATATTTTCAATCATTTTATCACTAATATTATATATTTCGGTTGAAGTATCTTTTATAAATGGATTTCTTAATTTGTTACAAATTTCTTCAGTACTACTCATTTTATTTATAATAGTGTCTATTATAAATATACATATATTTTTTAGAAATTTAATTTATTAAAATTAAATTGATATCATATATTTTTTAGAAATTTAATTTATTTTTTTATAAATTGAATAAGAAGAAAAATTATGAAATAAAAATTATGAAATAAAAGAATCATAATCTGTAAAAAATATATTAGACGGATTAATAAATTGTGATGTTGGGTCTTCATATTTAAATTTACTTTGTGATTCTAATTTAACATCATAAGAAGCTAAATAATTCGACATTTGTTTATCAATTTTATATTTTCTTTTTAAAAATATTTCTAAAAATTTTGGATGAATATAAAATAAAGCAAATTTTAATCCATATACATCTAAATCAAGTGCTTCTAATAAACTTCTATAAAAATTAGTATCACGATAATCTTGATTATAAAAATATTGAATAGATGATGCCATTTTAAGTCCAATCGAATTATGAGCAGTTATTAAAGTATTTATTTCATTTTCAATATTAATATCTTTAATAGACATATCATATAATTTTTTATTTAAAAATATATTTATTTCAGCGTCATCTGTAACATTTGGAAAAAATTCATAAGCAAATAAAAAACTAAAACCTAATAATCCGAAATCAAAATTTTTTTTTTCATTATCACATAAAATATCAAATATTTTTGATTTAAGTAAATTATATTGATATATGAGTGGTGGTATTATTTTTGATAGACGTTCATTATTATTATATCGCTTAAATAATGTTTCAAATAATGTAATATTACTAATACTATTATCACTTAGTGTCATCATACCTCTTTGATATTTATATCGATTAAATGTATCTTTCATAGATTCAAAAGATGAACCCATAAGTGAATTTATATTTTGATTAAAAATTGCATTATCAATAGCATCTTTATTAAAAACAACCGTTGACATATTAATATTTTCACGTATTTTAATATCTTTAGATAAATTATTTGAATTATTATCAATATTTGTATAATCTTTAATAAATGATTTAATAATATCAATTAATTCAATCATCATAATAAAAGATGAATATACTTCATAAAATTTACGTGTATATCCTTTTCTATTTTCATTATTTGTAAAATACATAGAATTAAATTTTAAAAAATGTGTTACATTATTTCGATTTGTGTTATTTTTACTACTTTTATCTTTTATACTAGTTAATATATTTTTAAGATTTGATAATTGAAAATTATTTACTAACTTATTATTATTATTATTTTTAATGCCATATATTTTTCTTATTTCTTTTAAAGAATTATTTGAAGTTAAAGCACTCATTTTTCAAAAATAAACGTTCTATATATAATTTATATATTTTTTATATATATTATTTTTATTTGTTAAAAAATATTTAATATAAAGAAAATGGATATATAAAAATATAAGAAATTAAAATTTATTTTCTATTCAAATGAGTGAAAGTATTAAAGTTCAAAAACGTGGAAGAAAAAAGAAGAGTGATCTTCTGCGTATTGAAGAAAATGATCTAAAAGAAGAAATTAAAAAAGATGAATTTGAAAAAAGAGATACATCATTTTTTGAAGAAAATGTAATGAAAGAAAAAGTTGAAGAAGAAGAAGTTGATCAAGAAGAAGAAGAAAAAGTTGAAGAAGAAGAAATTGATCAAGAAGAAGTTGAAGAAGAAAAAGTTGAAGAAGAAGAAGTTGAACAAGAAGAAGTTCAAGAAGAGCAAAAAATAAAGAAAAAACGTGGAAGAAAACCTAAAAATGAGAAAGAAAAAGAAAATAATGATATAAAAGATGATGAAACAACACCTATTACAAATAATGAAGAAGAAACATATAAAAAACGTGGTCGAAAACCGAGACCTAAGGAGAAAATTTATAATATTAAAGAAATTTCATATGAAAATTATGATGAAGATAAAAATGAAACGCTAATATTACATTTACCAATTAAAAGTAGTGATATTTTTTCATCAAATACGCCTAAAGGAATTAATGTTCAAAAAACACCAATTGCAACATATAATTTAGATGGAAGTTGTGAACAAACACCATATCAAATTCAAAATATTAATGAAAATACAAAATATGAAGATATATTAAAGAGTACTCAAATTGAAAAGAAGAATAGTACAATTATATTTGAAGATAATCTTGAAGAAAATGGTGTAAATTTAATTGATGAATATGATAAAAAGGTGAAGGAGTATAAAGAATTTAAATTAGGTGATTATGTAAAGATGGTTTCAAATCAAAATAAAGTAAATAATGAAGATGATATTATTCATGGAGGAAATGGTGCATTACTAAAGGAATTAGAAAGTGAACAAAGTAATGTAACAAATTTTAAGGTAAACCCATTTATGGAATCAACACATTTAGAAGAAGAGATTATTCAAGAACATACAAATAAAATCAATAAGAAGAATTTAAAGAATATTATGGTTGAATTTATTAATTCAAATATGTATCAAGAATGGCCGGATCAAACAAATATTCATTGTTGGTGGTGTTGTCATCAATTTGATGGTCCTCCGTGTACATTACCAGAATATATAAGAAGAGATAAATTTTATGTATCTGGTTGTTTTTGTTCATTTAATTGTGCTGCATCCTATAATTTTAATAAAAATGATAATGGAGTATGGGAACGTTATACATTGCTTAATTTAATGTATAAAAAATTGTATAATCTATCATTTATAAAAATAGAAATGGCTCCACCACGTGAAGTATTAAAGATGTTTGGAGGATATATGGACATTACAGAATTTAGAAATTATTGTATTAAACAAGATAGGAAATTCCAAGTAATTAAACCACCTCTTATATCAATTATTCCAAAAATAGAAGAACATATATATCCTAAAAATAAGGTTGTAAATGAACATATAGTAAATAATACACAAACAAAATTAAAATTAACGCGAAGTAAACCTCTTATTGCGGAAAAATCAACAATTCAAACATTTATGAATATCACAGCTAAAAAGAATGATGATGAATAAATATAAATATAATAGGAAAATAATTCGTTTATTTTTATTTAAATTAAAATTTAATTTATTTTTTTAGAATTATTTTAAAAAATAATTCTAATTATATAGTATAATAAATAAAAAAAGATGTCAACTCCTTATCCCTGTGTAACTAAAGGTTCTATTTATACCAATCCTAATCGTGACGTTGCCACTGTCTTACCTGGTGCTAACCCTGCTTGTGGTGACCCTTACACCATGTATGGTTACTGGCGCCGTCGTTTCTGCTCTGATTACAATTACTTAACTTGCTATTACTATCCTTACACTGATAGCCGTTTCTATGCTAATGGTTATCTTAATGTAAAGAATGGTAATTGTGATACTTGCGGGCCTAATTAAATACAGAGAACCAAAGGTTCTCCGATATTCCATCTAACAATCAAAGATTGTTGATGGATAAACCCTGTGTACCTCTCCTTTTATTGTTAAAAGTGTATTATATAAAAAGTATATAAAAATTATTAAAATAAAATATTATTTTAATAAAAAACAAATCACATATTTATTATGTTTAATATAAAGGATAATTTATATAAACAAATATAATTTATAAAAAAATGAAAATTTGTTCTTGGGACGTAGGTATTTACAATTTAAGTTATTGTATACTTGAACAAGATGATATTTCAAAAGAAATTAAAATATTAAAATGGGATATAGTCAATTTAGTGGATAATGATGCTCAAAAGAAGAATCGAACATTATTATTTAAAAATATTCCAATCAAATTAAATCAAATTCCCGAATTATTAGAAGTTGATTATGTATATATTGAAAATCAACCTGTATTAAAAAATCCACAAATGAAATCGATTCAAATGATTTTATATTCATATTTTCTTTTTTATGGAATTACGGATGGAATTCTTATTCAAAAAACAGATGTAAATGGAAATATAGAGGAGTATAATCATAAAGTAAAAACAGTTGATTTTTGTTCAGCATCCAATAAATTAAAGGTATATGATGGACCTGAAATTGCGTTAGAAGATTTGAAAAAGAAAAAAGCAGTAGTCAAAAAGAGTAAATCAAAAAAAGGGAAAAAAGAAGAAGATGTTGAAACCAATTTAAATGATGAACTTGATGCATTAGATAGTGATGATGAAGATTATGAAGAAAAATATGCTTTATTAATGGCTAAAAAGATGGATACTAAAGAAAATAAAGAGCAAGATATTGTAATAGATACTGAAGGTATTGATAAAACAATAATTGATGCTACAACACAACATGGAGGTTCATCATTAGCATATGGAGATAAAAAGAAGTTAGCCATAGCACACGCAACTTATTTTTTAAAAGACCAAGAGCCAAAATATGCGGAATTTTTTAATAGTCATAAGAAGAAGGATGATTTAGCAGATAGTTTTTTACAAGGTGTTTATGTATTAAAACGTGTACTAAATAAACCTGAAAAGAAAAGTCGAGGAAAAAGTAAAAAAGAATAAAAAATAGGATAAAATATATATATTTTTATAATATAGAATTATTATAAAAATGGTTTCAAAATATATAATATTACTTCCACTTATTATTGGAATGGGAATGGGATTACTTGTTAAAGAGCAAAGATTAGAAAATTGTATTTCACCAAAAACTGATGCTGTTACACCACCACCTTATGTTTTCTTTATAGTATGGCCAATCTTATATTTAATCATTGGTTTTGTTTATTATCAATATTTACAAAAATATTCAATAAAATCTAAATTTTCTATTTTTATGATATTTGCTTTTATAGTACTTAATTTATGGAATGTGATTTTTAGAAATTATTGTTTACCAACTGCTTCCTTAATATATATAATTGCAATTACTTTAGTATATTATTATATTGTTTATAAATTAATAAAATTAAATGTAAAGTATGCTTATACAATGATTGCATTATTAGCATGGATGACGTTTGCGTCTTATTTAACCTATATGTCAAAACCTTAATTTAATAAAAAACGTATTAAAATATTTTTCTTTATAAATAATATATATTATTTATAAAAATGGAAAGTGTAGATAAAAAAGTTGAAAATAGTACATTATTAGATAAAATTGTTGATAATATTAAATCTTTTGGTAACATTGAAACTGAAAAAATAGAAATGAATAAAGAGGAATTTAAAAAAGAAAAAAATCAAGATTACATTTCAGAACATATTTATATAATATCACCCAATTAAAAAGAAGAGGTTCCTACATACTTAATCGTATACCACTTTTTTTAGGACCCGCTCTTGATCCAAAGCTTTTAATATTTCCTACTGAACCATCATCATCACCACCTCCTAATAAATCATCAATATTTGCAGGACCACTCATTTGGCGCTGTTTCATATCTAAACCTCCTTTCATAACACCAGCAATAGGGTTATTACGACCATATGTTTGGTCAATCTTTTGACCCATATCTTTAGAAGCGGCTGCATTAATATTTGCCATAATATCAGGATTATTTCTTAATACATCTCTTAAATCAGGTGTAGCACTCTTAAGGAATGAGTTTGTCATATGGAACATAAAACCACTTCCTGCTACCATCATGACTAATTTCAGTTCAGGAGGCATTTTAACTGAATCACTATATTTATCGTGAAGTTCTTCAAATACTTCATCATAATCATTCACATTTTCCATAATATTTTCGGACCAACCATTTAATTTAAGATCAGCGGGATTGAAAGTTTTATTTAAATATTCAACACCACCGGCAAAACCAATAAGCATTTTTCTGCTAAATTTAATAGAACGTTCTACATCACGCATACGTTTAAGACGGTCGCGTTCAAATTTCATTTCTTCATAAGTAGAAGCCATTGAATAACGTTTCGATGGTGTAAAACCAGCCTTTTGTAAACGTTCTAATTCAAATAATAAATTTTGTTTTTCTCTTTGAATATCTTCATAACTCATTTTCTTAACATCATTAGATGAAGTTGATGATTCATCATCTTCATCACTATCTTCTTCATCACTATCTTCTTCACTACCATATTCAGAAGAATCTTCTGAACCACTTTGATATGAACCGCTTCCACTACCACTTACATAACTTCCACTTCGTGAACGAGGTGTGCTATCTTCTTCATCATCATCTTCTGAAGCATAATTTTCACTATCATCTTCTTCATCATCATCTTCTTGATCACTATTACTACTTTGAGAACCATTTATACTTGTTTTAGGGTTAGAGAAAGCAGAAAAACTGTCAATTGGAACATTCGATGAAGTATTTGAATCAATGGATTTAACAGAAGAGTTTGAAGAAATAAATTTAGGTTTAATATTTACACGTTTATTTTCAGGAATCCTAATATTTCCAGATGAAGTATTTGAAAATAAAGGTTTCATATTTGAATTCATTTTTTCATTTTTAAAGCCTTTATTATCACTCATTCTTATACTGAAATCATCATCACTCGTTGATTTACGAGGTGCTGAAAAAGATTCACTTTTAAAATTTCCACTACTATTGATTGCAAACATATCTTTATATTCTTTAAAATATTACTTTATTTTATACTTTTATTTTAATTCCTTTATTTTCACGCAATACACATTTTTTTAAAAAATATTTATTTCTTAAAAAATTAAGTAACTCGATTTTTAATCATATAGAGAATGTGCAATAAACTTTTTATTTCTTATAGGCATTTCATAATCATATAATCCTAAATTTCCACTTTCATAATAATAATTATAACTATCTTCTAAATTTACACTTTTTGGAAAATATACTCTTGGTATATAAACATAATCTAATAAAAAATATATATTTTTTTTACCAATCATTACTGGATAAGATATATTATCATCAACTAAAGAATAAAATGATTCAAAAATATCATCTTCTTCAATATTAAATTCATAAACATTATGTCCAATATAAACATATTTATAATCAGGTATATCTGTATTTTTTCTTTTATCATTTCTTACTTTTAATAAAATACTATTTCCTTCACAAATAACATCTTCACTATTTTCACATAATACATTTATATTTGAATTTCCGACATGTATTTCATCTGGAATATATTTTTGAACAAATCTATTATAATAATTGCTTTCAGGAGCACTTTCTTTATAAATAACTGTAGAATCACTATTTGCAATTACTTTAAAAGGTTTGTATCCTTCATCATTTGTATAATATATTTTTTCCTCATTTAATTTTCTTTTTAAAAATGGCATTTTACTTTTTATTTTATATTTTAATTATTAAAATATGAAATTCCTTTATATCTATTATTTTTATAAAAAAATATAAATATAAAATTATAAATTACTATATTTTTGATTTACAAAAGATTCTACAATTTTTTTTGCTTTTATAAATTCTTCTTCACTCACTTCTTTTTTAGGAGCATCTAATTTACTTTTAAATGTTTCTTTATTTAACAAACAAAATTCACTATCACAATTTAATAAATATTTCATTACAATAATAAATAATAATGTTAATATAATTGAAATCATTATATCTTGAGTTGCTGTAAAAAATAAAGCAAAAATAACAAATGTTCTTAATAAAGATGAAGTTGTAAATATTTGTTCGATGGATTGTGGTAAATCTATTACTATAAAACGACCACCAATATTCATTGCTAACATAATAAGCGCCATAAATAATTTATCATACATTTTTATAATAATATTTATTCTATAAATGATTTATTTTTAGAAATTACTACTATATAATAAGGATTTTTTATTTATATAGATATTTTTAAGATTCATTTAATTGAGATTTAAGTAATGAATATTCATTATATAATTCTCTTATTTCAGATGGGTCTATATTTTTTATTTCACCTTCGGGTATATCACTATTTTCTTCATTTATTAATTCATGAATAGGCGTACTACTATGGTTATTTATATTTAAATCTTGATTTGAATTATTTTGATAAGGATTGTTTGGTATCATATTTTTTCGTATTTCATCTAATATATCATTTTCTTCATTATCATCTATTAATTCAATATCATCAATATCATCATAATTAATTTCATTTCCATCTTCGTCTTCTTCATCTTCTAATTCATTCTGAAATCGAACACGTTTATTTTTAATAGAACCTACTGAAGAATCATCATCCGGAATATTTGTAAAAGAATAAATAAAATCTTCAATACTATAAATAATAGGATTTATGTAAGGAGAAAAATATTTGATAATACGTTTTATATATTTATTTTTTTGTAATTTTTTTCCTACATTTGTATTAAATAAAATGAAAATAAAGAAAATTCCAAGTATAATACATAAATTTATTTTTAAATAAACCATATAAATCAGTGTAACTAAAAATAATATTTTTATTATATTTTTATGAAAAATTTTATTAAAATTCTTATCATTTGAAATAAAAAATAATACAAAAATAACTAAAATAAATATAATTATATTCTTATTATCATCCATTTTTTTCATATTAAAATATATTTTTAAATAAATATTGTACTATTGTATAATATGAATCTTTATATTTAAAGATTACGCAAACCATTTATCTTTCATTTATTTCTTTTTCGAAAATAAAAAGAGTTTTGTAAAATAATATATTAAATATAAAATTACTAAAATACCAATAATCATAATTAATCCACTAAAAACTTTTGATAAAGTACAAAAAAAAGAAGTATCTTCTGCTTTACAATTTACAATACTTCCTGCGTGTAAATGTCCAAATAATCCTGTTAAAAATGGTACGGATGAATCCGTAGGTTCTGTTTTTGTTGATGTAGAACTTTTTCTTGATGAATTACTTTTCACACTTTTTCGTGCCATTTTTTTATAAATTCTACGTAATTAAAAGATTTTTATTTTTTTATTTTATTTAATAAAAATATTTTTATAAATAAAATATAATCTATAAATATAGAATATAAAAAAAATGTTTAAATATTTAGCAAACCCTTTAATCTCAATTGTAACAATTGTTATTATTTTAATTGTTATTTTATCTATTTTCCGTGCCGCTAATTTAACAATGGGTTTCGGTGTACGTGCTCATTTAGGTAATTTACGCACTTCTTTCTCTATTGAAGGTTTTGAAGGTAAAGAAGGTTCAGCTCCTGTTTTAGTAATGTATTATGCTGACTGGTGTGGTCACTGCAAACGTGCTAAACCTCAATTAGAATCTGCTAAAGGAATATATCGTGGTAAAGTAAAAATTGTAATGTTAAATGCGGAAGACCCTGAAAACGCTTCACTTTTAAAACAAGAAGATGTTCAAGGTTTCCCAACCATTCGTTATTACAAATCAGGAATGCCAGTAGCTGGTAAAAAGAGTGATTATGAAGAATATAATGGAGAACGTACTAAGGAAGATTTCCTCCAATTTTTAAATCGTATGGATTAAAAATGTATGCCAATTTTTAACTTTTATTCTTCATTTTGGAGTACCATAGATAAAAGTATTTTTGTGATAAATAATGAATACGACACTGTTTTAAATAAAAATCATCAAATAATTTTTCCGTTTTATTTATATAATTTTTTTTCATTTCATTACTCATTGAAAAATCAATAGGATTTAAATGGTCATTAAAAATAAATATATTTTTATTGATTCTTTCATCTTTTAAAAACTTATACTTTTCTTTTGTAAAATCTTTTAATATGGTTTCAATCATATTCATAAAATAATTTTGAAATGAATCCATAAATAAATTATGATGTTCCATTAAATTATTATTTTGGTTATTATGTACAATATTTTGATTATAATCATTACGAAATATTCCAATTTTTTTAAGTGGGTTCACTTTTTTTATCACTTTCCAAGGAAATGGATCTATTAAACCACCATCCAAATAATAATGTTCTTCTTGATAATTTCCCATATATGTTAATGAATATTTAATTGGTTTAAATAATATTGGAATATTCATAGACATTAATATACTATCTAATACTTTCATATAAGGTGTTGAAAAAATATTATGATATTCAACAACTTTTTTTGTAATATTTGTTGTTGTTAAAGTTAATATTTTAGGATTTTTTTCATATAATTCTAAAAAGGTAATATTTGAATGAAATCCTTTTTTCACGAAGAAAGATTTAAAAAAATCACGAAATTTTTGACCATTATCAAAACCATAAGTAGAAATAAAATTAGCTATTTTTAAATCTTGATATTCTGTAATATCCATTTCTAATAAAATAGCTTTTATTTCTTCAATATTATAACCTAATACTAATAATGTACAAAGAATTCCACCAGCGGAACATCCAGTATAATATTTAAATTTTTCTAATGGCATATATTTATTTAATCCAATTAAAGCACCAATATAATGAACAATATATATTCCACCACTACTTATAATTAATTCTTCATATAACATTTATAATTTATAATTTATAATTAATCATTTATAATATATTTTTATTGATAATATAACTAATTTATTAATTTTTTGTTTCGTAAAAATAAAAAAAATCTTATTCTATAAGTAAGAAAGTATATTTTAAAATGGATATAGATTATGTTGATTATTATGGAAAATATGAAGATTTAGATGATAATGATTTTACATTTAGTGTTACAGATATTCATCAAAAACAACGTCAAAAAGATTTACGCCGATTACACGTTTATAAATCCATATTAGGTAAAGTATATAAAAAAATTAAAAGTTCGGCATCCAATGAAGAAAGTTATTGTTTTTATGAAGTTCCCGAATATATTTATGGTACACCATTATATAATATGAAAGATTGTGTAATATTTATTTTAAATAATCTTCATGAGAAAGGTTTTAGTGCGAAATATGTAGATCCTTTTTTAGTATTTGTTTGTTGGAATTTACCTAAACCAAATCTTAAAATTACGGATATTCCTAAATTAATGGATTTACCAGTTAAACAAAATATGATTGACGCATCTCCTCCAGTATATCGTCCTATTGAAAATTTCCAAGGTGCTGGTAATTATTTATATAATCAAAAGAAAGAAGTAACACCTCAAATTACAAATTATTCTTATAATGATAATATAACAAATCGCGAAAGTTCAAACTTTAATAGAATGATGGCAGTTACACCATCATTTTCACGACCACAATATCAACCACAACAAAATTTTGCTCAATCCCAATCACCTGCTGACCGAAATATGTTATTTAGTAGTTTCTCAAATAAACCTGCATTTAATGTTGGAAATAGGTTTAACTAAAACAGTAGGAACCGCTTCGGTTCCTACTCTACCTCCCGCTATAAAAATCATTTTTGTTAAAAAATTATTATTTGTTAACAAATACTAAATTATCAATGTTTTCCGACCATAGTAATAAAAAAATGGTAAAATACTATTTTATAATTCTTAAGTATATATTTTTTAAAATTATATTTATAACAATGTTCGGAAAACATATATATTTAAAATAATATATTTAAAACAATATTTTTATAGCGGGAGGTAGAGTAGGAACCGAAGCGGTTCCTACTTTTTTTGAAAACCTTTACCCATTTTAAAAACGGAATCTAATACAAAAATAATTAATAAACCAATTCCTAATAATACGATTAAATCAATAATATCATCTTTCGCACTATCGTGTGAACGATTTTTATAATTTAAATTACTAAAGGATTCAATAGTAGGTTCATTGTACTCTTCTTCACCATTCATTATTTTTGTATATTTATTGCTTGCATTTTCTTCATCAAATACTCGTAATAAAAATTGATATTTCTTTAATTCGCGTTCCAACTCTTCTAAACGTTTTTGTAAATGCGCTTTTTGATTATTTCCTTTTACTGCTACTAATGATTGATTATCTTCAGGACTATTTCTTAATTTATACATCCCTAATTCAACATCTTGATAATCATTCGATAATTGAGCACGCGGACTTTTATCCATATTTTTTAAAAAATTTTCTCGTTCTTGATTACTTTTTCTTTGAAATTCTCTAAATTGATTATTTTCTTTAGCACAATATGGAGGTAATTCATAACCTTGACTCATTCTATCGTGAATTTCACTAAAATCGCGGTTACAAGCCTCTTTTTCCCACATACGTTGAACTTGTTCTTCTTGAGCAACTCTTTGAGAATGAAAGTTTTTTTGTTGTTGTGGATTTAATGGTTGAAAAGCATCATCCAAACTACTATATATACTTCTTGACATATTTATTATATTTATATTTTTATAACTTTATAATATAAAAATTATTTCTTATAATTTAAAGAAATAAATCCTCTATTTTATAAAAAGATTATTTTAAATTTTTTTAACGTATTCTTTTATTTATAATATTTTTTTATTTTTATTAAATAATTTTTTTATTTTATTTTATTTTTATTAAATAATTTTATTTATTAAAAATCTTTTTTAAGAAATTTCACTTAAATAATCATTATTTATTAAATTCCCTTGAATATAATGTTCAATTCTATTTGTTGAACCATCTTTATTAAAAATTTTTCGTGAACCATGAAGATAGTTATTATATATATATTCTATACTATATAATGCTCCACTATTACTGTACTCTTTTTGAGTACCATATCGGTGGTTATTTACATAATTTGATATTCTCATAATATTTCCGTTTGACCAATATATAATACCAATTCCTTCTAATACACCATTTATTTTAGTTACTTCAAAACCTTTTTTTGTTTTTTCAGCATCAAAATATTCAGTAAATATATTATTTTCATATGTATAATAATATGAATTTTCATTTTTATCTGAAATATAATCTTCTTCCATTTCATCTAAAATTGATTCGGAATCATTATTATTTTCTTCATATTTTTGAATTAAAATATGGCAAATAGGACAAGTTACATCACTACGATTTTGATTACAAGTATGAATCCAATCTTGAAAACATGTATTACAAAATCCGTGATCGTGAATAGGTGAAATACACTTCATTAAATCATTATTTTGTTCGAGACAAATAGAGCATTCCATTTTCTTAAATATAATAGTTTTATATTTATCTTATCATAATTTAATATCATATTTATTGATATTAATTATAAAAAAATCAATTTTATTATCTATAATGATTTACGTTAATCTTTATAATAAAAAAATTTAAAAGTAAAAATTCTACTTTTATGATTATCAAAAGTATGATTATAAATAATAATCTTTTCGATTTTATTCTCTTACGATCTAAAAATGAGCGAACAAATTATTATGAACACTATGTTTGGACAATTCACTACTGGTAACCCCATTACTGATATTGCTTTACGTACACTTATTCTTACAGCTATTACAGCTGTTATGAATTGGTTTACAACCAAACTTGACATAATGAATATGTATGATGATTTACGTAACTATTTTTTTAAACAAAAGAAATACCCTGAAATTATTATGGAAGCTGAATCAGTAGATGTAATGATGAGTGGTAAGAAGGTAAGCAGTAAAATGAATTATAGTAAAGGTTTCCTTGCAATTCTTCATTATATTAATACTCATCCTGAACTAAATATTCGTGTTTTTAAAGAAACAAGTGCGTTTAATCAAACTCGTGATAAAGATACCTGTTTTTCAGGACGTGATGAACGCGAAGAAAAAGAACGTCTTAAGAAGTTGAATGACAAATATTATATTCCTTATACAAGTGACGAGTTTATGCTTGAATCTACTATGGAACTAATGTGTCATATTAACATTAATATGGTTAAAAATATTAAAAATAAAGATGAAAATAATAAAGAATCGGATATTGATAAGAAAATTCATCAAATTCAATTGTATATTAAAAAAGGTACTATGAATGATATTCAAAAGTTTATTAATGATTGTATTATTGCTCACGAAAAGTATCAAGAAAGTCAGTTGACAGATGAACAATATTTCTTTAATTTCCGTCAATGTGTAGATATTGATGGAACCGTTCAATCCGAATGGGAAGAAATCAAGTTTACTACAAACAAAACGTTTGACCACGTATTTTTTGATAAAAAGGATAAGTTGATGAGTCAAATTGACTTTTTTATGAAAAACCCTGATTGGTACAAGAAACACGGTATTCCGTATCATCTTGGACTTCTTTTGTATGGCACGCCGGGTTGTGGTAAAACATCCACAATTAAGGTAATTGCTCAAAGAACAGGATATTCAATTATTGTGATTAATTTAAATAGAATTAAAAGTTCGCGAGAACTAGAAACTATTTTCTATAATCCAATGATTAATAAAAAAGTGATTCCAAACAATAAACGAATCTATGTTTTTGAAGATATTGATTGTCTTTCATCTGTTGTACTTGAACGTAGTGCAGTTAATTCTGAAACGTGTAGTGTAAATGATGAAGCAGAGAATGCTGATAATTCAATTATGAAACTTGCTTCGGCTATTGTTGGAGTTCAAAAAGGTGAAGTAGTTGGTCCTATTCTTAAAGAAGATAATGATAAACTGAATCTTTCGTGTTTGCTTAATTTACTTGATGGTATTATTGAGACACCGGGTCGTATTGTCATTATGACATCGAATTATCCGGAACGTCTTGATAAGGCTCTTATAAGAGCTGGTCGTATTGATATTTCAATTGAGCTTAAGAAAGCTTCAAAATCAATTATTATTGAAATACTTTCAAACTTTTTTGAAATTCCAGTAGCTGAAGTAGAAGGTACTTATGAATCACTGATTTCAGAGATTGAAGAGTACAAATATTCACCTGCTGAAGTATGTAATTATTGTGTTATGAATAAAACGTCTATTGAAAATTGTTTGACCGCACTAATCAAGAAATAAATATAAATAAATTCTTTTATTATGTATATAAATATATATATAAATATGTATATAAATAAAAAAAAAATAAAAATATTGTTATAAAATAAATGATTATAAAATAAATTAATCATTTTTAATTAAATGTTTTTTAATACCAATTATTTGTTTATAAGCCCAATAAGAAGAACCAGCATATATAATCAATAAATTTGGAATCTGATAATAATCTATTTTATTGTGTAAATAATAATAATAAGAAATATATGGAATCATAATTAAACGACAAAGTATATATGAAATTAAATGGAATATCCACACACTTCCGTAAATATTATAATCAAATTTAAGTAATTTTAATAAAGTACCTAAATTCATAAATGGTGTATTACATTCTAATAATAATAAATATGCCATTACAAAAGAACCTTCATAACTTCTTTCATTTAAAGAATATGCTGAAAATAGTAATAAAGAAATAGCACAAAAATGGTGAAGTATAAAAATGCTGTTCATATTTTGAATACATTTTATTAAATCCAATATAAAATAAGAAAGAGAAAAAATTAAAGTAAGTTTTGTACCTTCATTATTTATGATTTGATTATTTTTATTAAAATCCAATGCAAAAATGTTATCTTGTAGTGAATAAGATGCCATAAAAGTAATTAATATACTATGTATTGTTGAATATATAATTTCATCTAATTTTGTTATTTTACTCTTATCAATATATGGTGAATTTTGAATATATTTTTTTGAATAAGTATATGAAAAACGAAATAATGCACTTATTATATATAATGAACCAATAAAATATATAATTAAATCCATTTTTATTACTACTTATATAAAATAATTTCTTTATTTCATATAAACTTTTTAGGTATACATTTTTTTACTAAAAAGTATAATCACACTCTATTTTTTCTTTTCGTGATAAATAAGCATAATTATAAACAATATCTTCATATTTAACCATATTTAACCATTCATTTATATCATGATTTAAGTCATATTCATATCCAGATAAATGTAAATTCGAATATATAAATGATTTTTTTAAATTTATAAAATATAAATTTAATAATGCATCTTTGAAATCATAATATGGCAAACTATTTTTAGAATAACTTTTATGTAATTTATCAATAATAAAATTATAGATTAAACATTTACTTTTTTTATTATCTTTTATTTCTTCTTTATATTTTATATTTTCTTTATTATTTTCGTCATATTCTTCTTCTTCAAAAGTTAAAATATAAAAGATTGAAAAATAAATGTCTTCAAAAAATAATGCTTCTTCATTTATAAAATTTGAGAGAAAAGGATAACGGTGTATAATATTTTTATTGATAAATATATATTTTTTACTTAATTGTAATGTATTTGTTATATAAACTTTTTTTGTTACATCGATTGTTATATTTTGATTTACTAAATTATATGGATTATTCATTTTTTTATATAAATAAAAAATAAATATTTATTTCTATATTTAGTATAGTATATTTATTATTTAAAAATTATTTATTTAAAAAATTATTTTTTATAAAAATGTCTAAATATAAATCTTTTGGAGCTTCCTTATTAGCTTTATATATTCTTACTTTTATTCTCTTTATTATAATTACAATTATTTCTTTTAAATTATATGAAATACCAACAAATGATTCTTTATCAACATTTATTCATAAAATATATAAGATTGAAAATTTTGAATATTTATTTTGGAATAAAAATATGTTTTATCTTTTTATAGGAATAACTTTATTAAATCTTATATTTGGATTAGTTCACGGTATTTATATATTTTCAAAAAGAAAAGAAAAATCATATACAAAAAAAGATGAAAAAGATGTATTAACAACAACCTTTGTAGGGTATTTATTTATTACTATTGCTAATATAATATTATTTGTTTCATTATTATGTAAAATTAATCTTGATAAAAATACATTAATTGTTATTACATTTATATATGGCTTATTAATGATAATTGGTGTAATATTAATTAGTATTGGTTTATCTGAAGTTAGTGAAAAAGATAATAAAATGAAATCACTTAAATCTGCTTCGATTGTAGCACCATCTTTAATTGGTATTACTGGTATTATGTATGGTATTTCGAGAGCTTCGTGTAATTTAATTGATATTGATTTTAGAAATATAGGAAATAAAGAAACTGAATTTAAAGAACTAAAAAGTCATTTAAATAATATATCTGCTAAAATGAATAAATATAGTAATCAAAATTCTCCTGAAAAAATATTAGATCATAACTTAACGAAATGAATTTCTTAAAAATATTATGTTATAAATATTTTGATTTATTTTTATGAACATCTTGTTTAATTCTATAATAATGAGCTGAATGATATTTTATAATTTCATTTAAACTTTTACTATTTGAATGTACTGGATACTTTGTTTTTAAATAAAATTCATTTTCCATTTGATTTTCAATATCAATTTTTGCATCAATTATACTATTTGAATATTCAAGGTCAAAATGTTCATTTATAATTTCATTTATATAATCTTTATTATATGATTGAATAGATGATGGTGTCGAAACAATTTTTATTTCATTTGGACTATTTGGAATATTTGTATTCTTTTTTTTATTATTCTTTTTTATTTCAACAAATCCATCATTTGATTCTGATTTTATTAAGGTTACGTTTTTGTAATTTAAACTCATTTTTATTATTTTATATATAAATTTATATATAAAATATTCTTTATATTGAAATAATTAAAATATATTTTCATTTTTTTATTATTAAATATTTTACAATGATGGTCTAAAATGATATAATGTAGGATCATTTTCATCATAATTATTAAAAAGCTTGTTATATAATTCTTCATAATATGACTCATTATAATATGTTTTATCTAAACTTTCATAATCGGATTCATATAATCCATTATCATCCGAATATAATCCATTATCATCCAAATATAATCCATTATCATCCGAATATAATCCATTATCATCCGAATATAATTTATTATTATCTTTATTATTCATAAATAATTTATTTTGATAATCATCTTCTTCATTTAATAGATTATTTTTTAATTGTTCATTTAATAATGTTATATATTTTTTCTTTTCTTCCATATTATTAAATAATGTTACACCATATTTATCATATAAATTATAATAAAAATATACAGATAAATCAAAATATAATTGTTTACTATCAATAAGTTTTAAATCATATTTTTTATTACATATATATAAAAATAATGAATATAAACTTTTTATTGTATCTCTATTAACCCTAATCCAATAATTAATATTATGAAACTCTTCTTCTGATATTTTCATTTTATTAGAAACCTACAGTATAAGAAACCTACGGTTTCTTATGAACTTCCCTTTATATTGAAAAATTGGGAACCTAGGTTCCCAATGACCCTCCTTTTTTATTAATTTGTTAAAAAATATTAATTTGTTAAAAAATATTAATTTGTTAAAAAATATTAATTTGTTAAAAAATATTAATTTGTTAAAAAATATTAATTTGTTAAAAAATAATTTGATTATAATGTTTCCCGAACATTGTTTTTGAGTATATTCTTCAATATAATTTTATTAAGTATTTATACATATTTTTGATATATATTGTCAAAAACAATGTTCGGTAAACAATTATCATATTAATTTATTAAAAAATAAATAATTTATAAAAAAAATATATAAAAAGAGGAGGGTTCATTCCTAAAAGGATGGAACCTAGGTTCACTTATTCATATTTAGTTTTAGTACTGGTTTTGATGTAGATGAGCGATTTGAATAAATGAAATCCGTAATTTTATTAGCTTCTTCAGCATTTCCATTAAAGTATTCAGTTAAACGTTCAAGAATAAGTTTTTTAGTAATTCCTTCAGTACTTTTACTTTCACCATATTTAAGAATGTGTTCGCCAATATGAATATCTTTATCTTGAATATTATTACTTTGCATATATTGAATAATCAGTGTTTCAACACCATCTTTATTTTTTTTTAGATCGCTAAGTTTCGCTTTATATTCTTTTTCTTTAAGTTCAATTTGATACCATTCTTTAATGGCAGATTTAAATTGAGGGTCAACTGGAGCACTCATTGTATTGTAAAAATATTATTAAATGAAATATATTTATACTTTTTATTTAGAAAAGTACTTTTAAATTGAAACGAAATCATTTTTTATCATTTGTTAAAAAATAAACATTTGTTAAAAAGTTTTATTAGTTTTATTATTTTTTCTAAAATCCATTATAAAATGATAAAATTCTTCAAATGAATCAATAATATAATTATCATAAGGTAACATAATTCTAAATATTGTTCCATAAGCATTTCTTTGATAACTTTTATGTTCAAAAATTATATTATTTTCATCCGTTTCAGGATTATATAGTATATGAGGTATTACATTTGTGTAACCTTTATCATATACATCTGTACAACTTTCTGGTATTAGTTCCAAATATACTTTATTTTTTTTTCTAATTTCTGATACAAAAGATTTAAGTTGATAATCTTCAAAATAAAAATTATCAATATGATAGGTAAATAAAAAATTTTTATATTCTATTTTCATAACAAATACGATTTCAGAAGAAATACGTGATTCTCCTTTTTTATCCACTCTAAATGAATATTTGTAGTATTCATTTATAATATGTTCATTTATACATTGACTTTCCATTTTTTTTATTATAATGATAATAAAAAAGATTTATATTTTATAATTTAAGAATCATTTTTTATAATTTGTTAAAAAATAATTTAATAAGATTATGTTCCGAACATATTTTTGAAAAATATTCTAAAATAATTATTATTTTAGAATAAATAGAATTTATTTTTACACATTTATATCAAAACATTGTTCGGAAAACAATTTATTTAATAAAAAAGTTATTTAATAAAAAAATATATTTAAGATAAAAAGAGGAGGGCCGTTGGGGACCCTTTGGGCCAGCTACGAAGTAGCCCTTAGGTTCCCAACTTCTATAGTTTTTCCATTAAATCAACATTACATAAAAGCATACGGCGACAGCAATATTTTTTAACACCAAGTTCATCTAAAACACGACCTTCTTTTGTTTTTTCACGAAGTGATTCTACATTTACGAATCTATACTTTTGTTCATCATCACGTGTTTCTAAAGCAATTTTTTGAACTTTTTCTAAATATGGTTCCCATAAATGAGCAACAACTTTACCACATGTAAAACAACGTACTGGAATAATCATTTTTATAAAATTTGATTTTACTAATGATTAGTAATATTTTTCTTTTATAATCAAAATCTAAATATATTAAAAATATTTTCATTTTTTATTATTTTTTTATAAATTATATAATTTTAAGGAAAAATAAATAATATTTTATAAAAAGCGTTTAAAAATAGTAAAAAAAGTATATCAAAAAGTATAGAATATATATATTATTATTTAAAAAATGGAAGCAAAAGCTATTCAAGCTACTCGTGCTAAATTAAATGTCCTTGCAGATAGTCACAATAAATTAACTACTTTAGTTGCTCTTCTTCTTACAGAAATTCAACATATTAAAGAAGATATGGATAATGTGAAAGAAATGTTAGATGGTGTAGAAGTTGTTTCGAATGATGATGAACCTAAACAAAAGGCTGTTCAACAACAATCTCAAAGAGTTCAACCACAACAACCTCAAAGAATGATGTCTATGCCATCACCTCCTCAACAACCTGTTCAACAAGCTAAGTCATCATCAAGTCGCAGTCGTGGAAACCGCAACTCTTCACTTGCTGAACTTCACGCAGATGATATTATTAAACAACTTACTATGAACTCCGAATAAGATAAGGAACCGCTTCGGTTCCTTACCCAATGGTTATAACCTACCCATTTATGGGTAGGATAAGATAAAATATCGAACCTCCTCTTTATACTTAAAGAACATTTATTAAATTTACTTTTTAATTAAAAATATTTAATTAAAAGAACATTTATTAAATTTACTTTTTAATTAAAAATATTTAATTAAAAAAATATTATTTTAATAAAAAAATAAAAAAAAATGATTAAATAAATGATAGTTAAAATATTTACTACATATTATAATAATAAATAATTATTATCATATTTATATAAAAATGAATATTCATTGTGACAATGATGAGTTTCGTTTTCTAAAAAAAATTAGTAAAAGAAAACATGCATTAGTTTGTGGTGATATTCATAAACGATTCAAAGAATATGCCGTAATTACGTCCGATAAAGAAGTAAAAGATACCTTAAAAGAGTGTCAAAAAGAACCCATTGAAGTTGTTAAATTTCGCTTCAAGCTTATTTATCAAAGTTTAATGAAATATACAGATAAAGAATTGAATGAACATTATGAGAAAAAAAACCAAGAATGGCAAGATTGGTGTAATGATGTTGTACTTTTTTATACTCATCGCTTTGTTATTTTTGATGGACGTTTACTTATTCCATTGATTGAATTACCTGAAACATATAATCAAAATCATTAAAAAGAATTTATTATTTAATCTTTTTTCTTTTTCCCTGATGATTTTGGAATACATGAATAAACATCTAAATATAATTGGTTTACCATTGCTTTTCGTTTTTTTATTGCTACAGAAAATAATTTGTCTAATAACACTTTTGGAGTTAAATTTTCTTGATCTTCTAATAATTTTACAAATAATAATGCTAATATAACACAATCTCCATTATTATACCATTCACGATATTCATCTGGAAATTGTAATGCTTCTTTATGATGATTCCAATTACATATATTTATATAATGTAATCCATATTTTTCAAATATAAATCCAAAAGATTTATCTATAAAATCATTATCTGGTTCACATATACTATTTGGGTCAAAATAATAAACAGACCCACTTCCATTTTCAATAATTAAATATGAAGCGTGTCCAATACGACTTCCTACATAACTTATTTTTATCGGAATAAATGAATACTTTTTATTTGAAGCGTTGCGGTGAGCCATTATTTTATCTACATATTTTTTATCAGGCATTATAATGGAAAGATTTTTGGTTTTTTGATTATAAATGGTTTGAATATAATTGTTTGTAACATCACCGCATTTAATACGTGAATATTCACGAGTTTTATGTACTTCATTATCATCTAAATATTTGAAATGAAAAATAATATTATTATCACACGGAATTTTATCACAATCAAAAAGTTGATGTTTTACAGAAACAGGTAAACGACATACACGATTATATATTGCTTTTGTGATTTTAGGTATTTCGATTAAACCTTCTTTTTCTTTATCTGCTTCATCTTTCTCTTCCTCCTCTTCTTTCTTTTTTAACTTCATTTCAGCATCATACTTTTTCATTAAGATTTCCATTTGCTTCTTATTTTCCTTTATCAATACATTCATTATTCCTAACTCTTTCTTTTCAATTAACGCATCAAAAATAGCATTTATTTTATCAACATTTATAAGAAATTCTTCATTATGATTATCAATATATTCTTTAATATTTTCTTCACTAATTTCGTTATTTTGAATACTTTTAATAATACTTTCTATAATAGGTAGACTGTTCATTATTTATTATTCTAAAAATAATAAATAATTAGTATATGTAAAGAAAACGAATTTTTTTAATAAATTATAAAAAATGAAATAATTTAAAATTTATTAAATAAATTTTTATTTATACATTAAAGTTATTTACATTACTTATAAATATTTCTATAAAAATAATAAATTGTTCCATCTATTCTAGCTTTTGAAAGATAATTTATATTTTGAATTGTCGCACAATATGAACCTAATATTCTATCTTGTGTAATTAAAAACCCTTTTTTATTTCTAAATTCAGCTTCTCTATACGATATAAAATCACTATCTACTTCTAACATTTGAACAAAGTCACCCATTAATTTAATTCGTCCAAATATATACAAAATATGATATATATTTTCATCTTTAATATTTCTTCTAAAAAGAGTTCTTAATTCATTTATAAATTCTTGATTATCATAAGGATAATCATCATATTCATTTTTTATATTATATTTTGTAAATATATATCCAAATTTTTCTTTATAATGATTGTATATTAAATACATAAACAAATTTATAAATATTTGTAAATAATTATTAAAAAATAATTCCATATACTCTTTTTCTATTTTTTCAATATAAAGATTTACTTTTGTAATACTTTCTTTTTTTAATTTTAATAAATGTTTTTTTATTTTTTTAGATTGACTAGGTTCACTATATTTTTGTATAATAAGTATATCTCTACTTACCATTCTTTTATACTCTTCATTTATACTACTTTCATATAAATGATTTTTTATAATATTTTTAATATTATCTTTACTTAAAATATATTCATAAAATATGGATAAATTAAATACATTATTTGCTCTTTTATCTAATTTAATTATATCTTTTTGTATAATTTGTACATAATATTTATATATACCTGAATCATATACTTCTTCTCGTGGCATTATTTCTATTAACCCGTATAATTTATGATATATTTCTTTTTTATAAGGTAATGAAATAGTATACTGTAAAATAGATTGATATGAATTATGACGATATATTTTTTTATGACTTGCTTTTATATTATTATTAAATGAGTCTAAATACATTCCAAATGTAAAAACAAATTTATTTTCAATCATACTTTTTAATTTTATATAATCTTCATTATTTTTAAAAAAATGACCTAAACCACCGCCTTCATTAATAATATATGAATTTACTTGGTTTAATTCTTTTAACATTTTATTAATTGTTACTTTTAATTCATCTAATGAGTTTAGTTTTTTATATTCATTTCTATATATATTTATTTTAGGAGTTTTGATTTTTTTATTATTTTTATTATTTTCTTCTTCAATATATTTTTTAAATATATTTTTAAAATAATTTGTTTCACTCATAGAAAAATTATTTTTTAATAATTTTTTTGTTTGTAAAGATAAAAATGAACGTGATGAATGTATAAAATCATGATTAAAATCGGTTTGAAAATAAGAAGCAAAATTATCATTTTCATAAGTTATCATTTTTTTTTCATTAAAATGATTATTACTACCTCCAAAAAATAAATTTGTTTCTTTTATATTATTTTTCTCATTAAATAATTCTATGATTTTTTTATATAATTTATTATTTAATATATTATTCTGCTCATATTTTATAAAATATGGATTTATTGTAAAAATATAATTATATTGGTCTTCTATTTCTTTTATATAATTATATAATTCGTTTTCATAACTTCTATCTAAATAATAAAAATCTAAAAATGAATAATTTAATAATGGTTGTATATCTATAACTTTATTATTACTATCATATTTTATAAAAATAGCTGGTTCTAAATAAATACTTATTATATATGATAAGTAATTTGTTTCACCATAATTATTTTTATATTCATTGATTAATAATTCAATTTTAATATCTATATTTGATTTTTTATTTAAATTGTTTAAATTATTTTCAATTATATTTATATTATTCACTTCATCAAATTTCCGCTTCATTTTATTTTATTTTAATTAAATAATATTTTTATATTATTTAATTATATATTATTTAATTTTATTTTATTTTATTTTATTTTATTTTATTTTTAATATGTTCCAGCAATCATTTTTTTTATAATTGCTGGTGAAATTACCACTTGTTCTTCTTTATTTATTATACTTTGAATAATCTTTATTTGATTCAATTGGTCTTGAAACTCTTTTGCTAATTGAACAACTCGTTTAACCACTTCTTTATTATACTTTTTATTGCTCTTCTTTTTTACAGATTTTTTATCTTCACTTGAAATACTACTTACACTTTTTGTTTCTTCTTCAATCAACTCTTCTAAAATCTTTTCACTCTCTTTATTTGATACATATTCATAATTTAAAAATCTACCACATTGTGTATCTTTATAGCCGTAAATTCGCAAATTTCCATTATGAACTTCATCGTGATGATTTTTACATAATACTACCAAATTATGAGCTGCATCTTTTTGAATTCCATTTGATAATATTTTATATTCATTAAATTCGTGTTGTTCAATAATATGATGTGTATCTAATTGTGTAGTAACTCCACTACTACCACATATAGCACACTCGTGTACAAATACTTTTTTATTATAATTCGACGTTTGAGGAACCAATATTTGATTTTCGATTTCCAATATTTCATCTCGTACCATTTTGGCATTTACCATAAAATTTTCATCTTCAAGTATAAAGCGCGCAATATCTAAACCATAATTTGTATTTCCCATTCCATCCATTAATTTTCGTCCATATATAATCATATCATTCCTTTTATCAATCTCAATACTCAAATGTTTAAAAGAAATATTTTGTAAATTTCGTTTATGTAATAAATCATATAATTTGTGAAAATGGGTTGCTAATATAAAGTTTACATTTTTTTCCGAAAATCGTTGTATTGTTGATGCTACAATTGAAAGCGCCGATGTTTCTTCAGTTCCTTTACAGACTTCATCTCCCAATACAATTGATCGTTCATCACTATACTTTAAAATAGAACGCAATTCATTCATTTCAACGACAAAAGATGACATTCCTTTAAAAATATTATCATCACCATTAATTCGCGTAAATATTTTTGTAAAAGGATAATAAGTAAACTCTTTACTTGGAACATACATCCCCATTTGTGCCATAATAATATTGATTCCAATGGCTTTACTTAATGACGATTTACCTACACCATTGACACCATATAAAAGAAATCCAACACATTTATTTCCAATATATACATCATTACTGATATATGCTTTACTATCTTCAATAATTTCAATAATTGGATGACGAATACCTTTCGCATTCATATAAGATTGATGTGATTCAGAGTTTATGATTTGCGGACGATGATAACTATATAATAAAGCACACTTTTTATGACTTTTTATTACATCTACAGAAGCTACAAATTGAACAATACTTTCCATCATAAATCCATAATTATTTATTAAATAATCCAAGAATTCCAAATACTTTTCTTTAACAATAGTTCCAATTTTAGAACGAAGAGTCATAAGTAAATCTGATTTTTCTTCAAAAAGTGTATGAGTAACTCGTACATTACTTCCAACACCTTTTTCAATTTTATATTTTGAAGCCACTTCTTTTGATAATAGTTCGCTACGACGTTTTGTTGTACTCATATAATAACCACTATTGATTTCTTCAATTTTAACAACACCTTCACCAGACATTGCTGCTTTATCATATTTTTTAATTTCAAGATTGAGTAAAGCACACTCTTTATTCATATAATTTTCAATTTCAACAATTTTATTTTGGATTTCATCTAATTCATTATATTTATTAACTTTAAAAAATGAATTGGAAATATCATTTAAATTATATTTTCCCATTTCCATAATATGAACACTTTCTTCAATATAGTTCATATAAGATTCAAATTCTTTAATCATTTGTTCATTTAATCCATAATCATTGATATTTACATAATTAAATAACTCTTTGATATGATTATATGTAATACATAATGATGAAAATTCTTGTGGATGTAATAGCTTTAAATTCATTTTTCTATGAAGCTTTTCAATATCAATAATCATACTTAATACATTTTCAATAACTTTATAATCATTCATAGATTCAATCTTTTGATATGATGCTTCAAGTGTTTCAATATTTGTAATTGGATTTAGTAAATCATATTTTAATTTGCGTCGTCCCATTGATGTTGATGTTTTATTAATAATATCATATAAAGATTTATACTTACTATCATTTGTAGATGAATTTTCTTTATGTAATGGTACTAAATTCAATTGTTGAGATGCATTATGATATAAAATCAAATGTTTATGATATTCATAAAGTTGTGGAACTTTTATTTTTTCAATAATATTTGGGTCGTGGTCATAAACCCATTGAATACCAGAAACAAATGAAACAACAGTATCATGATACTTTTCTAAATGAATATATTCAATACCACTTAATAATCCGTGATTTTTATAAATTTTTTCTAACACTGCATTTAAATAATTTACTTTTAAATAAGTATCATTACTATTCAGTATATTATAATTATTATGTAATATACGGTTTCCATTATTTAATATATTTTGAATATATTCTGAGGTTATACTTGTTAAATTATACGATGTAAAAAGAAGTTCTTTTGGATTAAAATTTTCAACAAAACGATAAATATCTTCAAAAATAGCTTTTTTATCATTATTAATATCTTGAATATGATACACATATGAATTTCCAGTTGAAATATCAAACGCACTTAATCCAACATAATAAGAACCTTTACTTTCATTCATATAAATAGAAACAAATGAATTATTATCAACATTATTATCTTCAATATAGGTTGAAGGACTATAAATATGAGTAACTTCGCGTAATGGGTCAGGTGCTGAAGATACGTGTTCAATCACAACCACAGTATATGAATTTTGAATAAGTACATTTACATATTTTTTTAAATTTGCAATAGGAAAACCTGCCATTAAAGCATTTTTACGATTATTTTCCAAATTTGATTTATCACGACGTGATAATATAATATTTAATAAATCAGCAACAATACGAGAATTACCAATTTTCTCAACTTCATTATCTACACCATAAAATTCAAAAAACCCACCAACTTGCATAAGAACAACGCTTTTTGTTCCATACTTTTTTTCAAATTCCGTTTGATAATCAAAATAAATTTCAATTAATGTTTTTGATTCATATTTTTTTATTAATTCATAATTTGAATTATCATAAATCATAATATGATAATCATTCATATTTAAAATATCAGTATATTTTCTCAACGATTTAATATCAAAAGTAATTGTATAATAATGAACTTTCTTTACTTGTGTTAAACGCATAAGTTTAGCCACATTTTCTAAATCATTTAATGAAAGTAATGTATAGTTATTTTCATTTTGAATAATATGTATTTCTTTATGATTTGATTTTTTATTTTTAACAAATTTATAAAAATCTTCCATTTTTATTTAAATGAATTATATTTTAATATATTATCTGCCTTTATATTAAAAATTTATTTAAAAAATAAAATTTATTTTAACATTTTTATATAAAATATATTTTTAAATATTAGTAAATATTAGTAAATATTAGTAATATTGTAATTATAATAAAATGGCATATATGCAAAATTCATTTCAAGCACCTGTTTTAAACGGAGGATATTATGATGTTCCGATTCAAAATGCATATTCGAATCCAGATATGATGAATCAAAATTACCCAATGGTTAATCAAAATCAATTTAATCCAATGATACAAAATAATTATCCTCATGGTGGTTATACTGTTCAACCTTCGAATTTAGAAAGTTTTGTAGGAAGTCGTGAAAGTACTTTTAAATATGTTAGCAATAGTGGTTACAATTCTAATCCTATTAATCCTTACGCAATGTCTATTAGTCATAGTAATGACCAATTTCCTGCACAAGTTTATACAAATACGGGTGTTCAACTTCGTGTTGACCCTCGTATGAGTTCATCTAAAATTGAAGATTCCGCATATAAAGCTAAATCTCAAATGATGGGTGGTGGCTATGGTCAACAATTTATGCCAAATAACCCTTTTACTATGCCTCAATATGGAATGAGCTATAATCCAAGTATGGGAATGGGAGCTTGGTCTTTTGAACCTCCTTATGCTGAACAAGGTCCTACTTTCCCTGCTGTACCTGCTCAAGTTTTTAATTCTAATCCTTATATGATGCCTAATATGAATGGAATGATGAATGGTCAACAAATGGGACAGCACGTGATGAATGGTGGAGGAATGGGAAGACCAACTCCAAATATTCGTATTAGTGATGATGATGAAGATGAAGGGGAAGAAGGAGAAGTTGTAAAAGCGAAACGTAATAAAGCAACACTTATTAAATCATTAGAAAAGAAAGAAAAGAAAGTTAAGAAAAATAAAAGTACATTAGAAAAAATTAATGATTTCTTAACGGATAATAGTACTATTTATTGGTTAATCGTTTTATTAGTCATTTTAATTGTTGCTTTTGTTGTGAAAGCACTTTATGTTGACAAATAAGAAACCAACGGTTCCCTCCTTTTAGGAATGAACTTCCCTTTCGACGAAGGAGAATGCGAAGCAAGTAGCTACTCTCCTTTTTTGTTCCTGAAAAGGAGGCAAATAATGAACTTCCCGCTATATAAATAATGTTTTTTAAATATTGTTTTCAAATATAAATTAAAATATTAATTTATATTTTTTTATTATATCTTTATTTAATATAGTAATATTAAATAAAAAATGAGTTGCAATCGAAATCCCGTATATTATGTTTATCCAAACAAAGATGGTAGTTGTCGTCCTGTTCAAATAAATTGTCCAACTGGTTATACAGGTTATACTGGTTACACAGGACCCGCTGGTGAAGCTTCTAATACTGGGGCAACTGGTCCAACAGGTTATACAGGACCCCAAGGAACAATAGGTTTTACAGGTTATACTGGACCTATCGGAGATACAGGCCCACAAGGCGAATCAGGATTAGATTTAATATCAAATGCTGAAGATAGATATGAACGTCTTTTATATACAAACTCTTATTACGCAAATGATAACAATCGTGATATTCAAGTTGCTTTAGATGCTTCTGGTGCTGAACAAGGTATTGTTGTTTATATTGGTTCAGGAAGTTATGGTGGAACTGATTTATTAATTACAGGTCGTCAAAATATTGGTCTTATTGGACCAATTCCGGGTGGTGCTACTATTACTGAGTTACCAATTATGGCAATGTTGACTGGGAGTCGTGGTATTCAAATAAGTGGAGCATTATCGACACGTGTAAGAATAACAGGATTACAAGTAAAAGGATTAACAACAATAAATGGAACATTAGGTCGTCATTATTTTAGTAAAATGATTTTTGAAGGCGGATTTACTTTTGCAGGTTCTACTACAAACTTCATTATTTTTGAAGAATGTACGTTTGCTACATCTATAACTATTCCTAATACATTTGCTGGTGTTATTTATTTTATACGATGTGATTTAGGTAATATTGCTATTTCAAATAGTGCTGTTTCATCACTTCAAGTTTTATTATATGATTGTACCAATTTAAATAGTTTCTCAATGGGTAATCTTACACTTCTTTCTCAAAACTATTTAGCATCAGGTGTTTCTCGTTTAGATGCTACTAATATTTATTTTACCGGAAATTTATATCAAAATAATGTATTATTAAACTCTTCCACTATTCAAAATAGCATTACTGTTTCTGCAACAACATCAGCACCCGTATTAGGAAGTCGTAGTATTGAAAAAATTGATTATAGAACAATTGGTGATAAACGCAAAATTTCATATCGTCTCGGATGGGCTGCTGGAACAGCTGGTAGTGGTGATTATTTATATACACTTCCTACTGGAATTTCATTTAATACAGCTTCTGGTTATAATCCTATATATACTGGAGCTTTATGGAGTGGGTCAGTAAATGCTATGGCTCCTTATTTAATATCTATTTATGGAGGTATTGTTCAATCAGGTAATTGGTCGACTCACGCTTATTTAATACCTTATTCATCAACTACATTCCGATTAGCATTTGCAAATAATAATATAAATTCATTTGGTATACATAGTTCAACATGGCTTAATTTTACATCAGAAGGTTTATTAAATATTGAATTTGAAATTTTTGTTTAATTATTCTTTAGCTAGTTTACATATGATATATTGAAAATTCAATATATCATAATTATAATACATTTTTTATTTATCATTTTTTATTTATCATTTTTTATTTACATAAAAGAAAACTCTTTTATTTTTCTTATAAATGGGTCTTCATCATTCATCATATTTTTATGCTCACTAAAATGTGTATTACTAAATTGTTCTTCTAATCTTCCTTTATCTTCTTCTTCACCTAATATTGAACCAAAATCAGAAAATTGATTTTTTCTAAAAATCTCTACATCTCGTGGTCTTCTTTTTTGCAACTCTTTAACAATCATTTTTTCAGGTATTTCTTTAGGTATAAATATTTCATTTTTTAATAATTCTGAATAAGAATATGATTTGTTATCTATTTTTTTTTCATCTTTTTTTATACCATTTATCGAAATATTTTTTACATTTTCTTTATAAATATGCTTTATAACCATTCCGTCTAATTTACCATTATTGTAAAATTCTTCTCCCACTAGATTTCCATATATATCATAATCTTTAACACTACCATGTAATACTTCATTTTGATAATGTGCTTCCGATTTTATTTTTCCATTTACATTTTCATAATATGTGATTACAACTTTATTTCCATTTATACATGTTATATTACTTTTTATTTGATTATTATCATAATACGTATTTTCAACACCATTATATAATTTATCATCTTTATATATATTTTCAATCTTATTTATTAAAATATTTTCATCTGAATATTCATATATAATAGATAATCCATCTTTTTTACCATTTACATAATTTATTTCACTTATTTTATTTCGACTTTCTAAATCATATGTTGTAGTTGGTCCATTTAATTGACCATTTTTATACATTTCAATTGATTGAATTCGTCCATTATATATATCATTTTCATCATTTTTATTTATATAATAATATGTTTTCGCACCATTTTTTATTCCATTTTCATATATTTCTTCATATAATATTTTGTCATTCATGTACGTTGAATAGATTCCATCTAATATTCCATTTTCATAATTACATATGATTTTAATATTATTTTCATTTATATCCTTCATATATTCAACATATTTTCCATTTAATATTCCATTATTATAATTTCCAATACTTTTAATTTTAGTATAATCTTCTACTCCTACTTCATTTGTAGCATATATAATAACATTTTCTCCATGTAATTTACCACTTTTATAATTATATTCTATACTTCGTTCAAATGTACTTTCCATTTCATAAATTAATTGATTTTCACTATTACATAATTGACATGTTAATATAATATTTTGTTTATTTTCAGCTTTTTCAATAATATCTTTAATACAATTTGTACACCATATTGAATGATTATCTGATTTATAACAAATAGTATGAAGCTCTTCCACACTATTATCTTCATTACATAAACGGCATTTTGGCATTTATAAGAATAAGAAACCTACGGTTTCTTATGAACTTCCCTTTATATTCAGAACATTCTACTTTGACATTTTATTAATTTATTAAAAAATAAATAATTTGTTAAAAATAAAAAACCTCTTTGGTTCCCTCGTTTTAGGAATGAACTTCCAGCTTAAAAATAAGAAACCTCTTTGGTTCCCTCCTTTTAGGAATGAACTTCCAGCTTAAAAATAAATAATTTATTAAAAATGAAGAACTATTCTTCTCCCGAAAAATGTTTCAAAGAAATTTTGAATATATATTTCAATATAATTTTATTAAGAAATTATAATATGTTTGATACAATTATATCAAAAATATTATTTGAAATATTATTCGGGAAACAAATGAATTTCATAATTATTTTCCCGAACTATAATTCAATCAATTTACAAAGAAAAATGATTTATTTCTTTTACATTTCATTTGAAACAATTTTCGGGAAATATAATTTATAAAAAAATATTTTTGTATATTTTTGTATATTTTTGTATATTTTTGTATATTTTTATATATTTTTATATAGTTTTGTATATTTTTGTATATTTTTTACAAAATAAGTTAAAATAAAATATATAAAATATTTTTAATAAATATAAATTAAAAAATGTTTACTTCATCAACTTTAGAAGAAATTCGTTCTTATAGAGAAGAAAATAAAGATAAAATTATTTGTGTTACTGCTTCTTGTTTTGACCTTCTTCACGCAGGTCATACACTTATGTTAAAAGATGGTAAAACACAATGTGACTTATTTGTAGCTTTTTTACAAACTGACCCAACTATTGACCGTCCTGAAAAAAATAAACCAATATTATCTTTTGAAGAACGTAAAATTTTAGTTGAAGGTTCTAAATATGTTGATAAAGTATTTATTTATTCAACTGAACGCGAATTATATGATGGATTAAAAGCATTAGAAGCAAATATGCGGATTTTAGGAAATGATTATGTTGGAAAACAATTTACTGGATATGATTTACCAAGTACTATATATTTTCATGATAGAGAAACACACGGTTGGAGTACATCAGCATTAAGAAAACGTATTTATGAAATTGAAAAAGTGAAACGTGATAGATAAATATATTTAAGTATATAGAGTACTAATAATATGGGGAAAAATAGTTTCGTATTTAATTTTTCAATATGTGGTATTTTTGTATCATTCCAATCTAATGTATAAAAAATACAAATGCTATATTTTACTAAATATGTATTATAAATAATAATGATTAAAAAATAAAATAAGGCATATTTATTTGATAATAGTAAACCAAATATTATAATAATACAATATAAATAATGGCAAATATACATAACTCTTTCGTTATATTTAATAAAAACAAGTATAAAAGTAATGATTTGTATTGTGAGTACAAAAGTTAAAAAATATGTATCAAAAGTATTTAATTTTTGGTTATATAATAAATAAAATATAAAAAGTATACTTAAAAATAATACGAAAAATATACTTATTTTGTTTTTTTTTATATGATTTAATTTTTCACTCATTTTTATAACTCTATTTTTTATTTATAAAAATAAATAAAAAAATGATTTAATTTAAATATAAATTTATATTTAAATTATTTATAAAAATATAAAACAAATATAGAAAGAAAATGAAATCCGTTTTTATATTTAGACGTGATTACCGTCTTGATGATAATATTGGTTTAATTGAATGTTTAAAAGCATCTGATTCCGTACTTCCTATATTTATTTTTACACCTGAACAATCGAACAAAAAAGAAAATAAATATTTCTCTGATAACTCTTTCCAATTTCTTATTGAATCACTACAAGAATTAGATAATCTTCTTCCACACGGGTTATTAATGCTTCAAGAAGATAATGTAAAAGCTTTAAAAGAGCTTAAAAAAGTCTATGATTACAATGCAATTTATACAAATCGTGATTATACTCCTTACGCGATTTATCGCGATGAAGAGATTAAAAAATATTGCGAAAGTGAAAATATAGAATTTCATAATGAATTTGAAGATTATTTATTAATGCCATTAGGAAAGTTCTTAAAAGCAGATGGCAAACCATATACGAAATATACACCATTTAAAAATAATGCTTACAAAATGGATTTTCCTAAACCAGTTAAATGTAGTACTATTTTACTTAAAAAATTTGAAACAACAAATCCTTTAAAATCAAAAATAAAATGCGTTGCTACAAATAAAGATATTGAAAAATTATATGAAACCAATTCCGAGATTATTTATCACGGTGGAAGAGCAGAAGGTTTAAAACGATTATCTAAAATGGGAGATTTTAAAAATTATGAAAATGATAGAAATGTATTATCCAAAAATACAACTCTTCTTTCCGCATATATCAATTTTGGATGCGTTTCTATTCGCGAATGTTTTTGGACTATTGCTGATAAACTTGGTAAACAACATGGTTTAAATAATCAATTATTATGGCGCGAATTTTGGTATTATATTGGATATTACTTTCCTCATGTCATTAACTTTAAAGGAAAGAACAAAAATATGTGGCCAGAATATGATGGAATTAAATGGAAAAATAATCAAAAAATATTTGAAGCTTGGTGTGAAGGTCGTACTGGTTTTCCTGCAGTTGATGCTGGAATACGTGAATTAAATGCTACTGGTTATATGCATAATAGAGCACGACTCATAACATCAGGTATTTTAGTTAAAAATTTCGGTATTGATTGGAGATGGGGTGAAGAATACTTTTCTCAAAAATTAGTTGATATTAATGCTCCAGTAAATAATGGAAATTGGCAATGGTCGGCAAGTACGGGTGAAAATAAAGGTGAATATTATAGAATTATGAACCCTTGGACACAAAGTGAAAAGTTTGATAAAGATGCTTCATATATTAAAAAATGGATTCCTGAATTAAAAGATGTAGTACCAAAAGATATACATAATTGGGGTATAGCTTGTAATGAAGAAAAATATAAAGCTATTGATTATCCAAAACCAATTATTACATACGGACCTGAAATGAGGGCTGAAATCATGGAAATGTTTAAGTCTGGTATGAAAAAATAAAAATATTTTTAGCACGCGAAAAAATAAAAATATTTTTAGCACGCGAAAAAATAAAAATATTTTTAGCACGCGAAAAAATAAAAATATTTATTTTTGAAAAATATGTGAAACATAAACTTTTTTCATAAAATCTTCTTGTAAAATCATTTGTGATAAATAATGATTTGTTGAATGTCTTCTATCATTTTCGTGTGGAAGTTTTAATATTTCTTTTAATTGATTACATATTTCTTCATCTTTTGTATCCAAATAAATATAATAATAATCATTTGAATATACATATTTTACAAATTTAAGATTTGCATTTATTTTTGCTATAATAATTTTAATATTACGATTATTATCATTTTTTATTTCATTTATAAAATCATAATAATTTTTGTTTAATAAATCATTTATTTTTAACATTTTTTTATTTACTATTTTAATATCTTATAAAAAATAAATAATAAAAGAAAAAAATAATTATTTTTGAAAAATATGTATAACATTTAACTTTTTACAATTTTCAATATCTGAAATTAAATTCATAAAATATATTTTTGTTTCATTACATTCATTATTTTCATCATATAAATCTAATATTTCTTTTAATTGATTTGATATAACTATATCATTCGTATGTAAATATATGTAATAAAAATTTTTAGAATGTATATAATTTACAAATTTATAATTATCATTTATTTTTGATACAATCATATGTATGTTTGTCATGTGTATTTTATTATAATTATTTATTTCAATCATTACATCATAATAACTTTTATTGATTAAATTATTTATAAGTAACATTTATTTTACAAAAAACTATTTTTACAAAATAAAAAATAATAAATTTAATAAAAAATAAATTTATATAAAAAAATAAAAAAATGATTTTTTATTATTATTATTATTATTATTATTATATTAAAAATCAATGATATAAATTAAATATTATTTAAAGTAAAATATTTATAGAAAATGAGTAATATGAATCAGAAAGAAGAAGATGGAAATACTACTTTAGAAGCCATTTATGGCAAAATTCAAAATATCAAAATTGAAGAAGAATCAAAAAATGAAGAAGAATCAAAAAATGAAGAAGAATCAAAAAATGAAGAAGTTAAAAAAGAAAAAGAAGAATCAGGAGATAATAAAGAAGAATCAGAAAATAATAAAGAAGAATCAGAAAATAATAAAGAAGAATCAGAAGATGAAAATCAAATAGCTTATAGAAATAAACTAAAAAAACATAAAAATTTTGATAAACGAGGACAAAAATTTAATAAATCTAAAAATCGTGCTTCTGGAAATAAACGTTATGAAACATATGATAATTATGATTAAAATGTTAATTCATCTTTTCGTTTTTTTAAATCTTTATTTCGTAATCGTGTTGAAGCATAATCTTCTATATCTGGATTAAAATTATGTAATTGTTGTATTGAATTATGATTACTTATTTCACTTATTGGAGTACCGTGTTCATTTACAATATCTTTAATATTAAGTGTATAAATATCACGAGAACGGCGTTTGTGAGCTAAATTATAAAATTGTTTATCTTTAACATCATAATCTTTAAAAATAGTATCATGTTTAAAATGTCCACTAATGACGTGATAATACTTTTTGATTTCAGCAATCTTTTCTTCTAATTTTTTATTTTCTTCATCCGATTCAGTTGAATTCTCAATTAAACTATTTGTATATTTTTTGGATAATAAAATAGAATCCATTGTATTTTTTAATTTTTCAAGCATCATAAAAATTGCTTTATCTTCATTTATTTTATATAATATTTCATCGGCATATACAATTGCTTTTCTATTTTCAGCTTTAATATCTTCATCATAATTCATAAAATAAATATTTTGATTATCTTTATTTTCCATAAGTTTATTTAAAAAGTTTTTATATAAATAAAAATCATCTTGTTTAATAAAACTTTTTGGAATATGATTATAAGAATACGTTTCTCGACCAAAATCATTTACTTCCAATTTTATAGTGGGTGCATTATTATAATTATTTTGAACATTTAAATTATTATTATTAAAAGAATTCACAATATTTTGTTGTAATTTTTTGCTATCTTCAACAATTTCAACAATACTTTTATGATTACAATCTTTGATCATGCTATTTAATAATTGATTATTTTCACAAATACTTTTATTTTTTAAATGATTCACTAAATCTTTCTTATATTTATACTTTTTATGACATTTCATACAACCAAATAATTTTACATTATTTTCAATTACAACATAACATTCATCATTTTCTTTTTTATCAATATTTATTAATTTATCATCTTTTAATTCATTTTCTAAAAAATTTGAATTTATTTCATTTTTCACAAAATCATTATTTATTTCATTTAATAAATTTGAATTTATTTCATTTTCTAAAAAATTACTTAAATATGATTTATTTTTAACGATATCTTCATATTTAATATAATTTATTTTTTCATTAAAATGATGAATAATATAAATATAATCTTGAAATAATAAACTTCTATAATCAAATAAAAAATAAAAACGATTATTTAAAGATAATTCTGAAAATTCTTCAAATGAATACATTTTTTTTGGAATATAGGTTAAAGTACATTTTTTCTTTTTCTCTAAATGTTTAACCATATCACACCTTTTTGTTGTTTTATAATTTAAACAACAATAACATATATATAAACAATTATTTGAAGATAATGGTAATTTATCCATTTTTTAAATTAATTATTTTAATTATTCTTATTTATTATAAATATTTTTATATTCACATAAAAAACGAAAATTTTATATTTTTCGAGAAACATTATTTTTTTTCGAAAAAAATATTTTTTAAAAAAAATAAACGTATTTATTTAAAAAGATTATTTTTAAATTCATTACCATATATAGTAATCTATTTAATTCCATAAATTAAAGTAAATTATCTCGAAATTTTATTTACCGATTTTACCAAATTTACCAGTTATACCAGATTTACCGAATTTACCGACTTCAGAGAAAAATTTGAAATTCACATATTTGAGTTCGCCAAAATTTAAAATATTTTTAAAAATTAAAAAACGGTTTTTAAATCCGAAGTCTTAAATGTGAATTTCAAATTTTTCTCTGAAGTCGGTAAATTCGGTAAATCTGGTATAACTGGTAAATTTGGTAAAATCGGTAAATAAAATTTCGAGATAATTTACTTTAATTTATGGAATTAAAATAGATTACTATATATGGTTATAAAATAATGAATGTACTATTTTATAATAAAAATAAAAAAAATGAGAAAAAAATATTTTTCGAAAAATATAATAAAATTTCGAAAAATTAAATTCCATTTAACATATTATTTATAAGTTGATTATTTAGACACATATTTTTATTTTTTAAGTGTTTAATTAAACTTTGTTTTGATTTGTATTTTTTATTACATTTTAAACATTTAAATATAATATTTTTATCATTATTATTATTATTATTATTATTATTATCATTTGTATTATTATCATTAGTCATAATATTAGTATTATTTATATTATTGTTAATATTTAATTGATTATTTTCTTTTATAATATCTTCATATTTAATATAATTTAGTTTTTCATGAAAATGATTGATTACATAAAGATAATCTTCAAAAAGCAAATCTTTACAATCAAATAAAAAATAAAATCGACGATTTAATGATAATTCATATAATTCATCTTTTGATAAATTATTTTGTAATTGATAATTTATATTACATTGTTTTTGTTTATTTATATGTTTTAACATATCTGATTTTTTTGTTGTTTTATAATGTAAACAACAAAAACATATATATAAACAATTTGATGTAGTTAGTGGTAATTTATCCATTTCATAAAGTAATTTTATTTTATTTATAATTAAATATAGTTTTATTTCTTTATATTATTTTTTATTTAAATTTTTATTATTTTTATTTAAATTTATTATTTATAAAAAATAAAAGTTAAAAATAGTAAAAATGAATAATCATGCATTTTTAATTTTTCCCGTTCATTTATTTAAAAATATAGATTTATTAAAAGATTATAAAACCATTTATTTAATTGAAGAACCACGTTATTTTACTGATTATGCTTTTCATAAATTAAAATTAGCTTATCATCGCGCTTCTATGAAATATTATGAATCTTATTTAATTAAACATAAACTAAATGTAAAATATATTGAATTTAATGAAGTAAATAATAATTTTTATAAATCATTGTATAAAAAACATGATATTATAAAAGCATATGATCCAAATGATCATGCTTTAGAATTAACCTTAACTTTAAATAAAATTGAATTCATACCATCTTTAAACTTTTCTATTAGTCGTAATGATTTATATGAAAATAGTGACGTTTTTTATAACAAAAAAAGTAAACGCTTTAAATTTATGAACTTTTATAAAATGATGCGAACAAAATTAAATATTTTAGTAACCAAAAGTGGCACACCCGTTGGTGGAAAATGGTCTTTTGATGAAGAAAATAGAAAACCATATCCAATCAAAAGTGGTCCTAAAATACCTGATTTACCAAAAGTAAATAGTACTAATCCTTTTATTCAAGAAGCAATTCATTATGTAGAAAAACATTTTCCTAAAAATTATGGTTCATTAGATTATTTTATTTATCCAATTACTCACGAAGAATCTAAAAAATGGTGCGAAAAGTTCTGTAAAGAACGTTTTAAATATTTTGGAACTTATGAAGATGCTATGATTCATTGTAATAAAAATGAAGATAAAGAAAAAGAAATTAAAAATTGTGAATTTTTATTTCACAGTGTATTATCACCTATGATGAACATTGGTTTAATTACTGATTCCGAAATACTTGATATTGTATTAAAATATGAAAAGAAAGTACCCATTGCGGCATTTGAAGGATTTATTCGTCAAGTCATTGGTTGGCGTAATTATATTTATGGTGTTTATACTTTGAAATATGGTAATCCTGAAATGAGTATACCGAATTATTATAAATATATGAATAGTATGAATTTTATGAAACATAAAGAGCGATTACCTTATAAACATTTTTGGGAAGGTACTACAGGAATTTTACCAGTAGATGATGCTATTAAAACAATTCAAAAATATGCTTATGTACATCATATTCAACGTTTAATGGTACTTGGTAATATATTACTTTTATTAAAAATAAATCCAAATGATGTTTTTAAAATATTTATGGAATGGACAGTAGATGCTTATGAATGGGTTATGACAGGAAATGTTTATGGTATGACTCAACACGCAGATGGTGGTATACTAATGACTCGTCCATACTTTTCTTCAAGTAATTATATATTAAATATGAGCAATTATAAATGTGCCATTAACACAGTAGGAAATAATAATGATTGGTGTAAAGTTTGGGGAGCACTATATGGAACATTTATTGATAAACATAGTACTTATTTAAAACGTAATTATTCAACCGCACGAATGGTAACTTTTTATAGTAGAAAGTCACAAGAAGAAAAGAATGAACATAAAAAGATATTAAGTGCTTACTTAAAATCATTAAAAAAATAAAAAATAATTTCGTTTATATAAAATTAAATATTATATTATAATAAATTATAATATAAAAAATGAGTGTAAATAGTGGAGTAATTGGTGGAATAATGGCTGGTAGAATTTATCATAATAACCCTCATTTATTTGAAAGAGATAATAGTTATTTTAACAAAATATTTTTAGATATAGAAATGTCTGGATATAATCGCTGTGAATGTGGAAGTATATTAAATCATTATAATATTGAAAATCCATTATATATAAATGAATCAATAACAAATGATAATGAAAAAATTAAAATAAAAGATGAGGAGTTAATAGCTAAATTACAATTACAATTTTTAGAAACGGAAAAGTGTAAAGAATTAGTTTCTTATATAAAAAAATTATCAAATAAAAAAAATATATCATATGCGTATTGTACTTCTTGTAATCAAATTTATAGTAAAATAGTTAGACGTATTAAACAATTTTGTGATATAAAATATAGTGATATTATTATTTATGAAAAGTTAGAGTAAAGATTATATGTTAATTTAATCTAAAAACAAAATACTTTATCTACTATTTTTTTATAAAATACAATGTTTTTTATTTTGTCAATTTCATTTTGAAATTTATAATAATCAATCATTATATGATTTTTTTGATTAATTATTTTTTCATTAAATCCATTACTGTTGTTTAATTCATAATAATATTTTAATGTTCCAGATTTTATATGAAGTTTATTTGAAATATTGTATTTATCATAATTTTTTTCATAAAATAAAGTATTTACTAATTCATAAATACCATAATGCATATTTCGTAAATCATCTAATTGTGATACTTTTTTCTCATCTTTATAATCATAATTATATTCTTCTACTTCATTTTCATATTCTTTAATAACAATTGTATTTGTAAAATTGGCTACATACCAAATATATACTTTATAATCAAAGTTATAAGGTTCAACTATTAAAAATGGAGAATTTTTTAATGTATCATATTCAGATAAATGAAATAAATTTGTTAAATAATTATTTATATACATTTACAATAAAATCTATATTATAAAAATAATTTTTATAATATATCTTAACTTAAAAAGATTCTTTATATAAATAATATATTTAAAAATGAGTAATCGTTTCTCTTATTTAAATGATGAATCATCAAATAATGATTCGTTTTCTGAATCAAATTCTGAAGAATCAGAAAATAGTGATACTGAAAGTATGGAACAAATAGTAGTATATTATAAATCGAATCCTAAACAAATCAGTTATCAATATACTTTGAAAAATGGAATAAAAGACGGTTTATATAAAGATTATTATGAAGATGGTACATTAAGTGCGAAATGTACTTATAAAGATGGAGTATTAGATGGATTCGCTCAATTATATTATCCTAATGGGAATCTTGAGTTTCAATGTAATTTCAAAAATGGTGCTCATTATGGTTTATATGAAAGTTATTATGAAGATGGTAGTCGTGAATATAAATATACCATATATGATGGAATATTAGATGGTAAATATGAAGAATATAAAAATAATAGTAAAACAAAATGTACTTATGTAAATGGATTATTAGATGGAAAATATAAAGTATATGCTATAAATAACAGTCAAGAAGAAGATGATGATAAAGTTATACTTTATAAAAAATATAAAAATGGAATTCTTGTTAAAGATAAAATATAATACTGTTTATATTTTTCATATTATGATGCATAATCATTTAGTATATTATTGATAAGTTCGGTTTCAAAATTATTTAATATATTAAATCCATATACTTCTAAAGATTTTTCTTGAGTCATATGGTAATATACTAATTTATCATTTATTTTAGCTGGATGATCATCTGAAAATAATACAATACTTTTTCGACACTTATCATGTGATACATACTCTTTTGTAACTAAATAAATTTCTTTATAATTTAAGTTTATTTTTTCAAAGTTATCTTGATTACATGTTATTATTTTATTATTTTTCGTATAAATGATAATAGAAGTATTTACAATGCTCTTAGTATCAAAAAATTCGCTACTTCTTTTATTCATTTTTATATTACTTATAATATGATTTATTATAAGTAAGTTCTTTAAGTTAAATTATTTTTTATAAATTTTTTATTTGGAAGCTTCTTCTAAAATATTATCTTTTACATATTTTTCAAAATAAATATGTTCAATTATTTTATATTGTTCATTATCACTTAAATTTTTATATAATTCATTGTTATAAACTTCTATAAAAATAGTATATAAATTTTTAGCATCTTCTTCATTTTGAATATAATAAAACATTTTTAGTATTTATATATAATATATATATAAATAATTTATAATATTTATTCTTAATAAAAATATATTTATTTTATTATTTTATTATTTTATTATTTTATTATTTTATTATTTTATTATTTTATATACTATTTATTTTTTAGAAACTTTTTTACCTTTTTTTCCTTTAGTAGATGTTTTTTTAGCACCACCTTTCTTTTCAGTAGTACTTTTTGTTTTAGTGTATTCTTTTTTAGCTATTTTCATAACTTCTTTTAAAGATTTTTCAGGATTTTCCTTTTTAAGACGAAGTAAAAGAACCATCCAAGCATTTAAAGGGCGTTTCTTTTTGGCACCACCGGCAAGAAGTTGTGATGATTCTAAAGCAGAACAAGATGATTCGCAAGTCATTATATTAATTTATTTTATACTAATTAAGTATTAGAAATTTATTTTGAACGCATTAAATAAAAATAAATAAAATTAAAATTTATTTCTTAATAGAAAGAATAAAATTAAAATGGTTAATAATAAAATTAAAATAAAAATAAGTGTAGTTAATATAATATAAGGATAAAGACGTTCAAAAATAAAAGTAAAAGATGGTTCAATAATATATGTTTTAATTTTTTTTTGAGTATCCTCTTTTTTTATTTCATTTATAATTAATTCAAAAGATTCTTGGATTAATGATTTTTTTATTTTATCATTCATTTTTCTAATATTAAGAAAATAAAAAAAATAATATATTTATACTAAATTATATGCTTTTATGTATTTATATTATGGATGATATATATTATATTATGGATGATATATATTATGGATGATATATATTATATTATGGATGATATGTATTATATTATGGATGATATATATTATATTATGGATGATATATATTATGGATGATATATAATTGAAGTAATAATTATAATTAAAATAAAAAAATAATATTTGAAATAAAAAATAATATTTTATAACAAAAATCGTAATGTAGTTTAATTTTATAATAAAAAATATAAAATAAAAAATAGGTATAAAAAGTATGAAATTTGATAAAAATAGTATTTCATATATAGAAGAAAATCCACATTTTTATAGAGTATTACATAATGGTGAAATATTTTCATTTAGTACACCTGTTATGGGTATTCCATTTGGAATAGACCAAGAATATGGTAAAATAATGTGTAGATTAGAATTTCCAGAAGAAAAAAAGATGAATACACAATATATACATATAAAAAAGGTATTAGAAAAAATAGAAAAATATGTATGTGAAAAATTTGATGTAAAGGAAAATGAATTAAAAAGTGTATTTAGGAAAAAAGAAGGTTTACCTGATTTAATAGAATGTAGAATTAAAGAAATTAAAAATAATGTAATAACGAAAGTTGAATATGAAAATAAAAGTGACAATTATTTGAAAACATTATTTGATATACCTGAAAAATCATTTGGAATAGTTAAATTAGAATGGGCTGGTCTTTTTGATTATAGGAATGAATCGGAAGATAAAAAACATAAAATAGGTATTATTTTGTATATTCGTAAAATTATAGTGAAAGATTAAAAATGCGTTTTGGGTCTATTTTTTTTATCATAAAATAAAATAGAAGTTGTTTTTATAAAAATGCAATATGAAGAAGAAAAATTAAATGATTTAAATTATAAATTTGAATTGGAAGATAAATATATTTATGTAAATAATAATGATAATTCAAAATATATGGTTAAATCACCTTATTTAAAAGTATTAAAAGCGAAACATGAATTTAAAAATAAAAATTATTTAATTGTTCAATTAGATCAAGATTTAGATACAGATGAACAAATGGATAGTTTTATAAAAAAAATAAGAGCTATTGATGAATATAGTAAAGAAATTTTATTAAATAATTCAAAAAATTGGTATGGTAAAAAATGGGATATTTATACATTAGATTCAATGACTCGTTATCCAATAGATGAACAAAAAGGAATTTTATATATGAAAATAATTATAAATAAAGAAAATAAAGATTTAAATAAAAATATAGAAACTTTAGAAAAAATTATAGAAAATAATAAAGAAGTATATATAAGTGTACAAACATTTTTTAAAGGATTACGATGGAGTCGTGAAATATTTACAGAAGAATGGTATTTAGAAGATTTTATTATTTTAGAAGAAGAAAATGATGATTTATTATTAGAAAATTTAATAAAAAATATAGAAGAAAAAAATAAAAAGGAAGAAGTTGATAATAAAGAAATATTAGAAAATAATCAAAATATATCACAAAATAAAGATATTTTAGAAAATGAATATATCTTAGAAAATAATCAAAATATATCACAAAATAAAGATATTTTAGAAAATGAATATATCTTAGAAAATAATCAAAATATATCACAAAATGAAGATATCTTAGAAAATAATCAAAATATATCACAAAATGAAGATATCTTAGAAAATGAGCATATCTTAGAAAATAATCAAAATATATCTCAAAATGAAGATATCTTAGAAAATGAGCATATCTTAGAAAATAATGAAAATGTATCACAAAATGAAGATATTTTAGACAATAAGCATATCTTAGAAAATGAGTACATATTAGAAAATGAAGATATGTTAGAAAATAAAAAAATAAATAATCAGGAGGAAAATAAAAAATATAAAATAAAAAAAAATAAGAATCAAGAAGATGAAAAAAGTAGTATTTCAACTTCGTCTTCTAAAGTAAAAAAGCGTTTTATATTAAATGGTAAAATAATTAAATAATATAAAATAATATAAAATAATAAAAACATAGAAATAATAAAAATATTTTAAAATATTTTAAATAAAATACTAAAATTAAAAAATAATAAATTTATTATTTTTAAGTGAAAATATGAATATTTTTTTATTAATTAATAGTATAGGAATTAAAAATAAAATGTTTAAACTTAATTTAACATCTGATAAAACACTTAAAAATGTTTTAATGCTTATTTTAGTAGTTGCTGTAATTTATATTGTATATCAAATTTACAAAAATTACATGAAGAAAGAAGGTTTCGAATCAAATAATGATAATATGGAAAATGATGATAACGAAGCCGACCAAAAGGAAGTTTCTGATGTTCAAGAAACTATGGAAAATATGGATGAGCAACAAATGATGGATCAACAAGAAGATCAACCTGAAATGATGTCAAATCCTATTGAACGTGATATGCGTAATGCTCAAATGATGGGTGTTTCGGGTGATCAATTAACTGCTCAAGATCTCCTTCCTCAAGATAAATCATCAACTTGGGCTTCAGTAAACCCTGAAGGTCAAGGTTCACTTGCTAACCAAAACTTCTTACAAGCTGGTTACCATATTGGTATTAACACTGTCGGTCAAACTCTTCGCAATGCTAACTTACAACTTCGTTCAGAACCTCCTTGCCCTCAAAGTCAAGTAAGTCCTTGGTTACAATCAACTATTGAACCTGATGTATCTCGCCGTCCTATGGAAATTGGTGGTTGCGCGTAGAAAACCTACCGAAGGGTTATTTATCAATTAATCCCACTTGTGGGATTAATTGATAAAATATCGGTTTTCCACACCTTTCCCTTTTAATTTAAGATTAATTTTTATTAAATAATAATTTATTAACAAATAATAATTTGTTAAAAAATATATCTTCTATTTATAAAAAAAATGAATGATATAAATGAACCAAATAAAAAAAAGATAAAAAAAGAAAATATAGAAGAAAAAAATAAAATAAATGATATTGCTATGATGATAAGAGCTAATAATTTATGCGCTAATGCTAATACATCAAATATATCAAATATATCAAATAATTATTTTACATATGGTGAATTTATAAGGATTCAAGAAGAAAAGTTTCGTTTACAAAAAAATATAGGACCGCCAGCACTTCAAGTACCCATATCACCATGGTTATCTTATACATTAGACAATGATGATATTCCAAAAAGACCAAAAATAGATTTATAAATTTTTATAAATAAATTATTTTTTTTATAAATTTATTAAATATAGAAATTAAATATAGAAATTAAATAAAAATGAGTGAAAATTATGATTTATATATAACAAACTCAAATAGAAGAAAATATGCTATGAAAGAAAGCATGAATCAATTTTTTAGAAATAGAAATAAAAAAATGAAAAACAGAGAATTAATGGAAAAATATATACATAATTTTTTTATAAATAAAAAAATTAATAATAAAAATTATAATAAAAGTTATAATAAAAAATATATAAATAGTCAACAAAAACCTATAAATACAAGAATTAATCAAAATGAAATATTTATGAATAATAAAGAAATATTATCACGTATTCATTCAAATATAGAAAATCGCATATTTTTAACTAATCAAGAAAAACAAAAATATATAAAAAATGAATATGTAAGATTAAAACGTAATAAAGAAAATAGAATAGCTCAAACAAAAAGAATGAAAGAAGAAAGAAGAATAGAAGAAGAAAGAATAGCTGAAGAAGAAAGAAGAAGAATAGAAAGAAAAGAACAAATTCGGAATGAATTAAAAGATATATCATTAAATGTAAGTGAACAATTGTTATTTAACGGTACACCTCTTGTAACTACTAGTGATTTTCATACATTTGTAACAAGTAATAAATTTAATAGTGTATATGATGAATTAAGTAATACACGTAATAATCGTATTTTGAAAGGATTATTAAAACAAAAAATTATAGAGAAAATATTCACATCAGAAGAAAAAAGGAGATTACTTCGAATATTACAAATGAAAAAAGATGAAGAAGAGAGAAAAAGAGCAGAAAAAGCTTATCAAGAAAGATATAGAAGAGCTCAAGAAGAGAGCCGAAGAAGAGCTCAAGAAGAGAGCCGAAGAAGAGCTGAAGAAGAGAGAAGAAGAAGAGCTCAAACAATAGAAACAAATCCTAATTTATTAGAACCACAATTTTTAAAAAATAAAGCAAAATTATTATCTTTAAGTGGTACTAATAGAGAAAGAGCTTTTAGAAAAATGGCAATTAAATATCATCCCAATAAAGCACAATCCGAAAATAATAAAGTTAAACGAGAAAATCAATTTAAAGTATTAGGTGCATTAATAGAATAAAAAATCTTTTATAATATATTTAACAAATTATAATTTGTTAAATAATTAATTTTTAACTTCGCGAGTTTACGAAGCTAGTTAAAGAAACGGAAAGCTCTTAAAAGAGCTTACCTTCTTTAACTTCAGCCATAATAGGTGAAGCCCACTTTTGAGGGGCTTGAGCTTGTAATACCATACCAAGTTGGCGAACAATAGCACCAAGAGTACCATTAATACCAGCAAGGTCGAAAACAGCAATGATTAAATAAATAAGAACACCAATGATAATTTGGAGGAGAACGAAACCAACGTAAAGTTCCCAAGTCTTTACATCACCAACTTTACGATCAAGTACATTTAAGATATTGCCAGCCATTTTGTTTTTGAATTATTATACTTTATATTTAGATAAAAAATAATTATTTTTTTAAATTATTTTTAATATTTTAATTTTTAATATTTTAATTTTTAATATTTTAATTTTTTAATTTTTTAATTTTTTAATTTTTTAACATTTTAGAAATAGATTGATACATATAAAAAGTTACTAAAGAAAATGTTACACCATCTATAAAACCCAATAAATAATATAAACGATAATTTGGTAATTTATTATTGAATATTATATTTTGATTATATAAAAACATTTTATATATCATATATTCTTTTTTTCCTTTATATTAAAAAGTATTATTTAGAAATTATTATTTAAAAATTTTGTTAAACTCATTGTAATAAATAAATGTGGAACAGAACGTGCTAAAAGTAAAGTGAATCCGCGTAATGGATTTTTAACAACATTTCCTTGATTATTCGCCATTTTAACAACTTTATAATAATCAAATGGTTGAATTAAAAAACTTACACTTAATGTTGTTCCTAAAGAAGCTAACCAAAACTTATTTGTTAAAGTTTGATAATAATCTAAAAGTGGGAAAAGAGATGCATAAAGTACAACATTTTTTGCTATAGAACCAGTATATCCTTGATATAAACCATTTCGGATAAAAGTACTTATATTAGGACTATTACTTTTTAAGTGAACTATATAAGATTCATTTCGTTGAACAAAGTTTTTCCATAAATCAAATGGATGTGTTACAATACTTCCGATAAATCCTCCTAAAATTCCATTGATTGAATTATTCAATAATATTAGCTCTTTATCATTTATATCTTTATTTCTTAAGGATTTAATATATTCATAAGCACTATATTTGGAAGATGTAGAAACAATTTGGGAAATAATTGCTGGAACAGATGCTTGAAAAAATCCACGATATGAATGATGAATATTATAAATCGATTTATATGATTGACGGATAGTAAAAGTGCTATTATTTTGGTAAACAGTTTTAAGTGTACATATAGGTAGTGTAACAATTTCAGCAACAAATGTTCCAATTGCCGAGTTAATAATATTTTTGCTATTCTCTTTTACCATTTTTTTATCGTAATCTTTATGATAAAAATGATATGTAAATAAAAATTAAATTTTTTATATTTTTTAATAAAATATATTATAATTTAAAAAAATGATTATAATTAAAAAAATTTATCTTGAACAAAGGCTGATGGGAAAATAGAAGTAAAACCTGAAGAATGATTTTCTTCCTTATTATTTTTAACATGAACTATATGTTTTTCTAAATAAGATATTTTATTTTCCAATGCTTTTATTTTTTCATCATAAGCACTTATTGAAATATTTTTTGAATTTAAATGAATATATTCAGCATTCAAATTTATTTTTTGAATATTATAAATATTATCATTATTTGAGCCAATAATAAATTGATTTGATGGTACATTTTGAGCATTATAAGCAAATGCATTTTCACCACTTGTACTACCAAATAATGCAATACTATTTTTAGATAATGTTTGACTTTTTTGTCCAATTGCTAAAGAATGTTCTTGGAAAGTAGTAGCACCACCAATAGATAATGAATTAGGACGAATGCAATGTGAATTTTCTCCAATAGAAAGTGATTTTAATATAATTAAATTATGATCATTATTTGAATCTAAACGCATCACATGAGATTTGTCAAAATGTAAATCATGAATTACTTTCGTAACATTTATAATTTCTTTTTCTTTTCCAACCATTGGTTGATGTTGTAAAGGCATTGTTTGTACTGGTATTGTTTGTACAGGAATATTTATTTTGTTTGCTGATTTTAATTCATAACTTCTATTTTCATCTTGAACAATAACAGAAATATATCCATCTTTTGTAACATCAATATTTTTAAATAGTGGTATTGAACCACGCTCACCACGTTCACCTTGAGGTCCACGATCGCCTTTAGGACCTTGAATAAGTGGTAATGATATAGAAGAAAGTACTTCTTCATTATTTGTTAATGAAATCATATTTGAAACTTTATCATAATGAAGTATATAAGGAGTATTTTTAATTAAATATTCATATTCTTCTATTTTTTTATTCATAAATTCTTTAATTTCTTCATTATTTAAATGAGTAGCATTTTTTAATGAACTTTCTAAATTTTTATTTAATATATGTGTTAATTTATCAATTTTTGAATAAATTTCATTTTTAATTTGATTTTCTAAATCATACATAATTTTATCACGGATTTCATCACGAATTTTATTATAATTTGAATCTATATAAGAAGTTGTTAATTCTTTATTATTTTTTTCTAATTCAAATAATTTCTTTTCAATTTCTTGATAAATTTTTTGAGAAACATAAGTTAAATAAGAGGAACTTTCATTTTTATGATTTTCAAATTGATTTTGAATATGTTGGTGAAAATCTTTATTTGAATTTTTGAATAGTTCTTTATTTTCTTCATTTAATAAATCAAATTTTTTTTTAAAAAAAGTATTTAATTCTTCGTGTAAAGAAATCATTTTATCATCAATATGATTTGTTATTTTATCTGTTACTTTATTAATTTGCTCTTGAAAATAATATTTTTTAATATCCATGCTTTCTTTTCCTTTGCTTTCTTTTATTTCACATTTTTTTACTTCTAATATATTATTATCATTATTATTGGTATTATCATTATTATTATCAGAATTATTATTATCAGCATTATTATTATCAAAATTATTATTATCAAAATTATTATTATCAGAATTATTATTATCAGAATTATTATTATGATTGATTTGATTATTATGTGTTTCATTTATTAATTTACGGGCATAAGATAAAGATGAAATATCAATTTCTTTAATTAAAAACTCTTTTTTATTTTCATCAATTGAAATATGTTTAATCATAAAGTGGGTTGTTAATTTATCTAAATAAGGTATTAATGTAGATAATATTTTTTCTTTTTTATCTTCAATATTTAAATTTTTTAAATCATTATTATTATCAAATGTTTCTTGTAATGTAAGTATAAAATCTTTAATATTATATAAAACATCTTTCTTTATATCTTTATCTAAATGAATATATAACATAGAACATTTATTTAATAAATATATAAAATCCTTTTTTATTTGAATATCCATAATGTAAATATGTGTGAAATATATATATAAAAATATATAATATTCTTCTATATAATAAAAATATTAAAAAAATATAAATTTAATTTAAATATTTTTTTTCTATAAATCTTTTAGTATAAATCTTTTAGTATAATCATATTTTAATTATTCAATGAGTGAAAGTAAAAATAAAAGTAAAAGTAAAAAATATTTAGGACGAAGTGTATGGGGTCCAAAGGCTTGGCATATGTTACATGCTTTTAGTATTGGAATGAATAAACCGATTAAAGAAAACGAGCGAAAATGTTATTATTTATTTTATAAAACATTTGCAGAATTAATACCGTGTGCTGTATGTAAATCTCATTATATTGACTATTTTTATTATATATATACAATTGAAGAGAAAGAGATAAATCGTGAAAGTTTAAAAAAATATATTTATGAACTTCATAATATTGTAAATGAAGATTTGAATAAACCTGAAATAAGTTATAAAAAAGCAATGGAAATACATAAAAAAACAAATCATAGTGATATATTTTTTTTTATGAATCATGCAATTAGTCAATATTTAAAATTAAATTTATCATTAGAACAATATGATAGATTTTATACTTTTTTTGTATGTTTTTGTAAATTATATCCAGATAAATTTTTAAGAAATAGTTTAGAAAAAATAATAAATTGTAGTAAATTTAAAGGTTTAAAAACTCCAGAACAATTCTTAAAATGGTATATTAAAGTATTTATTGAAAAATAAATATTTTTATATAATTATATATAGAAGATTATATTTTTAAGATTATATTTTACATATTCATATTGATATAATAAGTAATATTGATTACTTATCTAAATATTCATATTTATATAATAAGTAATATTGTCTTTTGTTAAATCATTATTATAATTTTCAAGTATTAAATTTTTATTTAATACTTTCATAGTTGGATATTTTGTAACATATGCATTTGAAGTAAGTAAATCATTTTTATTCTCAATATCTTCAATATTAACAACAGCAATAGGAAATACATTCATATAGTTAATAGATAATTCAATAATGTCATCATACATATTAATACAATGATTACACCAAGGTGCATAAAAGATGATGATACCTTTTTTAATATTTTTAAAAATTGGGTGATTACAAATAAGAGATTTATTTTTTTTATTAAAAATAAAATCTTTATATTTTAATTCAATAATACCTGTATTTTCACCATATATATCTTGATACATTTTTTTAGTTTTATCTTTTGAATCATTTATACATTTTTTATTTAATAATTTATTTATTTGATTTGATTTTTTTGACATAATAAATAAAAATATATATTTCTATAATTAATTTTTATTTTATTTTTATTTTTTTATAATTTTTATACTTAATAATTATAGAATATATCATTTATTTAAAAGAAATTAAAAATGGTTTCAACCTATATTTTATATTTAATTTGTATTTTAATTTCATTATTTTTATCTTATATACTTGTTAATAAAGCATCAAAATATTCAAATAAAATTCGCAAATATAAATATGTTGCTTATGTAACATCTTTTATATTTATTTATTTAGGAACTCTTAAAATATTTTCCATTTTTAATCCTTCATTAATGGAAAATTATGAAGATTTATTAGAACATATTTCAATTCCTTCAAGATTTAAAAATAAACCAACAACTTCGATTGATACATCTATATTTGAACAAAAAAAAATAACACCTTCTGTAACAACTGTTATTTCAGCACCCGTTGATGCTGCTCGCGATGTACCAATTGCTTATGTTGATCCAACTCCACCACCACCTCCTCCAACTACATATCTTCCTCCAACTACAGGTTTTACAGGTTTTACAGGAAGTACAGGTTTTACAGGAAGTACAGGATATACAGGTTTTACAGGATATACAGGTTTTACAGGATATACAGGATATAGTGATTTCTTAATTAGTGTATCAGGATATACAGGATATACAGGAAGTAATGTAACAATGGAAGAAGATATTGTATATACTCAACCACTTGTACCAAGTGAAGAAGTAATGGGAGAAAATCCAGTTATGGAAGATGAAGTTAAAAAAACGGAAGATACAAAGATGGATGAAAATAACAAAGGTTTAGGAAATATGAATATGAACCAATTAATGCCATTTATGATGGGATTAGCATCATCTTTAATAGCTAAACAACCAGAAGTAAATGTAAATGTATTTAATGATGGTCAATCAGGTAGTCCAAATATTAATAAATATAATATGGACAATTGTTTAAATAATAATAGAAAATATAGAAATAATCGAAAACGCGATTTATATAATTATCCAGCAGGAAAAGTAAGAGCATATGATGAATGGAAAAGTAGAATAGATAAAGATAACGATTACATATATATTGATCAAAATAAATTAAATGGAAATCCACGTAATTCATCGTGTCCAGTATGTCCATTAGATATTAATTACCCTTTTTCAAATTATCGTTCAGGTCGATAAATTAAAACAAAAAAATTAAATTAAAACAAAAAAATAAAAAAATAAATAAAAAAAATAAATAAAAAAGATAAAAAGTATAAATAAAATCGTAATAATTAAATATTTTTTTATATAATAATATGTTATTATATAAATAGAGTATTATAGATAGAATATATACAATGTTTAAAAATAAAAAAATATTATATTATATATTTTTAATTATTATTTTAATCATTATTTTTTACATAAGTTATCAATTATTGGTAAAGGATAATAATCATTTTTATGATGTTTTAAATCATAGAACTTTTAAAGAAGATTTTGAACCAATGGATTATAGTAATTATAAAAATATAATTCAAAATGGAGATTTTGTAAATGGGCGAGATGTTTCAGGATATATTGACCAATCAGGTAATAATAAAATTATTGAATTACAAAATCCATCACTAAGTAAATATGTATTAGAACAAAAAGATAGTAATGATTTAACTTATTATGAAATAATTCAACCAGTATTACCAAATAGTACTTATTTATTTACTATGTGGGTATCTATTGATAATCCAGTTACAAATCCAATTAATTTTTCAAAATTATTAAGAGTACGTATATTAAAAAATAATGGCTCAAATGAAATTCCATCTATAAATGTAATAAAAGACCGTGAAATGAGTATAAATGATAGAAAATGGTATTTATTAAAATATACGTTTCATACATCGAATGATGTAAAAGAACGTATGAATATTTATTTGTCTTATGATACACAATTAGTTGGAAGCTCTATTTATTATGCAAATTTAACTTTAGTAAAAATATTAAGAGATATTACTGACTTTACTTTTACAAATGGTTTAATGTTATTTATTTCGGGATTATATACTGATTCAGGTGTTTTATCATTACGTGATTTAGGGTCAGTTGGTAATAATATGGTTTTAAAAAATAGAGCTACGGTTGATTCAAAAGAAGGATTTATAAATATGTTTAATAATGGTGCTAAAAAAGAAAATGCTTCAACTATTTTTAATACATCACCTATATTTATGATAAATTTATTAACATCCATAAATTATAAAAAAGAAAACCAAGATAAGAGTATTTTAGAAGAAAATATTGAAGATGAAGAGTATGATAATATGTCAATATTTTCCATAAGAGATAATCAAGATAAAAGATTAATTTCATTAAAAGTAACAAATGATAATAAGATTATACTTAAATGTAGTGATATTGTAAAAACAACATCACAATCATTAATTTTAAGTAATAAAACATTATTATCTGTTGCTTTTAATAATGATTTACATAAATTAGTATTTTATCAAGATACAGTTCCTTTATTAACAATTGATAATTGTCCAACATTATATTTTGATAAATGTACTTTTTATATAAATCGAAATGTATATTTAGAAATGGATTTATATGATTGTTTAGTTCATAATTATATATTATTAGAAAATGAACATAAAGAATTACGAACTTATTTAATAAATAATCAAAATAGAATACCAAATAATAAACCATCTATATTTGATTATATATTTCCAAAAAATGAAAGTAATGTAAAAGATTTAAATAATCATATAGAAGATAGTATGAAAGACCAATTTTATAGATTATTTCAAAGTACAGATGAAGTATATACAAATGTAAAGAAAGAAGTATGTGATAAAGTTGAAGTAAAACCATCTGATTGTCCAACAGCTTACAAAAAAGGGTCTGATTATTACATATTTATTCCAGAAAAATCATATTATCATAATAAATTAGGTTATTTTGGTGAAAAGTTATATGGAAGCGAAAAAGCAAAAGTAAAATATATTTATCAAATGAATTTCCCAGATTGCGAATTACCAATTATATTAACAGATAATGAAGGTGGTAAATATTCTCAAACGTGCCCTTTTATTATTGATCAAAATAATCCATGTGCGGCAGTAGGATGTGGTAATGTGGATTGGAATAAAGAGTATGTTGAAGATTTAGGATTAAGTGATAAATGTAAAAATGCAGTTTCATATTATTGTCGTTTAAATTATGATTTAGACCCTAAATGTGTTGCTTGGAAACCTGAAAATAAATTTGACCCAAAGAGTATAAATGTACGAAATTATTTTGAAAAACCAGATGAATATTGTGATATAAGAAATTATAGTATTGAAAGTCATCCTGACTTTAAAAACTATATACGAAAAGATAAGATTCCTTGCTGGGGATGTAAAGTGGAATAATCAAATAAATTATATATTTGCGTATTTATCAAATAGTGAAAATATATAATTCATTTTTTCTTCTCTATCTTCTGATGAATATACACGGAGAAAAATATCAATACCATGATTATAATTTAATATTAAATATTTAAAATAATTACCATCTATATAAATAATATTAAAGATTTTTTCAAACATATTTATATCTATAAAATGTTTTAGTATAAATTGATAAAATAAAATGTTGTCACTTTCTATTTTATGTATATCTATAACGCTTTTACCACTTTCATTTATTTTTTTATAATTATGTTTTTCGACAAATCTATAAATAATCATAAATAATAAATAAATAATATCAATACTTTTCCAAAATCCATTTGTTTTATTTGTAATATTATTAGCGTGTAATGAAGTAACAAATGCATGATTTATAGTACCTAAAAAATGGTAATCATTGAAATTGATATAAGATTGTCCAAAATCAATTAAATGAAATTGAATTATATTATTTTCACTATCTACATCAAGTAAAAGATTATTTAAATTCATATCATAATGAATAAATGAATATGTATCTTGTAATATTCTTAAATAAATAATATAATTTGTAAGTAAATTATTTAAATTTTCAATTAAGATTCTTTCATCTCCAGAATAACGAGTTATATAATCAAATAAAGATATATAATTAGATATATAATTCATTTTGATAAAAGTATTTATACCTCCTTTTTTTGTAAAAGAATATACATTTGGAATATGCATTTTTAATGGAATATTTGTAGAACTATTGAGTTCAACAACTTTATGATGTAATAATCTTTGAATAATATATTCATTAAATAAATCAAAATTTACCATAGTATCTCTAACTTTTATTATTTTTATAACTTTTTTATGATTGCTTTGGTTTTTAACAATTTTACCAGATACACCTTCACCAATTATTTCAGGTGATAATATATTCGTAGACTGAGGTAATAACCGTTTTATCAAAGAACCTATATTTATACCTAACTTATGAATTGAATCATTAAATGATTTTGGAGTATAATCAATAGGTCCTTTTTTAATATAATTCGTTGACAATAATGATTGAAATTCACGTACTTTTCCTTGTAATTCACGATTATCACATAATATTGAAAAAGATGAACATATTAAACTTAAAGCATTTCGATGATTTGTTTCATTAGTAGATATAACAGCACTAGCACCAGCACCATTTTCATATCTACTAAATTCCATTTTTATATGAATTTATTATTATAAATAGTTTCTAATTATTATTTATATAAAAATATTATATAAAAAATTATATAAAAAAAATATTAAATAAAAAAATATATTTTAAATATAGTAAATAGTATATATAAATTATATAAAAATGAAAAGTACATATGATATAATTATTTGGATATTTATTTTTCTTTTAATTGCTTTGATTATCGGGTTATATATTTCTGAAAATAAACGTATTCCTAAAACTTTATATATGCGCACAGGTGGTTCATCAACTCCTTATATAGAACATTTTGAACAAAAAAGTACGAATATAGATGGTTATAGAAATTCATCATCATTTGATGTTGTAGGAGGTGCTTCATCAAAATATGGTTGGGGTATAAATGATTTTGATTATGAACGAAATCATTTAGAAGAAGTAAAAAAAGAAGAGAAAAAATGTATTCAAAAGAAAGATGATCCAATGTGTACAAAAGATAATATAGAAAAAAATAAAAAAAGTTGTTACACATGTGATATACTTCAACACCCTGATATAGATAAATATGTATTAAAAAGTTCTGTACCACCTTGTCCACCTAAAGTAGATTTAAATAATTATATAAAAAAGAGTGAAATACCAGCGTGTCCAAAAGTGGATTTAAGCAATTATGTAAAAAAGAGTGAAATTCCAGCACAAAAAGAATGTCCTATTATTCAAAAATGTCCAGTATGTCCTGAAATACCAGATTCATTAAAAAATGTGAAAGGAGTAAAAGAAGTTAAAAATACATATCAATTTAATATATTAGATACAAAGAATTTATCAAATGATGATATTAAATTATTAATGAAAGATGAGCGAATTAAAAATTATTTAGATTCTGAATATGAAGAAAAAAATAATGTACCAAAAATAATAAATAAAGAAAAATCTTCAATAAGTGAAGAATCATTATTATCAAATTCAAATTATAATACATCATCATCATTATGGAATGAAATTAAAAGTTTATTTGGGTTTAGTAAAGAAAAAGAAGAAAATAAAATAGTTAGTGAAGAAAATCAAATAAGTAAAAAAAAGAATTCTATAACAAGTGAAGAGCAGAATTATATTGTTAATAATAATATTATATCAAATGCTGGCAGTGTATCAAATACTAGTAGTATATCAAATAATGGTAATATATCAAAATCTATATTACAAGAAGAAGAAAATAAAATGGTGTATAATAAAGATTGTAAAGATATGAATTTTTTCAAACAAGATCAATCAAACGCATTAGGAATGTATGCAGGTGATAGTTTATATGCTTCTGTTTAATGTAATTGTTTAATAATTTCTTCTAAAGCGTGATTTACTAAAATCATATCTTTGATGTGATTATTTTTATCCTCATATTTAGGATAAATATAACTTATTTCATCATCTTCTTCTTCAATGAAATGATTTGAAATAATCTCTTCTTCTGTAATAATTTCTTCTTGATTTAAATCATATGAAACATTATAAGTTAAATTATTATTTTTTAAAAGAGAGTCATTATTTGTTTTTATTTCTTGTAAATCATCTATATGAATACATTTTTTATAATCAAAATGTTTTAAATCATCATCCATTAATAAATTTACATTATTTAATGTTTCTTGGTCATAATATGATGAAAAATGTAAATGTTTATGTGAATTCACAATTTGATATGGATTATGAATTCGATAAAATATTTTTAAATGATTTAATACTTTATTTAAATCTTCTTCTAATGTTTCAAAATGTCCTATAAAATTTGTAACAATTTGACCACGTTCATTCATAATATGTTTAGCTTGATTCATAAAAACATGAATGTATTCCATATCTGTTACAAATCCTTTCATTTTCACATATTCTTTAAAAGGAATTTGTTTATTCATATGATTCCATCCAGAAATCATTCGGTCATATGGATTTCTTATAAAAGCAAATTTATAATAACTTTCCCATTTTTGTGGTGTCATATTCATTTTAGCATTTAAATGTGGTGATGTTTTATAATAAACATAAACACCATGGACGCGATTTTCGTAATTTTTTTGATGTGGGTTTTTACGACGATTTAAACAAAATGTATCATGATCAGGACGTTTTAAATAATAGGTTTGAAAACCATAATATTCTTTTAATACGGAAGCAATATATGAACCACCTGTTTTATGAACATGTATAAAAATGGCTTTTAAATCGTGATTGATACTACACATTTTATAAAAATAAAAAATAAAAGAATACTTTATTTTATTTTTTGAAATAAATTATTTAATTTAAACGATTTTTAATTAAAATATATTTTAGGAACAAGTCTTTTGACTCTTTGACCAATATTACTTAATATACTTTTTCTTTCTAATTTACAAGGTGTAATTGGTAAACAAACATTTTGTTTTAAAATATTTATACTCTGTTCCGGATTTTCAGAACATGATGTAATATGCATGAATGAATTTAATATAGTAGAAATAAGTTGTGTATTAGTACTATTACTTATTTTCATAAAATTATTATATATTTCTATAATGTTATTTATCGTTTGAGTAGCTAAAAATGTTTTTTTATTACAACTTTTTTGTTTATGTAAATAAATATACATTTTAATTACTTTATTTATTATTTCTTCTTTTTTAGATTTATTTATTTGATTTAAGCGATTTTTAGTAGGTAAATTATATAATTCAATAGTTGATAAATCTTTGCTTCTTCTTATTTTATCTTTAAAATCACGATTTCCATATAAATAAATAATTACTGCAATTAAATAATCAAATAATTCATTCTTTTTATTATTTTCATTATTATATTTTAAATTACTAAATTTTAAATCATTATATATATAATTAATAGTCAATAATTGATGAAATGATAAATAAGTACTTTTTTCAGCTATTTTTTCAATCAAAATATATGGAAATATATAATCAATATTTTTTTCACGTATAGTAATGGTTGATTCATTATGATTTTTTTTAACATTATTTGTATGTTCAATATGAACAATAATTTCTCGAGTTGAATTACCTTTTTTCCCTTTTACATAATTTAATAAATGATACATATTTTCATTTATTGAATGTATTTTTGGGTCATATGTTGTTGTTATACTTCCTGAAAAATTATAATTATTGATAGTACAATTATTTTTTTGTGAATAAAATTTACGAAGTTCACAATCAGAATCATAATTTACATTTATATATTTTGATTTTAATTCTGATATATGATTGATAGATTTTTCATATATTTTAAATAATTCTTCATTATAAAAATATGTATATAATAATGTACTATTTTTATTTGCTAATTCTTTATTATTAGGATATATATGAATAATATAAGATAATAAAATTTTTTTTAAATAATCTTTTACATTTGTTGTATATGAATATAAACTTTTAATACTACGTGAAATACTATTATCTAAAACATCTAATGGGAAAAAATAAATAACAAATAGTAATAAATAACGAATTTTATCATTTTGTTCCATATTTTTAATAATTTGTAATGCTTCTGATACAGATGAACCTTCTAAATCAGTACTTATATTTTTAGGATTATTTTGTATGAATTTTTCAATTTTTTTAGATTCATTTGTTTGAGTAATATTTTGTTGAGCATTATTATGTTGAACATTTTCTTCTATTTTTGGTTCTGAATCATTGATAGTTAATATATTTTTATTTAAAATTTTATTTTTATTTGTTTTTGTAAATTCATTTAATATTTTTGAAAGATAGGAATAATGTTTAAATGAAACAAAAGGAGTATATGTTGCAATGATTTTAACAACATCACTATTTAATATTATTTTTTGTTCTTGTAATTCACTATTTCTTTTAGAAAAAGAAATAGTATTATTATTATAAATTTTAATATTTCTTGATGAATATCGATTTCCTATATTTGAACCGGAAGTTCCAGTATAACATATTCCATTATATAAATAAAATGTAAATAATAATTTGCAATCATTATATTCTTCAGGTAATTGAGGAAGTGGGGTTTTACATTCTAAAACAATGATAGGATTATTCATTTTTTAAGAATTATCTATAAGTAAATAATATTTTAATCGTTAAAATTAAATATATAAAATAAAAATATAGTTTATATATTTCTAAAAAATCTAAAATGGCACTTTATTCAGAATCTATTCATAAAAAAATAGATGAAAAACTTAAAGAAGCAAAAGAATTATTTAAATCATCAGAAGCTGTAACTGTGGAAGAAAAAGAAGCTAAATTTAATGAATTAGTAGAATTATTTAAGGAAAAATATGGCACAAATTATTTGTCTTATATGACAAGTTTCTTTTTAGAACCCGCTATTTTTGTTAAAGTTACTGACTCTTTCCGTGAAGCTCATATGAATGATGAAGAAAATTCGAATGAAGAAGAAGAAGATTCTAATGAAGAAGAAGATTGTCATAATGATGCTTGTGATATTATTAAAAATCGCGAAAATGAATCATCTGATTCTGATAATTCTGAATTAGATTTAGATTCAGAAGAAAAATTCAAAACAATGTTTGAAAAATTATCTGCAGAAATGGGTGATGATGAAAAGAAATTTTTAGAAAATTTATTAAAAGGAGGAGCAGGAGAAGATGAAGAAGGAGAAGATGAAGAAGGAGAAGATGATGAAGAAGAAGATGAAGAAGGAGAAAATAATGAAGAAGAAGAAGAAGATGAAGAAGATGAAGAAGAAGAAGAAGGAGAAGAAGATGAAGAAGAAGAAGATGAAGAAGAAGAAGAAGGAGAAGAAGATGAAGAAGAAGAAGAAGATGAGGAAGATGAAAGTGCAGGAGAAGCAGAAGAAAATAATGCTGATTATAAAGAATACATTGAAAATATTATGGATGTAGTACCAGTACAAGAAGTATCATTTATGATGATGATGTTATTTGGTTTAGATAAAGATGAAGAAGAGAAATTTACAACTTTAATTAAGGAAAATGAAGAAAAACAATATACTATTCAACAAAACCCTTATTATTTAAATAATCAAAAAGCGAAATTTAATAAATTTATTTATAAACGAATTTGTAAATTATCGAAAGAAGCTGAAAAAGAAAAGGAAAAAGAAGAAGAAAATATATGTTCTGAAACAAATGAATTAGAAACCGTTGATTAAAAGTTAAGTATTTTTATAATATTTTTATTTTTTTTTAGTAAATAATAAACTATATTTATTTGTTTTTTATTTTATATTTTACTCAAAATGTTTGATTAAAATATTTCCATGAGCATTAAAATCAGAATCTGGGATTTCATATCCAAGTTTGCGATAATAATTACGCACACCAACACCTGAAATAACAGCCATTCCATCAAAAAATGAACCACTATGTTTCACAATTGTTTCAGCAGCAGCTACAAGCTGTTTACCAAAACCATAATGTTGAGACTTAAGTTGTTGGTTACTATCTTTTGAATAAACAGGAAGAACATTACCATAAACATGTAGTTCACGAATAAGTCCTTTATGTTTTAGTTCCGAAAAAGTAGTATTACCAGCATTGTTTGAAAGTCTAAGCCGTAAGAATCCATAAATTACATCTTCATTTCCACATCCATAAAAGTATGGTGTTGGAAGTCCAAGTAATTCATAAACATACTTCTTAAGTTTATACTTTTCATAAGCCTTACAATAAGACCCATTTTTAGTACATGTACAAGACTTAAAAGAAAGGAAAAGTTCGGTACCATCTTGAGCATCATAATCACAACGTACAAGACGAGCATTATGTATATTTTCAAGATTGTGACGTACTTCCATTGTACGAATTTCTTGGGTTGAAGCCGAAGCTTCAGCAAGCTTATCGTCAAGAACTTGTCTTAGATTAGCAACTTTGTTACCACCTTCGATATAAGTACTTGGGAAATCACGTTGAACGCGATTAACACGAATCCAAGGAGGAATTGATTTAATCACGTTTGTAAGAATACGAAGGAATTCTTCATAATTGGTTTCAGCATAAGGTACATAAGTACCAGCATCATACCACTTCTTAATTTCAGTGAATTCAAGGACACAAGTAGGATAAATCTTCCACTGATCTGCTTGAAGAGCAGGATCCGTAAGAACACGATGAAACATAAGTTCATCCTTTTCAGGGGTTGAATATGGTAAATCGGGCATTAAATGAATATCTACTTTAAAGCACTCATTTTTACAAAGCTTAAGAGCTTCTACTACTTGGGCGGTGCTACACTCACGATTATTTTTCTCAAGAATTTCATCATCCGTGTGTTGGACACCCATTTGAATACGAGTTACACCATACTTACGGAAACGACGAAGTTCATACTTCGAAATCTTATCAGGACGTGTTTCAATCGTTACGCCAATAATACGACAATGAGTACTCTCGTTAATATGTTGCTCCTCGGCAATGCTCTTCATTTCACGAAGGCTTGTAGGGTCATCAAAAGCAGTATTTGCGGCATAAAAGAGTCCAGTAATGAACTCTTCAGCTACTTTGGGTTGATAGCACGAAAAAGTGCCACCCAAAATAATACACTCAATCTTATCCACATCATGGCCATTCATAATGTATGAATGAACGCGTTCACGGAATTGTTCAAAAGCCTTAAAACCATTACGCTTTCCACGCATTACTGTGGGTTCACCGTGGTAATAAGAGCGCGAATAACGAGGGTCATTAGGACAATAAGAGCAATTGTAAGAGCAAGAAAAAGTATCTGGGGGCATAATTACCGAAACGACAATTACACCAGAGTTACTACGCATTTTACGAGTAACAAGAAACTCTTCAAGAATCTCATTTTTAACAATCTTTTGTGAAGAAAGTAGTTTACGATACATATAAAGAAGTTCATTCTTTTTAGGCACCATTTTGTACTTTCGTCGTAGCTCCAGCGTTAACGCATTAAACTTCTTTTCATTTGGAAGATACATAATCTTTTTTTGATGATTCATTTGAATCTCATAATAAAGTATATAGGACGCAAATGTAACTATATGAATGACAAAGTAAAGATAGGATACAAAAGGATGAATAAAAAAGAAAAATCGTGTAGTGTATACAATAAAAAATTGTACAACACTCTTGATCATAATCAAGATATTATTAGATACTCCAAACGGATTGTGAACATAATTCTTAAAATCATCACTCTTTTCTATAATATCATAAATAATACCATTAGAAAGTTCACTTACAAATCCACTATACTTCTCAATTTTATCTTGAGGAATCACTGAATTTTGTTGAACGTAAATACGTTGAACACCCGAACCAATACTTTCAATATCTTCAATTTTATTTACTCCAAGAGTCATAGAACCACAAATGGGTTTACTATGACAATCATCATCATAAAGTGTTGACTTATCAAGATTATCTACGTTAGCGTATTTCTCCATCTTATATCAATAAAATATATGAATATTATTTCACCAAAGGTGAAAAGATTCTTCTCTTGAAATGTGTAAGATAGAGTATATATCCATATAATAAAAAGAGAAAAACTAAATTTTTTTTAATAAATTTTTATTTTTATTTAATAAATATATTTACGTTATAAATATATCTTTTAACTTAAAAGAAAGGATATATTATGATGTATCTATAAATTATTTTTTAATAAATATGTTTGGATTTTCATTATTTCATAAAAAAGAAAAAAATAATATAAAAGAAATGATTAAAAAAGAAGATATTCAAGAAGAAGATATTCAAGAAGAAGATATTCAAGAAGATGTTATAAAAGAAGAAATTATTGAGGAAGAAGTAGAAAATGCTTTTGAAAATCAATTATTAGTAATTGATACTTTTGAAATAAGTAATCATCGTTTTATTACAAAAATAAGATGTAAATATATTTTATGGGCAATTGAACACCATATTATATTATATAATGATGATAATCGGTTAATAAATGAATCACGATTAAATAAATTTAATAATTTTGATATATATGAAAGTGACCCAATTATATTAGGAAAATATTATGATTATGAAAAAGAATTGTATGTATATGATATAATTGATGGGCAACATCGATTAGAATATTTGAAAAAGAATGAATTATTATACAATGATATTGATATATTAGTTGATATCAGAGTATATAAAAATAAAGAAGATTTTTACAAAATATTGGATATAATCAATAATCGATTAAATTTTGACCATAAACAATTGCGACAATTTAAGTATAATGAATTTAAGAATTATATTGAAACATATTATAAAAAAAAAATAAAGAGAAGTATATTTGGTGTACAAAGACCGTATGTAAATGAAGAAAAGTTTAAGCAAAAATTATTTCAAACGAAATTTTTTAATAGTATTGAAAACCGTGATATAGATATATTTGAAAAATTTATAAATATTAATCAATTTTTAGGTAAAATTATGGTAAATGAAAATAAAATAAAAAGTGAGTTAAAAGATAAATTTGATAAAATAGAATGTTATATAAGTATGGATAAAGAATATATTGGGGTTGAATTATTTGATATAGATAAAGATAATTATTTAATCTATTGGAATGATAAAAAAAAGAAATTTAATTAATTTGTAAAAAAAAATAAAATCATTAAAACCCGACTATTTATTTTTCGTGAAAAGTAAGGTTAAATTTAAAGAAAAAATTATATTATGTATATAGGATTTTTTTTAAATAAAAAGATTAAAATGTCTTTTGTAAAAAATAAGAATATCATAAAAAATAGTGGTAATGCATTAATTAATACAAATAATGTTTTTGGAGGAAATATCATTGGTACATCTCAGTTAAATATTGATTTAAATACTAATTTTTTTGTAGGAAAATCTTTAGATAATGAATTATCAAATATAAAGAATATAGTAACTCCAGTTATAAATATAAATCCAATAGATACAACATTTGGTAATGTATGTGTAAATAATTTAAAAGTAATCAATTATGGAGTAGTAACGAACGGTGTCATTTATAATTTTCAATCAGCAAATTGTGCGATAGATGTATTAAATACGAATCAAATATTTAATAATAAAGGTGTATTTCAACAAGTATGTGGTAATGTAATTCAAAGTAATACAAATTATACAAATAATTTATTAGCACATAATGGTACAATTACACATTCGACACATAAATGTTTAGTAGCGGAAAGCGCGAATTTAAATATAATGAATACAATCAATGGTAATATTACTACTTTATGCACTAGTTTAGTAAAATCGAATGTAATAGATACACGTGAAGTATATACATTTGATATTGAATCAAAATCAGGAAAATATGATTTAATAACTGTAGGAAATATAAATAGTGAAAAAATCTATAGTGATTATGCAAATATAAAAAGTATGTATTTATATTTAGGAAATATTGCAGATTGTAATATATCTACAACAAGTATATATAATGGAAATATAACAAATGCAAATATAACAAATGGATATATAAGATATGCTACAATACAAGAAGCAAATATATTAAATTTACATATAGATGCTATAGCAACACCAAATGTAAATATATTAGATACATTAAACAGTTTAAATGCAATTGTTAATAATTTAAATCTAGAAAATGGTAATATTACAAATGCTGAGTTAATAAACGGTAATATAACAAATGGTAATATAATGAATGCTTATATGAATAATGCAAATGTAGATATATTAAATAGTATATATGGTAAAATATTTACATTAGAAAGTAATACAGGTTATGTGAATAAATTATTTGTAAATGAAATTAATGGAGCACAATTTGGAAATAACGGTATGAGTATAGCAAATGTGGATATAGAAAACATAAATGTAGATGGAGGAAATATTACAAACAATGATCCATATTATAAATTCTTAGTAAATGGTTTTACACATATTGGTGTATTTGGAACTTACACAAATGAATCACAAAGTATATTAACCGTAACATCTCCACGTGGTTCAAATAAAGAAACATTAGCATTAGTAAAAGAGGATGCATATGGATGGTTTATGGGATACGCTGAAGAAGATGAAGATAATAGTTTATATTTACACGATGGAGGTGTAGGATTAAAGATAGTTCCAAATGGAACATCATTTAGTACAACATCTGATAAACGATTTAAAAAAGATATAAGTTATATAGAAAGTGGATTAGAAAAAATTGATAAAATACAAGGAATTTATTTTAAATATAATCAAGATGATGAAAAGACAATGCGAAGAGTTGGTGTTATAGCACAAGAAGTATTAGAAATATTACCAGAGGCTGTAGATTTGAATAGTAATCCAGAAAAACCGATGACAGTGCGATATACAGATTTAATTCCATTATTAATCAATTGTATTAAAGAATTAAAAGAAAAAGTAAATCAATTAGAGAAAGCAAATATAAATTAAAAAGTAAAGAAAATAATATTTATTTTTTTTTAGAAATATATAATATATAAATATAGAAATGTTAAAAATATAAGGATTTATTTTTCTAGAAAAATAAGATGTTATCCTTTTAAAAATTAAATAATTATTTAATTTTTAGTTTATAAATTTAAAAATAAAAAAAAAAATATTGTTTAATAGTATAATTCAACAATTTTAAATGTCTGCTTCACGTCCTTCTTTAGCAAATTTAAAAACTGTAACCCTTAGTGGTTCTGGCTTTTCCCAAGTCAGTGCTAACGTTGTATCCGTTACTCAAGCTCTTCAATCGAGCAATGTAATTACTTCAACTTCAACTATTACGGGTGGTAATCTCGTTACTGCTGGTAATCTTGAAGTAGGTGGTTCAGCCAATATTGCTGATCTCCTTCGTGCTAATAATGGTCTTTTTGTTCCTTCAAACAAATCATCAAATATTGGTGATCTTACTGCTAAAGCTACTACTGTTGATAGCTTAAATGTATTAGGTCATACTATTAGTTCAACTGCTAATGTTGTAGGAAATCTTTCAGTAGGTAACATTCATCTTCAAGGTGAAATGTTCTCATCATCAGGTGCTACTTTCGGTAACATTGAAGCCGAATCTATTACTTGCGGTACTATTAAGATTTACAATGATGCTTCGATTGGTGGTAACTTAGTTATTGATGGTAACTTAGCTGCTGGTAACATTCTTTCATACCATTTAGTAGATGCTGA
>JACCDY010429174.1_pt1 | contig 107285 bp, 87 predicted proteins | sample 7446391 | NCBI WGS metagenome assembly JACCDY01 (sample SAMN15323451, study PRJNA562643) | freshwater metagenome | isolation source: river surface water | place: USA:Blue River Watershed | collected 2017-08-18 | reverse complement strand
TATAATTTTCCTTTTTTACTTTTTTTATACATTTTCTTATTTTCTTTTGTAATAAAGGAAATCTTAAAACTTTTTTATTTAATTTTAACATATGTTTTATTTGACTAAAAAAGTTTTCGATTGCGTTCGTTATTGGACTATAAGGTATGCTATATAAGTATTTGTTACCACTATTTAATATAGCATCTTTAACATATTGATTATTATGACTTCCAGCATTATCTAAAATAATAAGATGATTTTTGTATTTATTAAATATAAAATTTTGTAAAAATTCAACAAATCTTTCTTTTGTCATTCCACCCTTTTCATATAGTGTATGACCTACACACTTTGAATTAGAAACCGCACATAATAATGTAAATGATCTAAAAATATAACTATCATTTGTTTTTATGATGCATCTTTTACCAATAGAACATCTTGAATATTCTAAAAACATTAAAGGTTTTATGGATGTTTCGTCTAAACATATAATTTTATTTAATGGATATTTTTGAACTTCTTTATAAAATTTGTTTAGTTCTTCTTTTTTAATAATTGGTCTTTTATATCGTTCTTTTGGGAAATGTTCGTGTCTCGATCTTTTTCTTGTAATATTATTATCTCTAATAACTATACCCAAATGTTGAGGAGTAATGTTAAAATCTTTATATTTTCTTTTAACAATATTATATAATTCAACCATATTAAGTTGTTCGTTTTTTTTTAATTTTTTAATAGCATATTTAATATGAATTTTTTTAATTTTATAAGAAATTGAAGGTCTATTTCTTCTTTTAAGATTTTTATATTTTTTATATCTATAAATCCATCTTTTTAATGAACTTTTAGAACAATTAAAAATAGAGCATACTTTATCCATACTAATTTTTTTATTTAAATAGTGTTTGACAGCACTTATTTTATAATCTTCACTTTTATGTTTCATTATAATACCTATTATTTAAAATTATTTTTATAATTATATAAAAATAATTTTGTGCCATTTTAAATCTTCAATGGTGTAAATTATGAAGATAAAAATAACTTATCTATTAATCGTCGTTATGTATTTTTATTCGATCATACATATTTAACAATAAGTGATTATATTTATATAATAACTAATTATTGTGATGATATCAATTACATACAAAAAGATTTTAAAAATAATAAACTATTAAAAAATTCAATTGAAACAGGAATAAATAATGAAACAGAAAAAGATAATAAACAATTTATATGTAATAATTGTAAATCAGAATTCAAATCAAATCAAAATTTAATAAAACATCTTAAAAATAAAAAATTATGTGAAAATAAAAGAATATTAAATTTATTAAATATTGATTATCATTCAGATGAAAATAAAAATTTATTAAATAAAGAAGAAGATAAAGATGTTAAAATAGTAAATAATCATAATAATTTATCAAATATTCAAAATAATTATAATATGTATAATAATGATAATAGTAATAATTTTAATGTAGGTATAAATGATTTTTTATTAAGTCCATATTCTTATAAACATATAAGTGATGAAGATATAAAAGATAAAGATTTTTTTATTTATGATAAATTATTACCAATTGTACTTAAAAATAGAGAAAATCATAATATTTATTTTGATAACAATAATGCTATTGTATATAGTAATAAAAATTTAAAATCATTACCACAAGATAAAGCTGGTTATATGATATTATATAAATTATCTATTGTAATGGATAATTTTATTGAATATCAAGATGAACGTTTTCATCCTCATTTTGATTATATAAAAAAATATTATAGAATTTTATTAGGTCAATACAAACATGATACTACATATAGAGAATATGATATAACACAAAAAAAATTTACATCAAATATACATACAACTCAACTACGTTCACGAGATATTTATTTGTCAGATATTGTACAAATATGTAATAAACATGAAGATGATACACGTAATATTTATAAAGCTAAAGAGTTATCAAATAAAAATTTAATAACAGTTAATCCAAATATTGAAGATTTTGCTTCAACACGATTAAGATATAAAGATTTAAAAGACAAAGATTAATTTTGATAAATTAAAAAATCGGATTACTCATGGATTGATGAAGTAATGTTTCCATTTTATGTATATCTGGATTTTTACTAAAATACTCTTTTTTGTATCCATAATAAATTTTATGAAACTCTGGTAATTTATCAGGATTTGGTGCTATTTTATTTAATTGTGCGCTATTTTTAGAATATATGATCTTTCCATATAATGATGCATTTTCCATTTGAGTAATTCTATTTGGATTTGCCATAATAAAATCTTCAGTTCCGCGTTCCAAAGTAAATGTATTTGTCATAAGTGTTAAACCAAATTTCTTTTGAAATGTATCTAAATCCATTGTATATTTGGATAAATCATACTTTTGATTTTTATATTTTTTAATATCTTCATCTATATAATATGGTTTATTTTTAGCAACAAAACAAACATATTTATTTTTATTATAAATAATGATTTTAAACATATGTGATGGAACATTGATTTTACTTCCATTAAATACACGCTCTTTCCCTTTTATACTTCCATTAATAATAATTCCTCCATTATATTTATTTAATATACTTTCACTAATTCCTTCAAATAATAACCATAATCCAGAATTAAAGACAACTTCTTGTGGGCATATGTTTGTAAATAAATAGGTATATTTATAATTTTCAACACCATCTTTATGAATAAATGCAGCAGCATTATGTCCATAACTTCCACCGTGTTTACTATAATTAATATATTCATCTTTGGTATATTGATATTCTTGAGAAATTTCGGGATTTGGACCAAAAGGTTCACCCATTTTAGAACGTGCTATACCAATATTTTTAGGTTTCGAATTAAATACTTCAATCACTAAAGAAGGATATTTTAATTGTATATTATAATAAATAATCATATTATATTTTTTTAATAATAGTGTATCTTTATTGACAAATGTTAATTCTTTTTTAGAAATACTTTTTTCTTTTTTACTTTCTTTTTTATTTTCTTTATTAAATAAAAAATTAAACATTTTCATCTTTACTATAATATACTTAAATTAAAATATAGTAAATGTTTATAAATAAATGATTTAATTAAATAATTTATTATTCGTTATAGTAAAAGTATAAATATTTTTTTATAATATAGTACTTATTTTATTTATAAATAAAAGTAAATAAATATGGATTTTGAACAAAATATATTAGTTCATATTTATTATGATAAAATCATATTATTAAATGAAGAAGAAAAGTATTTTCAAATAAAATTAAATTTAAATGAATTTAAAAATTATTTAAATGAAACGTGTGAAATATTTAAATATAAAATTGAAAAACTTATGAAAGAAGATATTATTCAAAAATTAAAAGGAAAAATACACAATGTTGTTGAAATATCACGTAAATATGGAATTCCTGTAAAAAATTTATTATATACATTATTTATTAATAATCGGATTGATAATATTGAAATAATATGGTCATCTTCGACATTAAAAGAATTTACATATATTCCAATTAAACATTATATAGAAAATCAAGATGATTCATTAATTTTAAAAGTAAAATCAATTAAATGGAAAAATGAATAAAATATAAAAATATAAAAATATAAAAATATTATATAATTATATAATTATATAATATAAATTATAGAAAATGAGTAATTTTGAAAATCCAATTACTTTACAAGAATATTTTACAAATCCAACATTATTAACATTTAATTATACCGAATTAGTTAAACATAATGGAACAAATGAAATATATGTAACAGCACGTAGAAATCAAAAAGATTTTATTGATAAATTTATTTTAGATTTAGAAAATGAAGAAAAAATAGTAAATACATTATCACATGAAACTTGTCTTAAAATAATAGAAATTAATTTTTATCACCAAGTTATATATATTGAATCTAATAGTAAACCTCATAGTGCTCGTAAATATTCTAAATATTCAGATATGCCTATAGAAAATCAAAAATATCATCAAAAAATAAAAAAAGCATTATTTGCGATTTTTATTCAATATATTCTGTCTATTCCTTCTCAAGATTTCGATTATAATTCAATGATATTATTAGCAAATAATGTTAAAGATAGATTTATTCCAAGAAATATATTTATATTAGAATTATTATTAGAATTATCTTTTATAAGTATTCAAAATGAATCCGTTGATTTAAATATTAAAATCATGCATTTTTTTAAAAATATACAAAAAAATTTAGGAATCATTGATCATTATCATTTACAAGCAACTATGGATGATTATATTCCCATAGAAATGTCTACATCTAATTATTCTTTATTAGAAGGTGACGAAATATATAATATACCAACATTAGAAAATCTTCCACCAGTAAATATTCCAACAAATTATAATTATAAATATGTTGAACCAAGAAATGCTACTTTAACACACATTATGAAATCAACAACAAATATAAAATTAAATGTAAGACCAACACTTAAATATAATCTTTTAACTGATTTATACTTTCATTTTCTTCTTCCAATTCATTCTGAAGTATTAACCATTCAAAATATTAATTATAAACGTTTAAATAAAAATTATGTAACTCGTATTTTAAATGATTTTGCAATTAACGCAGGTGGTCCGAGTCGTTCATTTTATAATGATCTTTCTATACATTTTACAAATTCAGTTCAAATGAAAAAAATAAGAAATCTAAATGAACGTGGTGTACCAAAAAAAATAATAGGAACAACTAGAGACCATATTAAAGATATTATTTATGTTCCATATATTGAAAAATTCTTTAGTGATGCTTCTAAAGAAATATTTAAACCTATAAATAATAGAACAAATGAAGTTGTTAATATAAATAGTAATATTCAACTTATTTTAAATATTATGTTTTTTACAGTAATATGTGCTGGTGCGCATATTAGACAAAATATTATTTCACATTTTACAATTAAAGAATCATATTTATCTCGCATATTTACATGTTATTTAATCGAATCAATAATGAATATATATGATATTCCATCATTAAATAAAAATATTTTCAAATATATATTATATTCTTTATTAACAGCTGAAAATAGTGAAGATGGTTTCAATACATTTAGAAGACAAATGGCATCGTTATATTGTGCTATTCACGAATTAACTGAAAACGACTATTATAATGGAACTGTTGATGAAATAATTTTAGATAATCAAAAAATATTTCAACACTTTATTAATCAAAATATGAAAGTTGAAGATTTATCAAATATTTTAAATATTTATTATTTTAATAAAAATATAAGTACTCTTCGAAGTAAAGATAAAAAAATAATGAATACATATTTCATTCATAGATTTATGTTAAATCATGTAATCAGTAAAGAAATATCTGCTTCGATTGAAGATAAAAATTATATAAAAAGACCATCACAATTACAAATAATGATTACTACACATAATAATATTATGAGAGAAGATAAATTAAGAAATATTATTAATAATTTTATTGATTCATTAAATGATCAAGAAATGAAAATATTTATTACTTGTGTAACAGGTAGTTCATCAATACCCAATAAATTAATATTTGCTTTTAATCACGGTTATACAAATAATATCCAATTAGCTTATCATTTTGGTACTTGTTTCAACAAATTTGATATTGGATATAATTTTGTTCGAGAATCACCTCGTACAATACCAATAGCTCCATATAATTCTATGGAAACAATTGTTTATAATATGTTAATTACAAATAAAGAAGCTACTATAAATATAATGAAAGGAACATTAGCAGGAGGAGGATTTCAAGTTGCATAGTAAATAATCTATGATTTGAGGATTTGTATCAATATAATATTTAAAATTTTCCAAATTATTATATGCATATATTTTATGATTTATTTCTTCAAATATTTCATATTGATTTTTGTTTAAATAATCATAATTTGTTAAAAAAATATACATATGTTCTAAAAAATGTATAAAATGAATATTTACATTATATTGTTTAATATATATTAAATATTTATTTAATAATTTTAATGAATTATTTATAATATATACATTATTTCTATCACATATTCCTGAAGATAAATAAATTAAATCATATATATCATGTAAACTTATTTTTTTAAACATATGATTTCGTTCATTTGAATCTACACTTAATAATGGTAAAAAATAATCGTGAAATTTGTATTGTAAAAAATAAATATCCATTTTGATTTATATCATATTATTATATAATATAAATCTATATACTTTACATTTTTAAAATTTCATTTTTTTATATTTTTTAAAATTTTATTAAAGTTTTATATCTAAAATATTTTCATATAAATCTGAATTTCTTAACAATTTATTTTTTTGTTTATCATTCATATAAAAACGCCACTCATTTATTATTTTATAATCTTTACCCATTAAACGTGTTGGTGTTGGAATGGTTAAAAAATTAATTTTATAAATATCTTCTTCATATGAATTATTTATAGTTGATAAACATATTTTTAATTCTTTTTGTATCAATTGTTTTTGTATCATAATCAAATATGTAATTTTAGATAAAATATATATTATGATTATATATTTTTTACAAAATATAATTTTTTAATTTTTTATATATTTTTTTCATTTTTAATTAAATAGTTACAAAAACGGAATATCTTTTTGTTTTTACAATTTTTACGAGTGGTATATATTCATATATAACTTCTTCTTTTTCTTCAACTTTATTTGCACCACTTACATTTTTCTCAATTTTTTGAATATGAGTTTGAAAAATAATTTTAAGTTTATCATCAGGAATTCCTTTATTTAGTACTGAAATAAATTGCCCTTTATTTTTATAATAATAATCTGAATTTTCTTCATAATGTGTACTATTTACATTTAGATGAAGAGTAGTTGCTTTTTGAGCAAGAAGTGAAATAAAATCACTTTGAATAATTTCCATAGAAATGCTCATTTTTAAATGATTAAATAAAAAATATTAAATCTAAAATATTTAATAATAAATCATATCATTTTATAAATGTATAAAAATATAAAATCATTTTTTTATATTTTTTTATAAATTACTATTTTATTTATCATTTTCATTATTATTTTCATTTTCATTTTCTTGATTATTATTATTGCAAATACCAATAATACCTAAGTTAAATTGAATAAATTCAACTTCACTTACATCATTTTCTTCATCATCACAACTAGACGTTTTTTTATAATACTCTTCTCTATCTTCATGAGTTAAATTTATATGTTCCATTAAATCACATCTACAATGTGGACACGTTGATTTATTTTTTAACCATTTATCAATACATTTTTTATGAAAACAATGATTACAATGTGGTAATTTCCGCTTTAATTCTTTTTCTTGATATTTATCAAAACATATAAAACATACTTCATCATTTAATAATAAAGAATCATCTTTTTTAATTTTTTCAGCTTTACCAATTAATTTATTTATTAATTTGCAATTTGCAAAATAATCAAATTTTTCATCTTCTTCTATATATGTTGTTTGAATTGGCATTGATGAATATGATTGAATAATAAATTCTCCTACTTGTCCATTTGATTCATTACCCATACTTAATTGTTTATGATATAAATAAGCAATTATATTTTTAATAACTTCTACATCTTTATTTACACTTCCATTATTATTTCCTAATCGCACAGATACAGAATCATCACTAATATGAAAATTATAATCCATATTTTCAATATTTTCATTGAATAATGTATTTTTAATTATTTTATCAATGTCATTTGTTATATTATTTATATCAAATAAATGAGAAGTATTTTCTTCTTTTTCATTTTCTTCTTTTTTTAATACATTTATATTTGCATTTACATTTGCATTCTCTTCTTTTATAATATTGTTATTATTTATTTCATTTTGAATAAAATTGGTTTGAGAATTAAATATATTTGGTATATTATGTTCAATTGTTAAAAAATTACTACATATTAAATTCCCACTATGAAAAGGTATATTTGGATTCATTTTTATTTTTCTTCTTTATATTCAATTATTCTTTTTATATCAAAAATTAAAAAATATTATATATTAAAATATTATATATAATTTATTTAAAAAATAATATTTTTTAACTAATTTTTATATAAAATAAATTAAAAAATGATTTTTTAAGTTAAATTAAATCAAATAAAAGAATAGAGATAAAAAAATATAAATAAAATAAATAAAATATATAATTAAAAAAAATGAATTTTATTACAAATGAAGAAAATCAATTTATTTATTCTTTTCCTAAAAAAAATAGTATTCAAAAAGTAGCATTTTTTGATTTAGATTATACATTAATTAAACCAAAAAGTGGTCGTAAATTTCCTAAAGATAAAGATGATTATATTTATATGTATGAAAATGTAATGGAACAATTAAATGAATATATTTCTGATAAATATATGATATGTATTATTTCAAATCAAAGTGGATTATTAAAAGAAGATAAAAAAGTAAAATTAGAAGGTATGATATATAAATTAAATCATATTTTTAAAAATATTCAAGATAAAGATTCATTGTGTATATTTTTAGCGTGTGGAGAAAATTATTATCGAAAACCCCATACTGGTGTTTTTCATTTTTATGAATCTTTTTATGAAACAAAAATTTATAAAAAAAGTTCATTTTTTTGTGGTGATGCTTTAGGACGAAAAAATGATTTTAGTGCATCAGATTATTATTTTGCTTTAAATTGCGGTTTAAAATGTTATACTCCTGAAACTATTTTTGAAAAGAATGATTCTAAGAAAGTGGAATATAATATGAATATAAAACGAAATTTTTTAGAAGAAGCTATTTCAAATAAAAGAAAAAAGAGTTTTGAAAATTTAATTAACGAAATTAATCATATAAAAGGACAAAAGTTAATTATTATGAATGGCAGTCCAGCATCTGGAAAATCGACATTTACAAATTATATGTGTACTTATTTTGATTATATATGTTGTGAAAGTGATCTATTAAAAACAAAATTAGAAAAAAGTGTTGAAAAAGAGGTTAAAAAGAATAATCATGTTATTATAGATGCTACAAATGCAACAAAAATACATCGTAAAAAATATATTGATTTAGCAAAAAAAGTAAATCAAAATATACAAATTATTTGTATTTATATACCATATAATGAAGAATTCATACATCATTTACAACATTATAGAATTGAAAAATCGCGTGGTTTAATAAGTGCGCTTCCGGAAATTGCGTTACGCGTATATAAAAGCAAATATCAAAAACCAGTTATGAGTGAAGGATTTGATTATTTATTTGAATATAATCCATATTTCACTTTTTCAAATAAAAGTAATAAAGACGATTTTATGAAATATTGGTAACCTAAGGTTCCCAATAACCCTCCTCTTTTAAATTTATTATTTTTTAATAAATTATTTTAAAAGCGGGAAGTTCATAAGAAACCGAAGCGGTTTCTTATTTTTTAACAAATTATTATTACATAAATTTTTACCCGAACAATGTTTCAAATTATATATTAAAAATAATGATTTAATTCTTAAAAATATATATTTTTATAACTTTTCATTGAAATAATGTTCGGGTAACAATTTATATAAATAAAAGTAAATATTCACATTTTTTTAACAAATTGTTTTTTATAATTTGTATTTTTTAACAAAAATTATATTTTTTAACAAAAATTATATTTTTTAACAAAAATTATATTTTAAATAAAAAGATTATTTTTAAATATAAAAAGATTATCATTAAATATATAATATAATATAATTAAAAAATGTCGGAAGCAAGTGAAAATAAATATGCTTTTTCAATTGGTTTAATTGTTAAAAATGAAGAAAAAACATTACCCAAATTATATGAAAATATAAAAGATTTTATAAATGCGGGTGGTGAAGTTGTACTTTTAGATACAGGTAGTACTGATAATACGATTGAAATAGCCAAATCATATGGTTTTAAAACATATAGTGCTCAACGTTCTTTTATGGAAACATTATCTGCTAAATCCATTAAAATGTTAAAAAAATTACATATTGATGAAGAAGAGTTAGAACGTTCAAATATATTATTTAAAGATGATACTACTTATTTTCATTTTGGAAGAGCGCGTAATGAATTACATAAATATGTATCCAATGATATACTTATACAAATTGATGGTTCAGATACATTACCACATTTTGATTATGAATATATTAATACACAAATTAAAAATGGAAATGAACGATTTGAATATACTCAAATATATGGCCCTGTTGAACTAACTATTTCTCGTTTTTATAATAAAAATGTTGATATATGGGAAGGTCGTACTCACGAAATTTTAACACATAAATCAAAAAATAAAATTATGGTATTACCCAAAGATAAATTAACGGTTGTTCATAATTATCAACCTAAAAAACGTACCTATTTATCAGGATTATTTTCAGATATACTTGAAAAACCGAATCATACACGTACACTTTATTATTTAGGACGTGAATTAATGTTTGCAGGTTTATTTAAATCATCCATTCAAATGTTAACAAAATATGTAAATCAAAAAGATTGTTGGATTCCTGAACGTTCATCAGCATATTGTTTAATTGGAAATTGTTATGAACAATTAGGGAAACCTTATTTCCAAGATGCATTTAAAGCATATAATGATGGATTTATTGCATTTAATGGTTGGCGCGAACCATTATTAAAAATGGGTCGTTTATGTCAACGTACAGATGAATTTCAACGTGGTTTGTGTTATGCTATGGCAGGATTATCTGTAAATCGCATTTCAGCTTTTGCTGAGCCTTCATGTAATTATTTAGGATTACCACACGAAATAGCTTATTGGGGATATTTTTTCACAAAACGTGAACGTGAAGCTTGTACACATTGGAAAATAGCATTTACGTTAGAACCTACACACGAAAAATATGTAAATGATGCTCAATATTTTGATAAACCTGAAATGTTTGATATAATTACATTAAAACATTATTTAGGGGAACATTTTACTTTATAAGATAATCACTTAACGTAAACTTTATTTTTATAAAAAATATAAAAAATGATTTTTTTAAATATTACATTGATTAAATAATTAAATATACTACTATATTTAATTATTATATTACGAAATATGGAATTTAATAACGATTTTGAAAAAGAAATATTTACAAACGTAAATGTATTTACGTCATATTTTAATAGTATTGATTTAAACGAGAAAAATATTCTTGAAATGATTAGCATTGCTTTTTATGGAGCTAAATATATTTCTTGTTCAGAATTACAAATAAATAATAATAATTTTGATAAATATATCAAATTATGTATCAATCATTATGTAAATATGATAGTAAAAGAAGTATCTTATTTTCAACACTTTTCAAAAGATGAATATAATAATAAAACAAATAATTTAGAAAATGAAATCAATATATATATTCAAAAATTACAAGATGAAAATAACAATTATATGTCATATAAAGCAATTTTACACAGTATTACAACTTTTGTAAAATCAACTTTTGTAAAATCAAGATTTATGAATCACAAAAATGAAAATGCGTATATTTTAAATTCTTTATACAAAAAATTATTTGATAAAAAATATAATGCTATTGATTGTCTTAAATATATTGAATATTTAATTATTGTTGAACAACTCGAAAATGTTTGTTCAATTATATCATTATCTAAATATAATAACTTTATTACAAAAAATGATATTATGTATATTAAATCAGAATGTGAAAATAATTATCAAGAATCACTCTTTTTATATAAAATATATAAAAAAATGATTTCTAATAATGCTTTTAACATACAGTTTAAAGAATTTGAAGAATTTATTCAAAATATTCTAAAAAATAGTCTTAAAACACCTTATTATTATGAAGATAAATATAAAAGCATTTTTAAAAATATATTAGAAGATATTACAACAAAAATGAATCAAATTTTAACTCCTGAACATACTAAATTATTTAATTTTATTAAAAATATTAAAGAAAATATTATACAAAAAGGGATTGAAACAAATGATTCAATGGATGAAGCGTTTCCAAATATATGTATTTCTGAAATTGTAAATAACAAATTAAATATAAATGAAAAAACTACAAAAATGTTTTATGATTACTTTATGACATTTAAGTCAGAAGCAAAAAATGCTTTATCACGTAATCAAGAGATTTCAAGTAATCTTCATTAAAAAAATAAATATTATAAAATAATAAATATTATAAAATAATATCTTCAATTTCTTGAATTATATCTTTATTTTCTAAATGATTGTTTTTTATTTTTAAATAATAATTTTGTATAAATAAAATCATAAATTCTTCATTTTCTAAATCTATTTTATGTAAAAGTTCATTTTTACGCTCTTTTTTTATAATATTTTCTTTTATTATATTATCCAAATTTTCAATTATTTTCTCTTCTTCTTTAACATCTTCTTTTTTAACCTCTTCTTCTTTAACATTTTCTTCTTTAACTTCTTCTTTTATCTCTTCTTTAACTTCTTCTTTTATCTCTTCTTTTATCTCTTCTTTAACATCTTCTTTAAATTCTTCTTCTTTAACTTCTTCTTTAAATTCTTCTTTAAATTCTTCTTCTTTAACTTCTTCTTTAAATTCTTCTTTAAATTCTTCTTCTTTAACTTCTTCTTTAAATTCTTCTTTAAATTCTTCTTTAAATTCTTCTTCTTTAACTTCTTCTTTAAATTCTTCTTCTTTAACTTCTTCTTTAACTTCTTCTTTAAATTCTTCTTTAAATTCTTCTTTAAATTCTTCTTTAAATTCTTCTTTAAATTCTTCTTTAAATTCTTCTTTTATCTCTTCTTTTTTTATATTTTTTTTTTTATTATCTTTTTTTATAATTTCAATAAAACCTTTTTTACGTCCCATATTATATATAATATTCTACTATCTATTTTATTATAATTTAAAAATATTTTTTAAAAAAATAATAATTTTTTAAAAAAAATATTTAATATTTTTATAAATTTTGAAATATTTTTAAAAAATATTTTTAATTATAAATGGGCTTAAAGGAGTTCTACTATATAATAATAGAAGAGGTCTTCTCTTCTGTTGTTTTTTATAAACAACTCAAGTTCCATTAGTGAAGTGGTTATCACATTAGTCTTATAAGCTGATATCCCGAGTTCGATCCTCGGATGGAACAAATTTAATTTTATAAACGTTATAAAATTAAATATATAATATTATATAAAAATAGATATAAAGAATGAGTTCAATCAATGAAAGACAATTGCGAAGAAAATTAATGTTTCATAAAGAACCAGTAAATGTGATTATCGAGAAATTTAAAGAAGATGAATTGGAATTTAAAAAAAAAGAGGAAGAAAAGAAGAGATTAGGATTGATTGAATATGAAAAACGAGTAAAAGAGGAGGAAGAATTAAAAAAAAAAGTGTATGAAGAGGAGGAATTAAAAAAACGAGTACAAGAAGAAAAGTTTAGAATAAATGATAAAATAAAAATTTATGTATTACATTATAAAAAACTAATTCAACGAAAGGAACATATAAAAAAGGAATTAAATAAACATTTTTTAAATTATGAATTTTATGAAAAATATGATAAAGAAGAATTAACAAAAGAAGAATTAAAAATATTTGATAATCGATTACGTGATTCTGAAAAATCATTATTATGCAAACATATAAATGTATATAAAGAAATGATTCAATCAAATGATGATTATATACTTATATTTGAAGATGATGTAATATTAGATGATTCTTTTAATGAAAAATTAACTAAATATTTAAAGCAATTACCGAATGATTGGGATATGTTATTTATTGGAAATTGTTGTAATTTGCATATACCTAAAAAAGAATTAAAAGATAATCTTTATATATATAGAAAAGATACAAAAAATGGTTCAACGCGTTGTACAGATTCATATTTAATTCGTAAAAAATGTGCCGAAAAAATAATAAATATAGTTAATTCAAAAAATTTTTTTATTACAAAACCAGCTGATTGGTGGTTAAATGAAACATTAGAAAAAATAAATGCAAATGTATATTGGTGTGAACCTACTATTGTAACTCAAGGAACACAAACAAAATTATTTAAATCATCTATAAAAACATAAAAAACATAATATAATAATTAGAATTATATAAAAAAAAGGTCAAGAAATCCATAGATTCTATGTATTATGCGCCTTGCGCAAATTGGACTAATTCATTTAATTCATATGCATTTTTTTTACCTTCTTCTCCAATTAATTTTCCAATATGTAATCGTGTAATATTGTCAAAGAATCCCGTTTTAAATCCCGCATTGGTATATCGTGACGCATATTCCATTTCAAAATGTTTTACATTTTCATGATACGGTCCTAAGCATTTATATACTTCACTTTCCATTATACTTGGATTTAATGAATAATGTGGCCAATAAGATGCTGAATAGCCTCCATTTATACGTTTCCAAAATTGACTTTCTTCTTCAGACCCTTTTGGATAAAATTCATGTATGATATAACGATATCCATTTGATAAATATCTTTGAAATCCTCCTTTTAAATCAATGTCTCTAGGACGGATTAATTGAACATATTGTCTATTTTGAACAACTTGTTTTACACCTTCTTGATTTTCTTCAATTATTTGTATACATGGTTTTATATAATCCATTTCTACAACAGCTTGCCAATCATCTTCCATATGTAATGTATATTTATAACCTGATTTTATTACATAATCACGTATGATATTCATACTTTTACTATGACCTTTTTCTTCAGAATTTTTAAATATATATGTAAAAAATGGATATCTTTCTTTCATAAGTGCTCGATCTTCTTCGGATGAATTATCATCTATACATAACCATTCATCGATTAAATCTATATCTTTTGTACAATTGATTAAAGAATTCATTGTTTTTTCAAATAAATCAAATCTTTTACATGTAGTTACTGTAAATATAATATGATTTTTATTTTTTAATTGTTCATTTTCTTTTAATAATTCCGATTTTTCATATAATTTATTTATCTTTTCACTATTATAAAATATGTATTCATCTTTCACATATTCTATACAACGTGCTCTAAAATGATTGATTTGCTTAATTGCTTCATCAGCAATGACCATTTTACGACCCATTATACGATTACATAATATATAAGCAATCCTAAAGTAATCAACTGCTTTTTTGTGGTCTTTATTTACTAACTCTTCTGCACTATGTATATAACATATAATTGCTTCAAATTCTAAATAATATAAATATGTATATAATGATTCATTATAATATTTATTATTTTTTACAATATTTTCAATAAACTTTTCATATAATAAAGAATCATTAAATAATGATGGATTTCCAAATTCTCTAAAAAAATTTGGTAATAAATCAATACCTTTTTGATATAATCCTGCTAAACGATATTTTACCATTAATTCATATAATGGTACTAAATAATGGTTATCCTTTTCATATGAACGAATATATGTTTTAATGATATCATATTCATCATATTCACAATATTGTTGACATTTTCCTAATTTATGATACATTAAACTAATTTCTGCTTTTGAACTAGAAGATTGATTGATAAAAATTTCTATTTCGTGGATTGCTTTTCCATATTTCTTTTCATTTATTAACTTTTTAATATATTCATAAAATAAATCAAAATCATATTTATATAAATCACTTTTTTTATCATAAATGATACTAATTAAATGAGGATTATATATATTTTCTTTTAAATAATCCACATCTATGATTTGATAATATTTCATTTTTATAATATCATCATTATCATCATATATTTTACCATATTTTTCAATATATTTTTCATATGTAGTTAAATATGTACTTTCATTTTCATATACACATATTTCAGAAATGATATATGGATTATTTACTTTATTATACCATAATGCACTTTTATCTATATCACTTTTTTTAACAACACATAAAAAAATAATATTTTTTAATAATTCACTATTATTCTTTTTCATTTTTATCTTTATTTATATATAATAATTTTTTTTATATCAAATTACGACAATATATAAATAAAAAAATATATTTAATAAAACACTATTTATTTGTTGATAAATTATACACCATTGCCTACTACTGTTGACGTAATTGATTCATTAGCATCAACCATATTTCTTTGTGTATATACAAATTTATTTATATTATCATATTTCTAAAAATATATTAACAAAATAGATTGAAAAATATATAAACAAATATTTATAAAAATATTATATGAATATAAAGAAAATAATATTATAATAATATATTAAAAAAATAAAAATGACAAGCGTTCAAAATACAAGCGTACAAAGTACAAGCGTTCAAAGTACAACAGTACCAACAAGCCAAGAAATAAATGTTGTTACAAGATTTAAAGATTTAGATATTAAAAATCATATGTTCATTCATAAACCAGTATTAAATCCGAATAATCATATTTTTAATACACAAATATTATATGATAATCATTTAATGATTTTAGAAACACCTTATCTAAAAGCACCTTTCGGTTTAACTTCTTATCAAAAAGGCTCTAAATTAGGACATAGTATTACATTAATGAGTTCAGGAACTTATACAGATAGTCAAGAAGTTATTACAAAGTTTTTTAATGAACTTAAAAAAATAGATGAAATTATGATTATTTTTGGTGAAAAATATAGTGAAATGCTATTTGGTAAACAAATGAGTCATGAAGAAATTATTCAAATTTATGATTCTGGTGTACGTGGAAAATTAGATGCCAAAGGAATACCATATCCTGATAAAATTAGTCCTAAAGTGATTCATCAAAATGATGACCCTGATATTCCTAAAATTGTACTTTTTAAAAATTCACAAATTCCATTTGAAATTAATAGTTGGAATGATTTAGAAAAAAATATTGAAAAAGGTCGTTCACTTCGCGGTATTATTCAACCTAAAGTTTATTTCTTAAAAGACCGTTATGGTATTACTTATGAATATCACCAAATCAAATTACCTAGCATTGTTACCACAAATGATATTAAACTTGGTAATTACTCTTTTTCGGATGATTAATTTTACACCTTTCGACACTTTTTTGAAAAAAAGTTTATTACGGTGCTATTCTCACATTACTTTATCTTGTAATGCAACAAACTAATAATGTACATAACATCAAAAATCCATACATAAAATATATTCCATTTTTTATATTTTCGGAAATAGTCATATTACCCATGATAATCAATGTAATTACTATAAAAATAAAATCAAATATCAATAATTTAAGAATAAATGGTAGTGAATCATTTATTCTATGATTCGTTATTGGAATTTGTGGTTCTATCGGTACTACTCTTATATTATGTATAATATTTAACTCATCTAATTGAAGATATCTTTTAATTAAATTTTTACATATTACACAAGTATGATCTTTTCTACTTTCATTACACGTTTTTATCCAATTTGTATTACAATCAACACATAAATAATGTTTTCCTGTATCACATTGTATTGTATATTCAAAATCTTTAATATTATAAGAAAATTCTTCAAAACATATTGGACATTCAACTTTCTTTAAGTTGCAGTGCAAGTCGTCAAATTTTAATCTTTCAATATTTGATTCAATATCATTATTTAACTCTATTTCTGGTAACACTTTAGCATTCATATTTTATTTTTATAATAAAATAAAGTAATTAAAAATAGATTTATGATAAATCATTTTTTTAATTTTTATAAAAAAATATAATTGATAGTGTAAATATGATATATTTATTTAAAAATTTATTTTTAAATAAATGAATTTTATAAAAATGTTTTAATGATATATTATTTATTATTTATTATTTTTAGATATAAGTTGAATTAGTTAAAGAAGAGTCTTATTCTTCCTCTTCTTCAACTTCTTCTTCTTCTGCTACCTCCTCATCAGAATCTTCAACAACCTCTTCTTCTTCTTCTTCTTCTGCCATAGCAGAGTCAGCAACTTGAGTAGAACCAGTTGTTTCATCAGAATCATCAGAGAATTTGAATGTTGTAGGCATTTCCATCTTTTTGACTTCAGGAACTTTCATAAAACGAGCTGTGAATTTAATACCAGCTACATCCGTAAGAATGTAAATACGTGGTTGAATTACCATTCGTACAGCACTATTCTTAGGAACGTGCTCACAAAGTTCCTCAAAAGTAGAAATTTCTACTTGACTTTTACCTTTAAGAAGGCTAATTACAGGAATGACTGTTTCACCTTTCTTTTCATCACCTTGGGTTTGGAAACCCACCTTGTAGGAATCAGGATACATTTCACCTGTTTTCTTATCTTTATTCTCTTTTACAATACGATACTTTTTATAAGCTGAAGCCACAAGTTTGCGGTCTTCTTGAGTGTAATTCTCTTTCATTACTGTTTGAGAATTCTCAATAAGCCAATCAACCATCTTGTCATCAAGTGCTTTCAGGAATTTGAAATAGTTATTTACTACTTCTTCACTTTCTCCATTTGAAGCACGTTGAGTTGAATTGATGGCATATTTACCTTCGATACCTTTCTTTTCATCTTTGAATTGACCGACACCAAAGGTATGAGTAGTTGGGGTTTCAATCATAAAACCTGTTTCACCATAGTTGAGATAAGAAACAAGCTTTCCATCCTTGTTCTTTTTGGGCTTGGTAATGCTTACTTGATGAATATCAAGTTTAGCGGCGGAAATAATAGGATATTGAGTAGCAGAAGACATTTTGAAATAAACGTTGAGTTTTAGAAATGCGGTTGTGTATATATACTATACTATTAGATTTTATTCTAGAAATTTAAACGAAGAAAAATAAAAATCATTTTTTCTTTTTTTTTAATAAATAAAATTTTATTTTTTCCTATATTTTTTATAAAATAGTATTTTTATAAATAATATAATTTTGTTTATAAAATAAATATTTTTGTTTATAAATATGGTAATAAATGATAATATAATTTGTTAAATATTAACTTATATTTATAAAATAATTATTTTTATAAATATATGTAAAAATATATGTAAAATGGTAATATAATTTATTTTTTATATTTTATTTTTTTTTATAATATATTTTTATATTTTTAAGTAATTGTTAAAAAGAAAGATTTAAGTAATCATTTACTCTTCTTCCTCTTCAACTTCCTCATACTCTTCACCTTCCTCCTCCTCTTCTCCTTCCTCTACTTCTTCAGCATCGGAATCTTCAACTTCCTCAGAAGTAGAAGTAGCTTGAGCAACAGGCTCAGCTTCTTCATCAGGTTCATCCGAGAATTTGAAAGTAGTAGGCATTTCCATCTTACGAGTCTCAGGGACTTTCATAAAACGAGCAGTGAATTTAACTCCAGCAATGTCAGTAAGAATGTAAATACGAGGTTGAATAACCATTCGTACAGCACTATTCTTAGGTACGTGAGCACAAAGCTCTTCAAAAGTAGAAACTTCTACTTGAGATTTACCTTTAAGAAGACTAATCACTGGAGTTACTGTTTCACCTTTCTTCTCATCACCATTGGTTTGGAAACCAACTTTGTATGAGTCAGGATAAAGTTCACCTGTTTTCTTATCTTTATTCTCCTTTACAATACGATACTTTTTATATGCGGCAGCTACCAGTTTACGGTCTTCAGCACTATAACTTTCTTTCATAATTGTTTGAGAATTCTCAATAAGCCAATCAATCATCTTATCATCAAGTGATTTAAGGAATTTGAAATAGTTATTCACTACTTCTTCACTTTCACCATTTGATGCACGTTGAGTGGAATTAATCACATATTTACTATCAATACCTTTCTTTTCATCTACATACTTACCAACACCAAAAGTGTGGGTAGTAGGAGTTTCAAGCATAAAACCTGTTTCACCATAATTCATATAAGCTACTAGCTTACCATCCTTATTTTTCTTAGGTTTTGTAATTGAAATTTGACTAATATCAAGCTTTGAAGCTGAAATAATAGGAAATTGAGTTGCAGGCATTTTAAAATAAGTTAAATAAGATAAATATTTATTTATACACATTGTATAGAGAATAAAAGATTTAAAAAATAAAAAATCATTTTTTTTTATTTTTATATAAATTATATTTATTTTAACTTTTTATTTTTATCATTTATTTGTTAACAAATAACGTAAGTAAATATGTAAAAAAAATAAAAAATGATTTATAAAAAATATGTTAATATAAAATCTTTTTTATATTAGTATAAAATAATAAGAATTTAATTTTATTTCTAAAAAAATGGAAATATTACATAATGATTCTACATTAGTTGAATTAATGAATAATCAACTTCAAACTTATCAAGGTAATATTATGAATTTTCAAAATTGTGTTTCAACACAAAGCAAACTTAAAAGTAACCAATGTACTAACAAACGTAAATCTGGAAGTATTTATTGTGGTGTTCATTCAAATGTAACTAAGGAACGTATTTACGCTCCTTTTTTACAAATATTTGAATCATCATTATATAATAAATACAAAGAGCATATTGATAAACCTAAAGTAGTTGATTTAACTATAATTAATAATAAAGATATCAATATCATTAAAACAATTATGGAAATGGATGAACCAATTTTTAAAGAAGAAGTTATTATTCACAGTGATGATGAGTTACGTAATATGATTCTTGAAAATAGAATCTCCGGAGTTAGTGTAACTACATTACGTAATTACATTAAAACTCATTCTACTTTTAAAAATATAATTAACCATAAAGCTTCTAAAAATAATATGATTGCTGAACTTAAATCTTATTATGAATCTACTAATAAATATAGTAATTCAGAAGATATTAAGAAAATTATTATTGTTCAATCGATTTATAGACGTTGGTCTGTATTACGTAGAAAAAAATGCACCAATGATAGTGATATTTTAACGATGGACTCTATTTATGAAATTCCCATTCAATATTTTTATATATTCAATGATAAAATAACTAAAAAAAAATATGGTTATGATATTCGAATTTTTGGTAGCATTCTTTATGACCCTACCAATAATCCCAAATTTGTGGCGAAATGCCCTTATACATTACGTCCTTTTGAAATTGCTGAAATTGTACGTATTGAAAAATATATTGAAAAACTTAAGGCTTCAGGCGTTTCTTTAGAAATTGAAAAACCGAAAATGACAAAAGAACAAGAAATTCAACACAAATGTGTTGATATCTTTACTCGTATTGATTTACTTGATAATTATACTCAATCACAATGGTTTATGAATCTTGATGTTAAAAAACTTCTCGATTTCTATGATACTGCAAAAGATATTTGGAGCTATCGCATTCAAATGCCGCTCGAAAATAAAAAGAAAATTATTCATGATGGTATTGCTTTTACTATGCCTCGTTCTTATTTAGCTAAACTTCCTAGTAAACTTGCTCTTCAAAATATTATACTTCGTGAAATGGATAGATTCATTTCTGAAGGTGTTAATCGTGAAGAAAAGAAATTAGGAGCAATGCTTATGTTAACTGCACTCGTAGAAGTTTCAAATGAAGCCGCTCAAGCGCTACCTCATTTAGTACAAATTTTTTAGTAAAAATCTTTTTATATTATTATTTGTAATTAAAAATATTATAAATAGATATATCGTAAAACATATTATAAAAAATTTACAAATAAAATTATTTATAAGTAATTGATTTATTTATAAATATACAACAAGCTATTTTATTCTTAAAGATGAATCGTAAACCGAATTGCGCTTATCACATTGGCTCGAGTACTGAACTCAGTGCTAAATACAATGATTTTTGTACACACGTACAAAACGTATTAAGTACTGGAACATTGCCTAATAAACATAATGTTGGATTTAAAACGTGTGGGATTTCAGGCGGTTATTGGCGTATTCAACGCGACCGACGTATGGGACCTACACACGGAAAATTACAAGTGGCTACATGTCGCGATGTATGTAGTGCGTGTTTCGGATTTTTAAATAAAGCACTTTTGCTTACTAAAAATTATGTTCAATATCAACCTATTACGATTACAGATTTTCCCCCTATTGTAAGTGCTACTACTGTACCTTTACCTTCTACTCCTGTAACTACTCAAAGTACAGAGGAAGAAGAGGAAGAAATAGTTGAAAATTTTACGTGTACTGTTCCAGAAAGCTTTCGTTGTCCTATTAATATGACAATTATGCGTAATCCAGTAATATGTTCAGATGGACATTCTTATGAGAAACGCGCTATTCAAGAATGGTTTAGAAAAAGTAATAAAAGTCCTCAAACTAATTTAGTTTTGGACAATCAAATACTTATACCAAATCATTCATTACGTAAGTCCATTGAAGAGTTTATTCAACATAATACAAAAACGGATTCGTAAATTTATTATTTTACATATAAAAATATATAAAATATATAAAAATATATAAAAATATATAAAAATATATAAAAAAATGATTTTTTTTTAAACATATAAATAAAATATATAAAAGATATTATAAAACAAACTTATTTACATTTAACGATTTTAAAAATGGTATATTATACACATTGTGTTGTTGATAAGAAGATCATCTTTGAGTATGTTACTCATAATGAGTCATACTTTATCTATAAACTATATAATACGGATTATCCTGAGAAAACATTCTTAATGATATATCATAAGGATTGTGGTTTTAACGTAATTCGTGAATCAAAGTTTAATATGAGCGATTTTGAAAGTAATTTTAAATCTTATTTTAATTCTGAAATTTCAAGTCGACATGAATATAATAGTAGTCGTGGATTTATGCCCGGATTTATGCCACTTGAAAGACAATTTGGGTCTTACAAATATGAAAAGGCTTCGGAAGATATTGAAAAATATAAAAAGATGATTCAAGAAGATTCATCTGCAAATATTAATCGTATTAATCAAGAAGAAAATGGTCATTTAGGTGCACATATTTTTCATTTTGTTCCAAACATCTTTTGTGTAAACATCGGTAGTATGTACGGTAATAATGAAATAGATTCTTCATACATTCTTGTTGAATATAATGGAGACTCATTTCAACTAAGATATGAACACAATAATGGTGATCTTTATTTTATGTAAAATATAAGAAACCTACCAAAGGGTTATTTATCAATGAATCCCATTTGTGGGATTCATAAGATAAAATATCGGTTTCTTATGAACTTCCCTTTTATTTAAAAAATACTTAATTTTTAAATAATTAAAATTTAAAAAATATTATAAAAAATTTTGATTTAATTCTTTATTTTTATGTTCTTCTAATATTTTATTATAAAATATATTATTATCACATATTGTTTTATTTTTATAATGCTTTAATAGATTTTGTTTTGATGAAAAATTTTTATCACAACGAGGACATTGTAATTTTTTAGATTTATCACTATTATCTTCTATTTTATTTTTATTTAATTGTATATTATGAATATTATTATAATCTTCATGAATATAATTTATAGCTTCTTTATATGAAGACAAAATAAAATTTAGATTATGTATTGAAATTGTATTTATATCAAATGTAAATATATATTTTTTAGCATGTGAACATTGTTGCGATTCTTCAAATGAAAAATTTGAATTATTTTTACATTTATTTTTTTTATTAAGATGCCTTATTACATCAGTTTTTAATGATGATTTATAAGTCAAACAATGATGACATATATAAAATGAATTTAGTATTTCTGACATTTTAATACTATTATATAGTATAAATTCTTTATATCCATTTTAAATTAAAAAAATAACATTTTAATAAAATACATAATAATTTTATTTAAAAAATTATTTATAAAAATACATAATAAATTTATAAAATTAAAAAAAATTAAAAAAATATAAATTGATATAAAGATAACTTTTTATTAAAATAAAAAAGTAAAAATTTAATTTTAAAAATGATATATGGATATATTTATATAATTTTAGTAAGAGAATTTGCTAAGAATGGAGAATATATTATAAAAATTGGGTTTACTTTACAAAAATGTATTTATATGAGATTAAATAATTATTCTTATAAAAGTGAATTAATTTATTATTTTTATGTATCTAATCCACAAGAATTAGAAAAAATAATAATTAAAAAATTATCTTCTGAATTTTCAAATGATGAATTAAAATATTTAAAATTAAATTATGGTGCTGAATATTTTAAAATGGATGTTAATAAATTATATGATATTGTACATACAATAGTTAAAGACAATATTATAAGTACATTTAATTTATTAAAAGATATAAATAATAATAAATTTAAAAAAATATCTATTTATTTTAATGAAAAAATAAATAAAGATTTATATACAATTTTTTATAAACAATATACCGAATTTAACTATACAAACCGAATTGAATTTATTTCAAAAATTATAAATAATATTATTGAACATAAAATTTCATCTATTGAAAATTTATATAATTATTTTTCAATACAATATATTCAAATAGAAGATAATCAAATACAAGATAATCAAATACAAGATAATCAAATACAAGATAATCAAATACAAAATAATCAAATACAAAATAATCAAATACAAAATAATCAAATACAAAATAATCAAATACAAAATAATCAAATACAAAATAATCAAATACAAAATAATCAAATACAAGATAATCAAATACAAAATAATCAAATACAAGATAATCAAAATGTATTACAAATAAATAATAATTCTGTTAAAGGAACTTTAAATTATAATAAAAAAAATTCATTTTATATATGTTATAATTGTTTACATATGACATTTCTAAAAAGTGACTTAAATAAACATTTACATAGAAAAGAACCATGTGAAGCAAAATATAATTATTTATTATCAAAAGATGAAATTATAAAAAAATCATTATATAATAGATTCTATTTATTAGAACCAATAAAAATAAAAGATTTAGAAAAATATCATTTAATTATGTTAGTAACACAATATAATAATAAATTAAATATAATTTCAAATATAAATAAAATTAATAAAATAAATGAATCTAATTCAACTATACAAATTACAAATATATTTAACGAACAAGATAAAAAAATTGAAAATATAAAAAATATAAATGATTGTATAGTAATAATTAATGGACAAAAACGTTATAAATGTTTTGATTGTAATACTACTTATAAAAAAAAAGAAAGTTTAAATGAACATTTTAATAATACTAAACTATGTAATAAAAAAAAAGAATTAAATAAATTATTTGAAATGAAAAAAATAATGGCAATTACTGATAGATTAAAAACATTAAATGAAATAAATGATAATAAATGATAATATAACAAATAATATTTATTTTATGAAATATTATAAAAAATCTTTAAATAAAAATCATTTTTTAAAGATTACAAATTATAATTTTTAAGTATAATATAAAGAATAAATAGTATAAATAAATAATAGATATTATTTTAAATAATTAAATTATAAAAAATGCCATCTGGATTTTTACTTTTAGCAGGTGTGGGTGCTCAAGACCAATATTTATCTTTCCGTGATGACGATGTTTCTTTTGATAAAGATACCCAAAATTTATGCTACACTTATGGTCAACCTAACATTTGTTACTTTAAAGCCGTTTATCGCAAATATACCAATTTTGCTGTCGAAAATATTTCTCAATATTTTACTGGTAATGTTGATTTTGGGAAAAAGGTTTATTGTGACATTGACCGAATTGGCGAATTAATGAATCAAGTTTATTTACATGTGAAACTTCCAAGTTTAAAAGATTACGCTTATGAAGACCAAAACGGAAATCTTATTTCTTATTATTGGGTCAATGCTGTAGGTCACGCAATGATTAAATATGTTGATATTGAAATTGGTGATATTCGCGTTGATCGACAATATGGTATTTGGATGGAAATTTGGAGCGAATTAACAATTGACGCAAGTAAAAAAGAAACATTTAATACTTTAATAGGAAAATGTGATAGTCCCATTAATTTAAATAATGATGAAGCACTCAATCTTTATGTACCATTCCAATTTTGGTTTTGTAAAAATATTGGTCTTTCATTACCTTTAGTAGCCCTTCAATCGGCAAAAGTCCGTTTTATTATCCAATTTCGTCATGTAGATGAATTAATTATTTCTTCCGATGGCAATCCTATGAATCCAAATGATTTATCAAATATTCATATGAGCACGGCTCATTTAGAAGTGGATTATATTTATTTAGATGAAGAAGAAAAGTTTAATTTCGCATCCCGTCCTCATCAATATTTAATTGAACAAGTTCAAGTTAACGCTCTTTCATTATCTTCAAACGGCCCACTCGATAATGGAAGCGCACCATCAAATCTTCAACATACCATTGATTTAGATTTTTATCATCCAGTAAAAGAGCTTGTATGGGTGATTCAAAATAGTTCTGTATTATCCGTTTATCCATATGGCGGAAATGAATGGTTTAACTTTAGCTCACAATCTTATAAAAATGGTGAAGTAAACGGCAGTGACCCAATGATTAGTGGACAATTATTATTAGAAGGAAGTGAAATAGTGGAAATGAAAGATAATATTTTCTTTAGATCCGTATTACCACTTAAATATCATACATCGGTTCCAAATAATTATATTTATACATATCCTTTTGCACTTCGTCCTGAAGCTTGGCAACCATCAGGAGCTTGTAATATGAGCGCTTTTTCAAGTAAACAATTATATGTAAATATTAGTCCAGAGTTAATTGACCCAATTATTACGATATATGCTTTAAATTATAATATATTAAACATTTTTGAAGGGTTAGCTGGTGTTGAGTATTCATCATAATTAATAAGGAACCGCTTCGGTTCCTTATGAACCTCCCGCTAATAATCATATATATTTTATTTATTTTTTTTTATAATATTTTATAATATTTTATTTATTTTTTATAATATTTTATAATATTTTATTTATTTTTTATAATATTTTATTTTTTATTGAATGATAATTTTATATAAATGATTTATATGAAATTATGTAGGATGAATAGTAAAAATGTTGTCATAAAACAAAGAAGTTCTACAATAAGGACAAATATTTATATTTTTAATACATTCTTTAATACAAGTTTCACAAAATTGATGATTACAACTTGTAATCATATTTGATTTTTCAAAACAAATTACACAATCACCAATTTCATTTTCTTTTATTTCTTTCGAAAGAAATGTATTATTTTCATTAATTTTAAATAAAATTGTAAATGTAGCATATTCTTCACCTTCTTCGCGTTCCTTATCTTCTAATACATATGAATAACGTTGTGGTTTCAATGAAACGAGCCATTTAACAATTCTCATGCGTTTTTTTTCACACGCTTTTTTAAAAGCATAATCATTTTCAGCACAAATATCAATTTCAGGACAAATAGAAAGTAACCATTTAGCAACTTTTATCTTACCTTCACGACATACAATACCAAAAAGAATGTCATTTTCTTCACGCAAATCAATATCTGGTTTCACAGAAAGTATCCATTTAGCCATATTTAAATGACCATTCGTACATGCGTATGATATAGCATAGTTTTCTACAGCACAAATATCAATATCTGGTTTTACAGAAAGTAGCCATTGAGCCATTTCTAAATAATTTTTTTCACAAGCATTTCTAAAAACAAGCTCATCAAATTCAGATATATTAATCTGACTTGAATATATTGAATAAAGCCAGATAGCCACATTAAGACGTCCATTTAGACATGCTTTAATAAAAACATTTGTATTTATAGTAGTTGTTTCTGTCATAGTTTCATTGGTAATTTCATCTACAATATCATTTGTATTCTCTTCTTCCCACGAAAAAACAACATTATTATTTTTTTGATAAATCCATTGAGCAATATGTAAATGACCCCATTCACACGCTTTTTGGAAATAATATGAAAGGTCAATATATTTCATTCTTTTTATTTTAAATAACCATTGAAACATTTCAATATAACCTGAAATACACGCACGATGAAGAAGTTGTAAATATTTATCATCTTTTATTTTAATTGGTTTTAATGAATAAATCCATTGAACTATTTTTAAACGCTTCATTTCACATAATCTAATAAATCCAGAATGGTCTATAATTAATGATAATGAAAAATTAGAATATATCCATTGAATGATTTCAATTTTTACAAAAGAATATAAATGATACATATTTTGGTGAAACCATATACTTAGTGTATCTTTTATTTCAGGATACTTTTCTAAAATAAATTCTGCAATTTCTATATGATTGGATTTAATACAATTTTTAAATAGTTCATGATTATTTTTTGATAAATCAAATTCTGGGTATAATGTATACCACCATTTAAAAATATTAATATGTTCTGTACAAGCAATGCATTCATATATTTCTTCAACGAATTGTGATTGTAAAATATACGTATCTAATCCTTTTGAATAAATAAATTGAGCTAAAAATAAATTACCATTACTACAAAGTTTTTTAAACCCAGTATATTTGGTTACTTCGCTCATATTAGTATGAATAGAATAAAGCCATTCAATCAATTCTCTAGGGTCAGTTTCATCAGAATTATCTGAAGTGTTACTATTTGAACAAGCCATTTCAAATATTTCATCTAAAAAAGTATCATGAAATTCAATAAGAGGAAGTTCATAAAACCATTTTGAAATTTTAAATAACGATGGATTTTCACATAAATCATAAAAAATATCAATATAATTATCATTAATAACTTCTGAATATTCATCATAAAAGATTTTAACTTTTTCAAGGTCTTTTTCTTGACAAATTTCCATAAAATTGTTTACAATTTCGTTATTCTCATCATTACTTTCATAATCACTATCGTAAATACTCATTTTAATTAAAATATAATTAAAGTATAATCAAATTTAATACTTTTTATATATTTTATATGTTTTTATATGTTTTTATATGTTTTATATCTTTTTTTAAAATCATTTTTTTATTATTGTTTATCATATATATGATTTACGTTATATTCTTTTTTTTAATTATGATTTACATTCTTTTTTTTAATTATGATTTACGTTATATTTTTAATTTATACTTATATTTATTTTTGTTTATATAAAATTATTTTTTTAATATAAAAGAAATGTTTCTATTTATAAATAGAAAAAAAATGTTAAATACAAAAAAGAATTTAGATATTACAAATTTAAAAATAACTGGTAATACCCCCGTTTCCGAATATATTTCAAACGATAAAGATAAAACCATTTATAAAAACGGTGCTCTTCAAGTTCGTGGTGGAGCATATATTGAAAAAGGTTTAAAAATAGGTAATCAAGAGCAATTGTGTAATGGAATGCTTTTTTATGATGGTGAGAATTTCTTTGGTCATAGTGAAAAATTAGGTACTTGTTTACTTTCGAATCATTCACTTTCTTCAGAATTGTCATTACCACTTTCCATTTTTGAAAATATGGTTTCAAAACCGAAAAATCAGAAAAAATATACCATTACCGCTGCTCAAAATAATTTAACTAAAACATCATCACAAGAATTAATTAATATAAATGATGATGAAATCAACAATAATGTTGAAGAAAAGTTAATTAAAAATATTGTTGTAGATATTACAATGAAGGATATATCGCGTTTTTATATAATGATACCGCAAGTGTATCAAAATACAAATTTTCATTTAAATTTGGTGATTACTTTTTTATTTGATAATCCTGAAGATCCATCTTTTATAAATCACGCTTCAGTACATATTATTAATCAAACAAATAAACCGCTATCTATTTCTTGTGGAAATGATAGTAGATATGTGTATTATGAAGATGGATTTAAAAATGAAATTAAAGAACATCATATAGGGCAATTTTCAATAGAACGAATTAGTCCGCTATTTTTAACTTTAAAATCAACGTTTTATCATAAATAAAAAGTTTATAATTTTATAAAAAAATATTTATTATATATATTTAAAAAATGGAAACTTTACATGGAGAAGTACCACAATATTGGAATATTGTTAAAAGAAATCCAAGTGGAGAAATTTCTTATATACCATTAACACCTGAAAAAGATAAACTATATGAAGATTCTAAAGATGCAAATCGTCAAGATTATTATTTTTCTGTATTATCTTCTTATTTTTTAATTATTACTTTCGTTTTAATCATTATATCATATATAATATGTTATTTTATATTTAATAATAAAATAGGATTAATAAATAAAATATTCTTATTTTTGATAATATTATGGATTATATTACTTGTTTATATAAGAAATTATTCAGATTGTTTATTAAATAAATCAAAAGAGTTGGGAATTAAAGTTAAGAAAGAAATAGGAGTAAAGTAATATAGAAATACATAAAAATCGCAATTAAAGCCGACATATGTCGGCAATATCACGCCGTATGCGTGATGAAATATTAGGTGATGCGAAGCATCACCCATGCGGACTCAAAAGTCCGCAATAGCCAACTATGGTTGGCGTTATCACGCGATTAGCGTGATTATACAATAAAATTATTGTTTTATTTTTTATATAAAAATTCGTTAATATTTTATTTAATAAATATTTATAATATTTATTAAATAAAATGTACACATTAGAAGTCGTTAAATTTATTACTGAAAAAGATGGACCAGATGGATGGTTAAATAAAAATTCTAAATATATACATATTGGTTACATGAAAATACATTTCAAAACAAAAAATGAAGCTTGTATATATTATGACACTCATAATCCAAATATGCGTAAAATAAATGCTCATAATACATATATAAGTGATTGGGACTCAAATACTAATTTATTATATATTGTTCGTAAAGATTATGGATTATATAAAAGTGTTGAACCTTTTACTCCTTTACATACATTACAGGAGTAGTATGCATATCTTTATTTGATACTTCTATTCCACTAAACATGATATTAAATACATTCATTACACTATTCCATCGCAACTTTGTCACTAATAACCATTCCACTAAATAAATCGCACTTAAAGCACCGCCAAATCCACTTTGAATTTGAGCTACTACCTTCGATGTATATATCATCATAACTGTTAATACTAAATAACCTAATGCTGAAAAACGATTCCAATGTATATTATCACGAATCCAATATAATAATACTATACATATCAATAATACTATGATAATATTTTTCTGAATCCATTGAAGTATAAGCGGTTGTTTTTTAAATGCTTCATCAGCGGCATCTCTTTTCGCCGCTTCTTCAGGACTATCTTTTGCTAATTTTTGTAAAGATTGAATAAAAGTATATAAATAAAAACATACGAATATACTAAAAATTAAATATAATGATATCATTACATTGGTTACATTATATTTTTTAACCATTCCTATTTGTATGACAAATTTCGCTATAAAATAAAAGAGTGATATCATGACGATCACACCTAATATCATCGGTTGAAGTGTATTAGAACTCGGCGTATTATAATTATATTGTCTAAATACAATTACATAAATAATCATTACAATGGTTAATGAATATAATAAATTGGAAATTGAAGATACATAACCTTCATTAAAAGCAATCATCGATGGTTGAATTAAATCAAAAGTATATTTTCGGAAAAAGGCTACATATATAAATAAATTAAAAATCAATATGGTGATAATAATGGGAAGTAAAAACTCTTTGCTTAAAATCGATTTACTACTTTCAGCTGTTTTGGTATAATATAGTGAAGCACCAAATAAGGTAGCAGCAAAGAGTATCATTAATATACGGTGTTTCCAAGTAGATATTTTAGTATAAATAAAAAAGAAGAAGTATAAAATAAAAAGGATAAAAATATATTTCATAAAATTATTTTCCATTGCTGTAATATCATTATCTTTGGATGTATTCTTCTTTAAATAACCATATAAATACGTTAATGTACAAAAATAGATGAAGAAATAAAATAAATGGTTATAAAACTCTTTTGCTAAACTTTTATTTTCTTTTTCTACTAATTGTAAATCTATCATTTTTACTTTTTTTTAAAAAAAGAATATATATAATTATATATAACTATATATAATTTATATTTATTTTTATTATTTTTTATTTTTAACATTTTATTTTTAACAAAAATATTTTACTTTTTATTTAATCATATTTAATCATATTTAATCATATTTAATCATATTTAATCATATTTAATCATATTTATTGAATAAAGTATATATATAACCATACAAAAATAAAAATATAAAAAATGTGACTCCATACGATAATTTATATATCTTTTTTATAATATATGAAGATATAAAAGCAATTAAAAATAATAAAATGATTGTTATATATTTTTTAACAAAATGAGTTGTTGATTCTATGATTTGTTTATCCATTCTATATTCTACTTTATCTAAATATTATTTTTTTATAAATCATATTTTATAAAGAATATTATTTTAATGACAAATTGCATTACTGATTTTGTTAACAAAATATTTTATTTATAAACAAATATAAAATAATACGGTAATACATATAAACTATTTTAAAAAAAAAGTGTATAAAAAGTATATAAAAAGTTTATAAAAAATATAGGAAATTTTTTTAATTTTTTATTTAAAAATATTTTTTTAAATAATTACCAAAATATAAGGAAATAAATAATTATTTTTTAATTTATTTTAATATTTTTTTAATAAAATCATTTAATTTTTTAAAAATAATCAATTTTATTTTTGTTACCATAATCATCTATAGAAAAAAATATTTTATTTTTTTATGTGGACTTAAAGGAGTTCGCATATAGAGTAGTAGAATAAGTCCGCGTACAAATTCACTTAAATTTTTATTTGCTTTTATTAGAAAAGAAAAATGGCCCCTACTACTACTACTGCTACTAAAAAAGTTGTTGCTAAAAGCACTCCTGCCCCTGCTGCCTCAGCCCCCGCTGTTGCCGCCCCTGCTGTAGCTGCTGCTACTGAAGCCCCTGCTACTGAAGCCAAGAAAGTTGTTAAGAAAGTTGTCAAGAAAGCTGAAGCCCCTACTACCCCTGAAGTAGTTGCTGCTCCTGTTGTAGCTGCTGCTCCTGAAGTAGTTGCTACTCCTGTAGTAGCTGATGCTTCACCTGCTGCCGCCGCTACTGAATCATCAAATGTTGATGCTCTCTTTGCTAAGCTCATCTCTCAATTCACTGAACTCCAAACCGAGCTCACCAGTGGAATGAAGACTTTCCAAACTAACCTCCGCACTCTCCAAAAGGAAGTTGCTCGTGAACAAAAGGAAGCTAAAAAGCTCATTGAAAAGAGCCAAAAGAAAAAGCGTGTTCAAGACCCTAGCAAACCCCGTACCCCCAGCGGTATTGCTAAACCCGCTCCTATTACCAACGAACTCTGTGATTTCCTTGGTGTAGCTCACGGTACTCAAATGAGCCGTATTGATGTAATCAAGAAAGTAAACGAATACATCACTACCCACAACCTCAAGAACCCTGAAAACAAACAAACCATCACTCCTGATGCTAAACTCCAAAAACTCCTTTCACCCCCTGAAGGAGCTATTGTTAAATTCTTCAACCTCCAAACTTACCTTAAGAAACATTTCCCCAAAGCTGAAGTTGCTCTCGTAGCTACCGCCTAATTGGGAACCAAATTGAAATATAACCCCTTTGGGGTCTTGCGGTTCCCAATGACCCTCCCCGCTTAATAAAAAATAAAAAAATAAAAATTTATTATAAAAAATCATAAAAAATCATAAAAAACAAAATTAAAAAATCATAAAAAATAATTATTTTAAGATAAATAATAATATAAAATATATATTATTATTAGAAAGATTTAAAAAAATGAATAAATCAACATCGAATATTTTAAATAGTTTAGAAAAATATATTCAATCTTCTTTAAATCGCGTTAAAATAGAAACTATTGAATTAGAAAAATTACAAAAAAATATATCAAATATCAAAAATAAAAAGAATGCAAATGGAAGTAAAGAAAGAGTAAATAATAGTGCTGTAAATAGTCCTAAAGGGAATGGTTCTAAAAGAAATGATTCTAATGGAAAGGGTATTCAAGTAAATGGTGCTCAAGGAAATGGTCCTAAAGGAAATGGTGCTGGAAATGGTTCTAATGAAAATGGTGCTCAAGGAAATGGTGCTCAAGGAAGAGTAAATAATGGAAATGGTGTTCAAAGAAATAGTCCTAATGGAAATGGTCCTAAAGGAAATGGTGTTGAAGGAAATGGTGCTCAAGGAAATGGTGTTGAAGGAAATGGTGCTCAAGAAAATGGTGTTGGAAATGGTGTTGTAAATGGTCGTAATGTAAATGATTCTAAAGGAAATGGTGTTGAAGGAAATCGAGCTGAAAGAAATGATCCTGAAGGAAATGGAGCTGAAGGAAATGGAGCTGAAGAAAATGGAGCTGCAAAACCTGTTAAAGGTGGTAAAAAAAAAAGAAAACAAAATAAAAAATCTTCTAAAAAACCAAAAAGAAGTATTAAAAAATAAATTATAAAAATATATTATTTTTAACAAATAATAATTTGTTAAAAAGTTTATCTAACGAAAAGCGTTAAATTCTTTATTTTGTTTTCTTAAAATAGTTATCAAGTGTGGGTTGATATTTTAATTTTGAAACCATAGATACATCATTTGGGTCATTTTCATCTACTTTTTGATATCCTTTTTTTTCATTTTTATACGATTTTGCCAAATCTTCAATTTCTCCAAATATCTTTCCTTTCAGCTTTGTCTTTTCATTTAAAAAATGAATTAACTCTTCACATTGAATCGGTGTTTGTAATACATCACTTTTATATTTTTCAAAATCATCATTGATACACGCTTCATTAAATAAATCACGACTTCGAATATAATCAAAATCATCTGGAACTTTATAACTTTTATTACTCTTTATATATGGCATTGCATTTTCTATATTTCCATATTTTTTCATTAATTTATAAGCATATGTTGGACCAATTCCACCAATTTTTGATGTATAATCACAACCGCACATAATACACATATCCAAAAATGAATGAAATCCCATTTCAAGTTCTGTTAATACACCTTCTAAAGATACTTCTATTACAGAACCTCCCTTTTCCATAGTAAAGTTTTTAAGTAATATATTACCGCCTGTTGCTAATACATCCATATCTTCGGATAATACAGCATCTACAATACCTTTTTTACATAATACGGCACATAGTGATTCAGCTTCACTTTGAGCAATAATACAAGGTACACCAAAAAGTTCCATAAGCCGTTTTGTATCATCAATATGTTCTTTTTTAATACGAATGATTTTTCGTTCTGTTTCTTTAATATATTTATCAAATACTTCTTGATTATTTGGCGTTACATCACAAATCATATTCCAATCATCATCACTTAGTAAATGCTCTCTATATCCGCGTTTTGTGAAATTTTTTTCAGCATACGTTTTAATATTTTCTTTGATTTCATCTTTATTATATTTTTCAAATTCAGGATTTTCCTCTTTTTCTTCATATACATGTTTTAAAATATGTACTATATCAATTAATTCTTCACGCTTTTCTTTTCGCTCTTGTAATAATTCCATTTTCTCTTTTGGCGGTTTCCCATCCAAAATAAATACTGGAAGTATACCATTTTGAAGAAGCACTACTACAAGTCGTGTTAAACCATCGATTACATTTCCATATACAAACATATATTTATAAAGAAAGATGGATGTATCAATAGCTACTCGATATCCCATATAGGAAGAGAGAGAACGCTTTATCATTGCATTTGGAGCTTTCGCTTTTAGAATTTTTGAAAGGTTTTGAATGCCCATTTTTTTATTTGATTCTTTTTATATGTATTCTTTTATATATTTCCTTTTTATATCCTTTTCTTTTTTATTTTTTTCTAAAATAGATTTTTTATTTTTTTTAACAATTTTTATTATTTTATTCATTTCTATAAAATAAATAAGTTTGTTTATTTAATGTATTTTTACATATATAATTTGCATTTTTATATGTTGCTGAAAAAGCACCTAACATTCTATCTTGTGTAATTAAATAACCACTTTTATTTTTAAATTCCTTTTTTCTATATATATCAAATTCATTATCTACTTCTACCAATTGTAATATATCACCCATCATTTTAAATCGCGAAAAAAATACAATTATTTTAAATAAACTATCATATTTCATTACATTTTGCGAGAAAAATATAAATACTTCATTTATATAATCTTTATTATGAAATAATTTGTGTATACTTTGTGTACAATCTTTTATATAGGATGCTATTTTTGGGCGAATTATCTTTCTTTTTAATTCGTTATATATTTCATTATTATTATATTCAATATTTAATAAAAAATCCATTATATTTTTTTTAGATTTTTCATTTATTTTTTGAAATATATTTTTATTATTTATGATAATAAATGTAATCGATGATAAAAATATATACAAATATGTAGTGTAATAATCTATATAATTTTTCTTTTTTTCATCACTTTTATGATTTATTTGATTTATTTTTTGTTCAATTTCTTCTTTTCTTAATAGAATTACATTCTTTTTTAATTCTAATTTTCTTTTTTCATTTTTATATTTATCATCAATTACTTTTTCTATATGTTTATTCATTATAATATGTTCTAAAAATATACTTATATTACTCAATGAATTATAATCTTTTATAAAAGAAATATATAAAAATGTTGTATTTATTGTACATCCATCGTCAATTACATTATTTATACTTAATCCAATTTCATCAAAATATGTGTGATTAAATATTGTTTTACATATTTTATCATAATATATATACAGATTATCTTCTATATTTTCATCAATATTTTCAATTTTTTCAATATCATTTATTCCATAAATTGTTTTCATTTCGGATTTTTTACTTTTTTTTGTATATGGGTCTATATAATTTCCAAAAGAAATTATAATTTTACGACCTAATAATTTATGAATATCATTTAATTGTTTTGTACTTAAACTAAAATAAGATATTGCTGAAGCATCTTGTATGATATATATCTTTTTTTTTTGATGTATTTTAAATAATAAAGTATAAAAATGAATATTTAGATCTTTTTCATCATTACATAAAATATATTTATTATTTAAATTTTCTTCTTCTTTTTTATTTATAATTTCATCAAATATTTTTTTAAAAAAAACATTTTCACTTTTATACTCTTTTATATATTTTTTTATTTTATGATATGAATTTATACTTAAAAATGAACGACTTAAATTAAAAAAATCATGCACAAAATCACTTATTAAATAATCACTATAATAATTATTATTTGTTAATTTTATTTTAAGATCACTATTTATTGAACCACCATCTTGTTTATATAATAAAATATTATGATTGTGATATTTATATAATATATATTCTAAAATAAATCTATTTTTATTTTTAAATTGAATAAAAAATGGATTTGGAATCATATAATAATTATCTTTTTCCATATTTAATAAAATCGTTTGAATATATTCATAATTACTTTTATCCAAAAAAATATATTCTAAAAAAGAAAAATCAAATATTGGTATATATATATTCGTTTTATCATTATAAAATATTACAGGTTCAATAAATAAATTTTTAAAATAATATTTCGCATCATTATTATATATTTCTTCATAGATATGATATATACTTTTTAATATACTTTTTTTATTTTTATTTTTATAATTGTGATTACTTTCATTATTAACAATATTATTAAGGTTATTATTATTATTAGAATTATTATTTGTATTATTAGAATTGTTATTATTATTGTTATTATTATTATTGTTATTGTTGTTAATAATATTGTTAAGATTATTATTGTTTTTATTATTTAGTTTATCAAATAATAAAAATAATAATGTATTTACTTGTTCAAATTGATATTGAATAAATTTTTTTTTCATATTTATATTATATTTTTATAATATATTTTTTTACCAATTATTATTTGATTTTTTTATAAAATTATTATTTTATAAAAATTATATTTTTTAACTTTATTTAATCCTTATCTTTTAGTAATCTTTATCTTTTAAATCGCGATATTTTATTTTTATGTTAAAGAAAAATCGTCAATATCTGGATTAATTCTTGAAATAATTCTAACATCATATTGATGTATATTCATATTTTTTTCGTATATCATTATTAAAGTTATTTACTATTGTTATCATTTTAGGTAAATATTTATCTATATCATATTCTGTAAAAATAGTATTATATTTATAATTTTTTTTAATATATCATAATATTTTTTTATAAATTTATATTGATATTATCAACTCATTTGATAAAATACCATTTTAAGGCTTCGTGAAGTTCTTATTTTCGCACGTTTTAAGCTTTTTACATAATGTGAATTTTGTTCTTTCATATTATTTAAAATATAATTTTCTAAAACCTCTATTCCTTCCTTTTTCATAAATCCGTAATTGGTATAATTTTTCATAAAATCGTCATAAAAATCGATATTGTTTAAAATCAATGGTTTTAATACATAATAACTAAATACATTTGTATGTTGTAAAAATGTCTTTAAACAGCTATCTTCTTTTACCAATTTATATAATTCATCATATTTTAATCCATTGTGATATAATACTTTTTTACTTAATCCCAATTCATAATTTAATTCATTTTTAAACATAGCTCTTAATTTAGTTATATTTATTACAAAATGTTCAGGAATATGATATACTCCATATGAAGTCATAAATCGTTCTTTTTGTAAATATACAAAATATAAATTAAGCATTGTTGCTAAAGATTCCGTATAGGCTTCATTTAATAATATCGGATAATTGGAACATAATTCGCTTTTCATACTATGGCTATGAATAATCAGTGGATAATCCATATGAAAGGAATGAATCATTTCGTGAATACATACTTTGTAAACTTCTTCTTTGCGGAATAATACAATTTTACCATTGTGTTGGTGTTGATTTTCGGCGCGTTCAATAAATGTTACACCACTATTTACTTCACGAGGTGATAATGGATTTTTTGAAAATACTTTTTTAAAAACGGATGGATAATAATAAATTTCTTGAATAAGATTTTTATTACAAAAATATTGGAAATATAAGATTAAATATAATAATTTAATACCATCGCGTTCAATAGATGGTGTTAAAATTTGGGATGAAGAACCCATTTTTAATTTTGTGGGAAAAGAAGGATGTGTAAATATGTATGTATAAATGTAGTTTTTAAAAATATGTGATTGAATTTCGGAATCTAAAAAAGAGATATCTTGAATGGCATTTTTTTTAGTTAATTCAAAGGTTATTTTTATTTTAGATATATCAAAAAGCGGATTAAATTCAATGATTGATTTATTTATTTTTTGATAAAAAGTATAAAAAAAAGAATTACGTTTTAAAAACATTTTTACTTTTTACTATTTTATTTATATATATTTTTATTAAGAAAGTAAATAATATTTTTTATCTTATTTCATTTTAGTGTATATATCTTTATTATATATTTTTTGTAAAAAAATAGATCCAGTAAATATGTCACATGTTTTTAGATTTGCTCCAAAACTTAAAAGAGATAAAACTCTTTCTGAGTTACAAGCAGAAAGTATATTAAAAAGTAGAGAACAAAATTTAACACAAGGCGAAATAGAATTTAAACAATCACATTCAGATCGTAAAATAAAAAGAACACCAATTTTAAGAAATAATAGAAATGAAGTAACCCGTGAAAATCAAAGTGTTATTTCTAAATTAAAAACTAATAGTACATATTCTAATATGATTAAAAATAAAAAACATAAATACAATATAAATAATAATCAAGTTTTTTATATTGAAAATAGATTAGTAAATACATTACCAACACTTCAATTATCAAGAAAAAATTTAAATATACTTATTAATCGTATTAAATATGATATTCAATTTTATTTTAATAAATATGAACAAATAAATAGATATTTAACTAATATGATACGAAGAATAGAAATATTAACACATGAAGATGAAAAAAGAAAATATTTTAAAAAAATGTATGATTTATTATTATTTTTAAAAGAAGAAACGCCAGAATATGAAGATGTTATTGATATTTTAGATGGAATAAATGGTTTAATATCAACTATACCAGATACATATAAACTTTTACCATTTAATAATTCATATATGTATAATAATTTTAGATATAATAATAGTAATATAGATGATACTTCAATTTTAAAAGATAGTGATAATTTTAGATATTTTCATGGTATACCTACTACTCAAAATAGATACAAGTTAAATATATATACGAAAGAAAGTTCAATGAACATTTCTTATAAAGGAATAACTTTAGAACCTTTAAGCGATAATAATATTTTTATACAAAAGGAAATTGGTAAACCAACTAGTTATAAATTTATATTTAAAGAGTTTGATAAAAGTAAGTGTAAATTAGAAAATAAAGAATCTGGATATGTAAATATAAGTAATATTTTAATAGACTTTATTATTCAAAAACCAGAAATTAATATAAAAATATTAAAAAATCCACAAATTAATGTACATGAACAACGTAAAGTGGTTGATAAATCAAAAGTGTCTTTATTAGATATTAAGGAACATTTTAATGCTATTATACTAGATAAAATATGTAGATATGTTGATATAAAAACAGGACTTATAAAAAAACAAGATACAATAGCAAAATATACTTTAACTATAGAAAAAATTTTAAATTACATACAATTTTTATATAAAAATATAAATAAATATATTAAATTATTAAATATTAAAATAAATGAAACATATGTTAGTGAATATCATAAGCATATATTATTACATTTTTACTTTGCAATATTTTTAAAAAAATCTTTATTAAATCCTACAAGATTAAATCAATTAAATGAAGAATTAAAAGCAAAAATACGTTTAAATAAAAATATTATTAAACATATTTATTCGATTTGCAAAAGATTAATGAAATATAATGTTTTTAATTATTCATATGATATTGATCCAATCGGCACTCATAATTATATAAATATTTCGAATAAAATTTATCGTTATTCAAAATTAGTATTAGATGCATTAAAAAATTTTATATGCGATGGAACAATAATTAGTCCAGAAGAATTAACACAATTAATTGGTTATAATATTTGTGAAGATGAATTAGATATTATTATTTTAAAAAAAATATTAAACGAAACTTCAAAAGATGATTTTAGTACTTACATTGAATATATAATTTCTTTAAATATTAAAAATATAAAAAAATTATTTAAAAAAGTTATTTATAAAATAAGTCAATACTTATATCAAATAAATTATTATGATATAGTTCCAAATATTTTAAAAATACCAAATCAATTTAAAACAAATGTTAATGACGAGAATGATATAATAAAAAATGTATTATGTTATGTAAACTCTGAATTATTACCAGATAGAATTTCTTTAAATACATATAATGCTACACAACCTATTCGTGAAGGAAATATGTTTAGTCAAACTTTTTTACATCAATTATTAAGAGACCCAAATTATATAAATACAATAATTGGAACACATATGATTCAGGATGATATTTTAGCTAAAATATTATATTTTTATTATGTTACTTTTAAACCTATTCAAAATAGAGGTAGTGGTAGAGGTTTTAAATTATCATCTATATTACAAACACACGAAATAAATTTTTTTATTGATATACTTGAATATCAATTTTATTTATGTCATATTTTACAAAAACGAAAAACGGATGTTAGATACAGAATAAATGATAATTATTATAAAGCAACTGTTTTTTTTAAAAGATTTTGTCCAAAAAGTTATGATATATTAAAAGATATCTATTCTTCACGTACTGTAAATATTGATGATACATTAATTGAATTAAAAAATGATATAGGAGAATTTACTACATTTTTTAAAAGTGACAATACTCAAGATCATACAAATCCTGATTACAAATATAAAGTATATAATATTGGTAAAATTATAAATCAAATAAATATAAATAATACTTCAATTGAAAGTGATTATAATCAAATCCAGATTACCGAACAATTACCTTTTATTAAATGTTATAATGATATAAATAAAATAACAAATATAACAAATGTTATACGATTTAATGCTTTGTTAAATTTGCGTGATGAAATAAGAAATTTAATAAATCATGATCATAATATAACAAAACTAATTTTATGTTTATATAATTTTAATAATTATAATACATATATTGATATAGGTCAAGATTCACAAGAAGAAAAAAAAATAAAATCCACAAATATTTTTAAAACAATGCCTTATGTATTATTTTATTATTATAAAGCCATTTTACATACTCAACAAGAAGTAGATCAAGGTGCAGGTGAAGAACCTCGTCTTCTTATTCCATCTCAGAATATAAATTTTTATTTAACGATTTGTTTACATATATTTCAAATTTATAACCATATACTTCGTCATATAAATATTATTCAACCATTTCATCATAATATATTACCTTTAAAAAATTTAATTTATAAAATAAATAAAATAGCATATAAAACAATAGAAGATTTAGTAAATAATCATATTACAATATCTGCTAATCAAACTAATATAGATATAATGAATAAAATTAATCAAATCAATGATATAAGACGTGGTTTAAGTGATGTATATTCAAGAAATGGTATAGGTGTAAATAAATATGGAAAAAATAAAGATGAAAATAATCCTCATAATTATTTAGAAGCAATGATTCCAAATTTTAATCAAGATCAAAAAGAAATTACTTATGGAATGATTGAACGTGAAAATGCTGAAGTAAGAAGAGCAATCAATTATTTACAAAATAAAGGTCAACAATTAGGAAATCTACCAGAAAAACTTAACGGAAAATATAAGATGTTAAAAGCAAAAGAAATTCCATATAATGTAAATCATTTTAAATCTATAGAAAATCATACAAATAATCATCTTTTCTTTAGAAAATTATTTAATAATGAAAAAAATGGAATAAATCATCCTTTATATAAATATTATAAACATTTTTCAGAAAGAAAGATTTAAAATAATTTAATTTAACATTTCTTACAATTCTTTTTCTCATATAAAAGTATATATATACGTTTATATTTTTAATATAATTTAGATAAAAAAATGGCTGACCCATTGCAATTACAACAACAATTAGCTGCAGAAGATACTCAAGGCATATTAGATGCTTTAACTCCTTTATTAGACAATCCAAAATACGAAATGCCTATAGGACAAGGAGAAGATATGACTACAAATATTACACAAATCATATATGGTTTGTATGCGTTATTAAAAATAAAAGAAAGAGAAGCTGCTGTTGCTGCTCAAGCTGCTCAAAATGCAGCTGCTCAAGCTGCTGCTCAAGCTGCTGCTGATGCTGATGCAGCTCAAGGACAAGCTGCTCAAGCTGCTCAAGCTGCTCAAGCTGCTCTTCAACAAGAAATTAACGCATTAAAAGAATTAATAGTAAGATTAGAAGCGTATCGTTACTTTTATTCGCAAATTATTAATACATTAAGAACTATTTATGCTGCTACAAATAATCAGGCTGCTAATGGAAGTGTAAACAAAAGAGTTAGAACGTTATTTGAAGCAAAAATGAATGATCAACAAAGAGACCAGCTTCCTCAACAAGCGCAAGCACAACAAACCGTAATTGCAAAGTCTACTGTAGGTAACCCATTCGCAGGCGGTTATAAAAAACAATATGGTGGTGAAAATCAACCAACAAATTCATTTAACACAATATTAAATACATTTAGTCAAGAAACAAATATTTCAGAAAATAGAATTAAAAAACTCTTTCAAGATGCGTATAATTTATCAAACAAAAATACAAGTAAATTTATAAAATATTCTGGTCGTATTGGTTCAAAATTACGTAATCAAAATATTCAACAAAAAATAGTAAATAAAAGTGTTACGCGAAATCAAGATTATTATTTAAAAATAACTAGAAATGTAATGGGAATTAAAAATACAAAAAATACAAATTCTTCTTTTTTACCATCTCCATCAACAAATAGTTCTTCAGAATCATCAGTATCAACATCTTCTGTAGAAGCTACATCAAATGTAACATCACCTTCAACAAATAAATCTGGAAGTAATGTTAAAAAGTTAATAGAAGAAGCAAGAAGTATAATAAAAAATATAGATAGTAAAATAAATAATATCACTAATAATAGTCCATCAAATATAAAAAATCATATAAAAAATCAAATTAAAGTATTATATAAACAAATTTCAACTAAAAATAAAATGATTGCTCCTTTATCTATTCCCGAAAATGCAAAATTACAAAATTATATTGACGAAAAAGTAAAATTAGTTAGTAAAGCTGCTGAAAAATCAGTTGAATTATCAGGTGGTAAAAAGAGAGTTACAAAAAAGAGAGTTACAAAAAAGAAAGTTTCTAAAAAATAAATTTTTTGTTAAAATCATTATTTTTATATCATTCTTATAATAGTAATCTATCATAAGAATAGAATATGAATAATCATATAAAAATATATGGTAAAAAACGTTCCAATTATATATTAAATCCAAAAGATGTAGAATTTGTAAGTGAATTATCTCAGAAATTTTCAAAACCATTACAATTTAATACAAATGGTACTTTAGAAAATCCGAATAATGTTGTTAATTTAAGTGTAAATTCGGAAGATGCTGGAAAATTAGAAAAAATTTTAGATAAAATATCTTCATTATCTTTTATTCAAGAAAATATATATCAAATATTTGATGGATTGGATTTAAAAAATAGTGCAAGTATACAACAATTATATAATCAATTTAATTTTGAAAAAATGATTCAAGACCCGAAAATATTAAATAGTTATGAATTTCAAAATAATATTAGTCCGAATAATATAAAAAAATTTTCAAATAAAAGTTATATAAAACCCGCAAATAATATAAATGGTAAGATATCAAAAAAATTAGGAAAATCGGTATTTGTATTTTTTTTTATATTACAAAAAATGGTAGCTTATATTAAAGAAAAAAGGCGAAAATTTGATGCGTTAATAGCAAGTAGTCGTACTAAAGATATTTCAAACGTAAATTCACAAAAATTAAATCAAGCCATAAAAGAATATAAGGGATTTGAATATTTAATGAATAAATTTTTAAAATTGCGCGAAAAAATATTTAGTATAATTCAATTGGAAAATAAAAATGAAGTAGAAGAAGAAATACCTATTGGTCAAAATATCCGTGTAGAATATCATTTTTTTAAACTAATTTTAGATGGAATTATTCGTTATACATTTAATCAAAACCCAAATATAAGTTATAATGATTTTAATGAACAATATATACAAAATCAAAAAATAAATTTTTATGATGATGGTATTGAAGTTCCTAATGAAAGTGGTAATTTATTATTTAAATTTAATTTTGACAATAACACTTTACTTGAAATAAATCGTACTTTACCCATTGCTATCAATTCCAATAAAAGTATATTTTCAATTTTATATATTAAAGAAATGAATGCTAATAAATTATATACAATTATAAGTCAAAGAAATAAATCATATTATATATTTCAATATGTTGTTACAATCAAAGAAATAAATGAAAATAAACAATATCAAATTACAAAAAGTTATAAACCAAAAAGATTTGATTTAGATGTAAATAAATTAAATAGTTATCATTTTGGAACGATTCAAATGGTTGCGTATTATAAATAAATCATTTTTTACAAATAATTATTTCATAAAAAAAAATAATAGTATTTATTTAATATAGTAATATTGAATAAATATGAGTGAAATAACATATTTAAAGAAGAAAAAAGGAAATTTTAATAAAAGTAAACTTGTAAATAATTTAAATACGAATAGTAAATCTATTTTAAATCACGCAAATTTAGGTTATAATGCTAGAAAAGTAAGTTTAGACAAAATATTTAAAAATCCTGAATTTACGGAATTAGTTTCAAATATAAAAAGTCGTGTACAAAAATTAAATCGTGAATATGCAATCCAACAATCAAATAAACAAAATATTCCAAAAGAAATAAGCACATTAGCAAATGCGTTAAATGAATATACAAATGAATTAGTAGGACATTATGAAAAATCGTATTTTAAAATAAATAATGAGGTTAAGCGAAAGCGATTTATAAGAGATTTAAAACTTATTTTAGGAACATATGGCGAATTAGAAAATAGTTTACAAAATATTTTATATGATAAAAAAATAAATAAAAAATAATCAGAATACTATAAATTATTTAAATCATTTTTTAATAAAAAAATATTTTTTATTAAGAATTTAAGAATTTTACTTTTATCTAATGTAAATATAGATTTATATAAAAAATGCCAAATGAAACTGGAAATAATTTTAACATATCTAAATTAAATGCTTTATTAAATCAAGTTAATAGTTTAGTAATAAATGAACCAAAAAAAAAAAATGGTGCTATTAAAAATGTTGTTGATGCTTTAGAAGGAGCAATTAAAAAAACAACAACTAATTTAGGCGAATCTAAATCACAAGTATCTGAATTAAATGCAAGAATACAATTATTAGAAGCAGAAATGTCTACTTTAAAACAAGTTAAAGAACGTGGAAATGAAGAACATTTAGCTGCTATAGAAGCATTAAAAGCAACATCAACGGAATCTCAAGCAACTGCTTTAAGTAATTTAAAACGTCAACATAATGAAAGTATAAAAACTCTTACTAATAGTAAAAATGCTGAAAAAAAAGCTGTACAAAATGAATTAAATGCTTTAAGAGTTGAAAAAACTCGATATAACGGTGAGTTAAATGAAAGAATAGCTTCTATAGAAGGTCAAATTACAGCATTAAAAGAAGAAAAAAGTGAATTAGAAAATGTAATAATTCCGTTATATAAAAAAAATTTAGATAAAGCAACAGAAGCAATTAATAAATTAACAACAAAATTACAAAATTATAAGAGTGCTTATACAACATTACAAAGCGAAGTTAATGAAATTTATAAAAAATATTCAAATGAAAGTGGTGCTCTTACTACAAATGTTAATAAAATTGTAGAAAAGGCACAAACACAAGTACAGGGTGGTTCTAAAAAACGAGTAGTTCGTAAAAGAAAAATTACACCTAAAAAAAAGAAACAAACAAAAAGTAAAAGAAAAAGTACGAAAAGAAAACAAAATTAAAATAAAATACTAAAAGAATTTATATCATTTATATAATAGAGTTCTATTATATAAAAAGAAATGGAAAAGAATGATTTGATATATGGTAAAAAAAAGAGTGATTTTATATTAAGTGAAAATGAATTAAACTTTATAAAAGCGCATACTTTTTCACAAATTATGAGTAATGAAGATAAAAAAATGAAATTAATGAATATTTTTAAAAAGATTGGTTCATTATCGGTTGTTCAAAAAGATGTATATAATATTTTAAATAGTTTTCAATTAAATGAAGCTAAAAATACAAATCATTATAATAATTTTATAAAAAAATTTATTCAAAATCAAAAAATAGAAAATAATTTTCGTAAAAATGAAGAAATAGGAAATTCTATTTTTATATTATATTTATTATTAAACAATATTGTAAAATATGTAAAAAGAAAGAAAATAGATTTAAATCAAAATATAAGTAGTCGTAATGAACAAAAAATAAATCAAGCATATAAAGAAATACGATTTTTAATAAAAAAGTTTTTAAAATTACGTGAAAAAATCTATAGTATGACCCAATTAAAATATATTGAAGCACCTATACCAAAAAATACAAATATTACAAATATTACAAATCATTTTTATTATTATCATTTTTATAGACCATTGATTGAATACATTATTTTACAAAAACATAAAATAAATAATTTTGTTTATCATTATCAAAATGTAACAAAATATTTATTATTTAAAGATGAAGCTTTTTTTTATAAATTAAATCCAAATAATAATAAAGTATATAGTATGAAATATATAATATATGATATAAATGAATTCATAAATGAATTAAATATAAAAATATATAATAGCAATGTTAATTCAAGTGAAATAAATGTATATAATTTATATTCTATTTATTATATAAATGGAAAAACTCATACTATTATAAGTAAAAGAAATACTCATTTTTATTTATATCAATATGAAATAGAAAACGCAAAAATACAACAAAGTAAAAATCCAGAATCTATATATATCAATGAAAAGAATATAAATCAATATTTAGAAAAAAATAATTCAACATATGGAACTTTACAAAAAGTATTTTCTATATATAATTAAATCATTTTGATATAAATTTTTATATGATATAATAGAGTTATATCATATAAATGAATTCTTATTTAGGTAAAAAAGAAGAAAATTATAAAAGTTTAAGTGAAGAAGGGAAAAGAGAAAATATGGTTAAAAAATTAAAAAAATTAAATAAAGAATTTCAAATAAAAATGTTTGAAAATAATGAAGCTATTTCAGATGATGTCAGAATTATTGGGAATAGTATAAATGATTTTACAAAACATTTATTAAATCATTATAAAAGTAAATATTTTCATATAAAAAATGAAAATAAAAAAAAGAAATTTTTAAAGGATTTAAAATTATTAATTGGTATATATGGACAATTTGAAAATTTATTTCAACATGTATATACTTCAAATAATATTTTAAGAAAAAGTGTTGTAAAACCTCAATCATCTTCAACACCAAAATCATCTTCAATACCAAAACCAACACAATCAACACAAAATATAATTCAAAATATGCATATTAACGGTGTTGAAGAAAATTTACCAAATGATACTAGTACACAATGCTATAAAAATAGTACATTACATTTATTATTATCAATTATAAAAAGTGAATTAAATACCAATGGAAATAAAAATGTACTTTTTAATGATTTATTTATAAATACAAATAATAAAAATGGTAGTAAAGAAAATTTTAAAAATCTTCTAAAAGATATGTTATTAGGTAAAAAAATTGAATATAAAAGATTATTAACTACATATTTTCCAAAAACTATGCAACCATTAAATCACCAAGTATGGCACGACAATAATAATTATTTAAATGGTATATTAGAATTAGAAAGTCAAATTTTTTCAGAACGATTATTAAAAAAAATTTTTAATATATGTGTTGAAAATATACAAATAAATCCTTCAATAGTTTTAAATATGAATGATTATCAAATAAATAATAATATTGATAATAATCAAATAATTAGAATTATTATTAATTTGTATAAATTACAAAATCTTTCAATGAATAATACTTTATTATATAATAATTCATTAAATTATATTATTATACAAAATCCTGAAATAGAATTAAAAGGAGGTAAAAATCCATCTTATGGTTTAAGATATAATATGAATATAAATTTAAATAGTATAGTAAATACAAGTTATGGTAATTATATAATAACTGATATATCTTATTATAATGGGAATCATTATATTTCAGTAAATAAAAGAGGGTCTAATTTTTATTATTTTAATGATATGAGTAATAGAAGAATATTAACTCCTGAAGAAATAAATAATGGAAGTATAAATGGATTTTTACCAAAAACAATATTATTACAAAAAGTAAGTTAAAATATCTTTTTATTAAAAAAAATATAAAAAAATATAAAAAATTAAATATATACTATAACAATAGTATATATTTGAAATCGTATGAGTGAAAAAAATAAAAATATAGAAAATCATATAATAGAAATTATAAAATTATTGGATAATAAAATAAAAAGTAAATATGTAAGTTATCAAAAAGAAATAAAAGAGAAAGATGGTTTACAAAAGGAGTTAAATGAAACTCAATTAAAATTAATGCGTTTAGAATTATTAAAAGAAGCTTTATTATCAGGAAATAGTAAAAACATAAATGCTTATAACGCAACTCAAACAAGTAACAAAAATAAATTAAAGCCCAATTTTAATAGATTAAAAAGTTCAAATATAAGTGGAATTCAAACGCAAATTGAAAATCAACGTACTGAAATGAATCGTGTTACTCAAGAATTAAGTAATAAAAACGATAAATTAGAAGATTTAAGAAAAAAAATGAGTTCAATATTAGAAATATTAAATAAATTAAGTCAAAAGATAAAAAATAATTCAAAAGCTCAAAAAAATATGATAAATAATATTTATAAAAGTACACGTGTAAAAAGTGTATTAAATATATTAAATGCATATTATGGTGAGAAAGAAAAACCAATGCGAAATGTACCAAGCAACCAACTTATTCAATAAAATAAGAAACCTACGGTTCCCTCCTTTTAGGAATGAACTTCCCTTTTTATTTATAATAATTTTTTAATAAATTCATATATTTTTTAATAAATTCATAAAAAGAGGAGGGTCAATCTACTCACCAGAGGTGAGTAGATTGATCGCGGTAGATGTCATTGGGATATTTAATCTTAACTTAACCGTAACATGTTAAAAGTGGTTAAGTTTGATTAATAAGCGCGCGAACCTTAACGTGTTAAGGTTCCCAATTTATTTATATTTTATTTTTAATTGATTTGTATATACAATTGTATCAATTAAATTACAAAATTCTTTATTTTTATATATTTTAGCTAAATTATATGTTTTTACATTTTTTTTTTCTTCATATATTGGATGAATTATATCTTGATTTAATGTTTCAGGACATAATTCAATTATTTTTTTAGCAAATGCCATACATTCATTATATCTTTTGCTTGGTATTATTAATTTCATTAAAGGTGTTTCATTATCTTTATTTTCTTGATATGTAAGTAATAAATTAAATTTTAAATCATTTAATTTTTTATTTAATACATATTCTATAAAATTTAAATTTTTACCATTAGATAATCCAAATCCAAATAATGAATCAATAAAATTAGGATAATGATTTATAAAAAAATCAAATCCTTCTTTTTCAATTATATAATTATATATAAATATTTTTAATTTCTCTTTTGTAAGATTTAAAAAAATATCATTTTTATTATAATAATATTTATTTTTAGGATAATAATATTCATTTTCTTTTATTATTTTATGCATAATTGTATTGTTTTCTTCATTTTTCATAATAAATACTAAATTTTTATCATATTTAAACATTTTATAAGCAATCGTTGGATAATGATGATATGCATAAAAAAATGTTGAACCATAATAATAATAATCATCTGTTTTTTTGTCAAGTATATTATATATATCACAATCTTTTATATTTTTAATTAAATAATTAATTAAAATATCATTTTTATAACGAATTGCTAAATATAATATATCATATGTATATGTTTTAATATTATTACAATATTTACAATTATTGTTAATATTAAATATATCACATATATGTTCACATTTATGATAACATTTATAATTATATTTAGTACTAAATTCACAATCGCTATCATATTCAATATCATTATTAATTTTATAATCAAAATTATTACAATTTGAATTATTAGTATGTTTACACATATGATTACAATATATTTTAATAAATTTTATTTTAAATATTGAATAATCATATTGATTAATAAAATCTAATATATTTATATCATTATTTATGATTTTATAATATAATTGTTCTTTAAAAATTTCAAAATTCATTTTTAATATTTAATATTAATTTCTTTTTATATAAACTTATTTATATAAAAAAATGTATATATTAAGTATAAATGTTAAATATAAATAAATACAAAAATAATATTATATATTATAAAAATAATTATAAAAATAATTATAAAAATAATACTTATAATAATACAATAAATAATTATTTTGTAAATATATTTAATAATATAAATAATAAAAATAATAAAAATAGTACATATAATTTATATAAATTATATTATCATTTAGAAAATTATTTTATAAATGAATTAAATATAACAAATAAAGATAAAATAAAATTAGGATTTTATAATTTATTTTTTGAACGTATAATATTTATTAAAAATAGTAATTATATACCAAATTATGAATGTTCTTTTGAATTTATACATTATTTTGGAACAGACGATAAATTAAATATGAAAATTATAAATATTTTAAATAATTATGATATAGATATAAATCCATTTTATATTGAAATATATAGTAAGTATTTTGTTAAATTACATAATAAAATAATTTAATTATTTCAAAATATTAAAATTGGTGGATCAAAAAATACATTATTAAATAATTATAAACGAGTAAATTCATTACATAATTTTAATATTAAAAATACAAAAGAATCTGTCAAATTAATTATTCGCAATATGGTTAAAAATAACCGTAAAAGTAATAGTTTTATTAAAAATAATATTACAGGTTCTAAAATTGAACAAAAATTTTCAAATTATATTCAAAACAAATTAAAAATTACTAAAAAAAATATAATTATGATTTTGGGGTTTGATGAAATTATAAAATTTAATAATTTAATAATAAAATATTATAGAAATAGATTTGAAACATATAAAATAATTTTTATAAATGATGCTAATGGTATATTTGATGTAATTAAAACATTAAAAAGTGTAAATAATAGTAATAGAATGATTGACTTATTATATAAATTACAAGAAATATATATGTATAATTATTATCAAACAGTTGGTATGATGTATGATTCATTTCGAGAAATATTTTTAAATAAACGTCTTCAAATGAAGTATACAAATATTCAAATTTTTGATTTTGAAATATATAATAAAATATTTATAGATATATGGTCTAATTTTGTATTTATAAAAAATATTATATCATTTGATTCAGAAAAAATTTTAAATAATATTTTTTCATTTACAATATATTATAATTCAAATCATACATTTAATTTTGATATTAAATATTTTAACACCAAATCATTTATTAGAGAATTATTATATTATTTAATTACACCAAGTGTATCAAATACTTATTTAAAAAATTATTCATTAAATTCATTTAATGAATATAAAAAATTATTCATTAAATTCATTTAATGAATATAAAAAATTAATAACATTATTATATAATATATTATTTAATACAAATTTAATATTTAATGAAGTTAAAAGTATATTTGAATCATATAATACAAATACAAATAATTCAAAAAAGAAAATAAGGCAAATTTTTAATTTTATATTACGATTTAAAATGTCCGGTGATTTAATTCAAGCATATGAAGCACGTCGTATAAATAACAAATTTCCTTCTTTATATGATGATTCAATAAAAATATTAACTACACAAGATAGACTTTTAGCACAATATTCAATAATAGAAAACGATATAAATTTTATATCAAAATATACAAATGATGAAATACCATTTTTATTTTTTAATTTAAAATAGTTTTTAACAAATTCACCACCAAAGCGGGAAGTTAATTCCTAAAAGGAGGGAACCTTGACACTACGTGTTCAAGCGGTTTCTTATAGGAATAGTTCTTTATAACTACATGGTAATACTTTTACATTTTCAATTTCAACATTTTCTTCCGAAATATTTTCTTGAGATTCATTTTCTTTACAATCGCTAAAAAGTATATAAATATGATTTCGGGTATCATTTCCATCTTCATTATATAACCCATAATGATGGATAACGCCGATATAAGGATGTTTAAATTCGGTTGGATTTATTTCGCATTTTAATACTTTTTGGTCAAAAAGATTAATATAAACGAATCCATTTTTATTTTCTTGAAAGTTAAATTTTTTGTGAATAAGTAAATCATATTCATTAATTCTTGTAAAACCGTAATCTTCGGAATCTTCTTTTTGATAAATATTGAAAACCACATCTCCGCGAATTTCATAATTATCAAATAAATTACCACCATTTTCTAAAAGAACCATTCGTCCTTTAAGTGGAATATGTAAAGATTTTTTAACTTCAATACCATTTTTATAAATATTATATTCAACTTTTTTAGTTTCACCGTTATAAATATCTTTTAAAGAAGCATATAAATCATAAACAATGGATTCAGGTTTTCCAGAATAAACAACTTTACTTGAACCTTTGGTTCGTAAAGTAGCAGCGACTCCAAAGGAGGAGTCGTCAATTTCTTTATTATTTTTCTTTTTATCATTTTTTTTATCTTCTTTTTCTTCTTTCACTTGGTCTATATTTTTTCTTTTTTCTTTTTTCTTTTTATTATATTTTTTAGATAATTGTGCTTTTAAAGATTGAACATTATGAAGCATTTCTTGAATATTTGGCATTCCAAAATTCCGTGCTCTTTCCAGTTCTTCATCCACATCAATACCACATTCGCTCATATAAGAATGTATTTGATTAATATCGATAAAAGGCATTTGAGGTATATTTTCATTTTCAGGAGAAAAGGAAAAAGCATCTGAAGAAGGACCGAAAGTATGAACGCTTATTTTAATACCATTCCCTCCAGCCATTCCACCTAAAAGTTGACCTAAATCCACATTTTTTTCAAAAACAAATGATTGACCTTGAAACATTGAATTAAAAATGTCATAAGGATTAAAAGGTGTTCCGGAAAAACCATTATTTAAATCGTCATCGGATGCAGAACCAAACATATCATAAGTGCGACGTTTTTGGGAATCACTTAAGGTGGCATATGCTTCAGCAATACGTTTAAAGCGATCTTCAGATTCGGGATTATTGGGATTTTTATCGGGATGATATTTTAAGGCAACTTTTTTATAAGCTTTACGAATTTCTTCTTCACTTGCTTTTTTATCGACTTCTAATAAATCATAAAAATCTTCTTTTTTACTCATTTTTTTATTTTATATTAATTTTACAAATTAATAATACTTATTAATTATTAAAAATATTTTTTTATATAGATTATAACTAAATCATAATTATAGGATTCTTTTATTTATATAAAAATATTTATATAAAAATAATTTGTTAAAAAATTAAAAAGCATTTTTATCTTTTAAATCTTTATACCGATTTCTTACAGAACAAAAATCCTCAATATTTGGATTTACCATTGGAATATCTTTTATTTCATTAATAGTGATATTCATATTTTCACGAGCACTATTTTTATAACGACTTAATGTTCCACTAATTTTAGCTAAATATTTATCACGACTTCGGAATGAACGACTATTTGATGTATAAATAAATTGGCGTTCATCTACATCATATTCTTTATAAATAGTATCATGTTTATAATGACCTTTAATCACATGATAATATTTTTGAACAAAAGCATAATAATTTTGGGTTTCTTTATCATTTTTATAAATAAGTTGGTCGACAGATTGACTTAATTTATCAAGTACCATATAACCGGCTTTATCAGAATTCATTTTATTTAATTCATTATCTGTATAAATAATGGCTTCGTTATCGTTTATAAAAATATTATGATTATTTTTATTTTGCATAATGGCATCTAAAAAGATTGGATAAAGAAAAAAATCTTTTTTTGAATAAAAATCATCTTTAATATGGCTTATATCATAATGATCATGAGCAAAATCTTTCATATTAAAATTATATGTATTATTTTGAGGATTATTATTGTTTTGAATATTATTATTTTGAGTACCAATATATGTATTATTGATTGTTTGATTTTCTTTTTTTATAATATTTATTAATCCTTTATTAACTTCATCTAAAATTTGAATTTTTTCAACTCTTTTTACACAAGTATTCTTTTCTAAATGTCTTTTTAAATTATGTAAATATGTATATTCTGATTCACAATTTCCACATATATACATTCTTGTTTTTTTATTATAATATATATTATTAAAATGTTTTGTTATTTTAGTTTTAGAATCAGGTTTATATAATACAATATCATCATTTTCAATAATATTACTATTATTATCAATTTTAGTACTATTATTACCAGTATTATTATTATCAATATTATTATTATCAATATTATTATTATTAATATTAATATTATTATTACCAGTATTATTGTCTATATTATTTTTTATATTATTATTTTTATTATATATATTATTTTGGTTTATAAAATTTTTATTAATTATATTTTCATTATCTAAATAATGTGTAATTATATATAAATAATCACTTTTTACTAAATTATCAATATTAACATCTTTATTAAAAGTAAATTTTTTACGTGATAAATAAATACAATCTTCGTAATTAAACATAGTGTTACATTGACATTTAGTTTTACGTTTATAATGTCTAATCATATCACTTAATGAATCAGTTTTATAATCAATACAATAATGACAAATATATAAAGTTTTCATTTTTTTATAAATATTCTAAAATATGTAAATACTTTTTTCCTATAATATAAACGAATTATATTAAAAATAATATTTTAATTTATGTAATAAAATAGTAATATGTTTTATTATCAATTACAAAAAGAACATTATTAATAATTATCATTATCATTATAATCATAATAATCATTGTAATCATCATTATCAAGATTAGGTAAACACCGTTTTTCACTTTTAAAAGTTCTGTAAAATAAATCTTTTTTTTTAAAGTATAAAAATTATTTTATTTTGTGAGACTTTTAAAAGTGAAAAACGGTGTTTACCTAATCTTGATAATGATGATAATTATGATTATTATGATAATAATGATTATATAAAATAAATAGCATATAATAATTAATATATTTATTTTTAATTACCATAATTAATAATAAAATATTAATATATTTTATTATATAAAAAATATGTATTGGTTTTTTTTATAAATTATTATTTTAATTTAGTATCTTTTATTTTTTTAATAATATATTTTCTAATCTTTTCTTTTTACATTTTGATTTATTATTTTGTAAATGTCTTATTAAATTAAAACGATTCTTAAATATTTGTTCACATAATCTACATTTTGTATTTTCCATATCATTTTTCTTTTCGAATATATCATTTCCAATTTCTTCAAGAAATGTGTTTAAATCATCGTCATAATTATTATCAAAATTATTATTCATTTTATAATTTTAATTTATATAATTATTTATTATATTTTTTATAATCATTTTTATAATCATTATTATAATTATTATTTATAAAAATAAATTTTTAATAAATAATAATTTATTAACAAAAAAATAATTTATTAACAAAAAAATAATTAAAGCATGAGGTTCATTCCCATAGGAGGGAACCTTGACGCTTCGCGTTCAAGCGGTTCCTTATAAATCTTTCATTTTAGAAATAAGCATAAAGGAAGCTTTTTGTTTTTGTTTATGAAAATCGGGAAATTGTAAAAAAAAAGAGTTACATAAAAGTAAATCATAAATATTTTTATTTTCATTATGTGCTAAAAAATAATGATTTTGTGTATCTAAATCTAATTTTAAATTTTGTAAAACTTTATTTGTACTACTATATTCTTTTGCATCTTTTTGATAAAACACATATCCGATGACTCGTTGTGAACTTATTTTTCCATCCGATTTTGGATAATACATTAATTTATTCATAATAAATCCGAAATATTGTATAATTGCTCTTTTATAACCAATGTAAAATCCGAAATCTAAAAATTTATTTTGTAATCCTTTATAACGATTTTCATAATAAGACGCTGCTTCAGGATATATATCTTTAAAAAGATTGTTTGCTCCAAAAAGTATATCTTGTTTACTTTCTTTAAAAACGTTTTCCAAATTTTCATCTAATTTTTTCATTACTAAACTATTTGAAATATCAATATATAAAAAAATATCATCATCATTTTTAGATACACATTCACTACTTTTTAAATAAGTATATACTTGAACAATTTTATTATAATCGCCGTAATGAAATAAATTATTTTTAAGTATAATTAATTCAAAAGGTCTTTCTATATGATTATATTTTTTGAAAGATGCTTCAAAATAGGAACCAGCACCTGAATCATATAAACTCTTTTCCATATGTGTGATAAAATAAAGCATTTTTTTTTACAAAATATATATTTTAACAAAATATATAATTTAATCCATTTTAACTAAATAAAAAAATAAAAATCAAATAACATATCATAATTAACCTAACCACGGTGATACAACAATATTTGGATTTGGTGCTTCTTTTCGCAATAAAATTGGTTTATTACGAGTATCTTGTTGGAAAGATACAAAATCATTAGAATTTGATGAAGTTGGTCGAATAGGATTACCAAACTTTAATTCATTATTTTTGCTATAAATGGTTTCTTTTTCTTTTTCAGGAATTGATTTAAATTTATATTTAAGATTAATTAATTCATTTTCCATTTTACAAATTACATTTAATACATCTTTATTATAATTTTCAACATTTACATTTTCAGGAATTTTTTCAACATTTAATAAAGTAAATATATTTGAATCATTTTTCTTTACTTCTTTTTCAGAAATACCATAATAATAATTTCCTGTAGAATATCGTTTTTTAGATAATCCTAATTCAACCACAATTTCAGGGAATTTTGATATAAAATGGTCTTCATTAATATATTGGTGACTATGTATTAAATCAGAATTAATGACATCAATCATCTTTGTTGATAATTCAGTTGAACGAATACGATGTTCAACATTTGTATCAATATTGTAATATTTACGAATAATTTCGCAATATTTATCGACAGTAAGTGTAACTTCAGATTTTTTAATAATAATTTCTTTTTTATAATTTTTCGAAATATATTTATAATATTCGTATGCTTCATTACGATTAATAAATTTTTTATCATGTAAATCATTATAAACCATTTCATAAGATATATCAATTGAATTTAATTTTAAGGTATCAATAAATGAAAATTCGTTTCCATAAAAGATATCAAAATAATCATAAATCGTTTTATTTAATATGTTTGAAATATCATATGAAAGTGAATAATTAAAAACAATTAATTTTTTACTTGTTTTATGATATAATATAAAAATACTTTCATTATATTCGATTGCTTTTTCTATTCTAGTTGTGTTACCGTTTTCATAATATTTAAATTTACCATATTTAGTATCAACATTATCATAAATTGGTTCTTCATGTGAATATGAAGAATAAACTAATTTGTGTGTTGGGTTATCATATAATAGATTTGGACTTTTATCAATATGTGAATATTTATTAAATATATTTTGAGAAGCTGCTGAATATGGTGTATAAGATGGTATTGTAGTAAAATAAATATCATTATATGTTTCATCACAAATGGGTGATGGTTCATTATTTAAGTTTTGAAGTATATGATTTACAGAAGGGTCTGATGTTAATTGAATTAAACCAGTAGTACCATCATTTTTAGAACTTTTCATATTATTATATATATTATTAATTGTTTTATAAATATTTAAAAGCTCATCTTCACTAGTATTATTATTTTTTTGAAGATTATTTATTAATTCATGAACAATATTATCTTCTTTTCCAACTGCTTCTTCCTCTTCTTTTACTTCATCATCTTTTTGAATAAATGTTTTAAGTATATGGATGCATAATAAATAAATATTATCTTCTTTTTTTATATAATCAATATCAATCTTTGAAATAATAGTATATAATAATTGAATAAAGTCAGCATTATCAAAAACATTTGTTGAAAAATATTTATTTAATAAAATATAAGCAGTTGGTGAATGTTTAAATGATGAAGAAATATAAAATGTAAATTGTTCAAGTGTAAATATTTTTAAAAATTGTAAAGTACTTATCAATGAATCTTTATCAAAATCATTAATATCACAATCAAATACTTCGGAAAATGTATCATTATATAAACTATTTGGATGTTTTCTACGGTCCATTGTATTATTTACATAATTCGTACTTTTAGGTAGACTATTATTAAAAATTCCACCATTTTTAATTTTTAATATTTCAATAAAATCTTTATTTAAATAAGTACCATATTTTTCAAAAAAGGTTTCATCAAAAAATGTCCATAAATCGTCTTCTTTAGAATTTTTATGATTTACTTCTTCTTCTTTATCTCCCATCATTGCTATAATTAAATTTTTTTTTAATCGCGATTCATAAGCCATTGTAAATAAAGATAATAACGATTCTATATTTTGGTAATTTGAAAAAGAGTAAGATAAACAATTTTCAAGTTTATATGGAAACATATCTTTTAAATATTGGATTTCATCATCATTAAATAAATATTTTTCAAGATTATGGAAACCAATACGACTATTTTCAAAATCAGCAATACGATTACTTTTTTTATTTGGAATAACAGAACATATCATATTTTTAACATTATCTTTAGAAAGATCAGAAACATTTGAATCAAAATCCCATAAAAATTGTATAGATTTAATATTTTTTTCACCATATAATTCGAGATAAAAATTATAAAATTCTTGTATATATGAAATATCAATCATATTAAAATAAATTTGTTTATCATCCATATGATCAAAAAGTTGTAAAAAGTTATTTAAAATATAATTTTTATCATTTTTATTTTTATATTGTATATGGTCTAAAATAGAATTATTTAAAATAGCGTTATATAAATTTGCGTCATTAAATAATAAATTTAAAGTTTCATTTGTTGATTTTTTTGAATAACCTATATATTTATTTTTAAATTCTGCTAAATAAGATTTTATTAAAAATTCATGATTGTGTTGTAAATTTATATTTTCTAAAGTATCTAAATTAGATTTGGCAGCATTAAAATTTCTTAAATCAATCTTTTTTTTATTAAAATTTCTTATATCATTCTCATAATTATTACTTTTTGCTAAAGAATTATAACTCATCATAAAAGTATTTTTAAATACTTCATTTTTAAAGTTAAAATATTTATCAATTTTAACAACATAAGGGGCTAATTTAACAATATTATTATTTAATTGAATTACAAAATATGAATAAAAGTATTCAGAATGATTATCATTTGGTAATATGCTTTTAGTATCACTTTCTTCTTTTTTATCTTTTGCAAGATAAATTTTATATAAATAAAGTGATAATAAATCTTGTAATGAAGCACTAAAACATGTTTCTTCTTTAATAACTCTATTTATAAATTCAGTATTATTATCACTATCTGTTGTTTGAAGAAGTGAAAAATTCGGACTACTTGTACTATTTTTATTAGTTGTACTATCATTTTGAGGAGTATTATTTCTTTTTATTTTAGTAGAAAGAGTTAAAATAGGTTTAGAAGCTTTAGGTTTATAAAATTTAAATTTATTTTTATTATATTCTTTTTTATATTGTTTTTGTAGATTTAAATGATTTACGAAATAAGCAATTTTACTTTTCTTTTCTTGCATACCAATTATATTATTCATAAGTTGATTATAATTTTCTTCATAAATAAAATCATTTTTATAATTTACAAAAAAGTTTGTTAAAAATTTTTTAGCATCTTCATTTAAATGTTTATGTTCATAAATTTCTTTTAATAATTCATTTTTCATCATTTTTTTACCTCGATTTTCTTCTTTCATTTCAACTGATTTAATTTCTTCTTTAACTTCATTCACATGTTGAGTAGGTTCAACATTTTTTTTTGATTTTCGTACTTTTTTCTCTTTAATTTCAACATTTTCGATATTTTGTTGAGTTTCTGTGATTTTTTTACTTTTAGGCGGCATTTTCGAGATTGAATGTATACACGATTTTTGCTTTTTCTATACATTTTTCTTATACATTTTCTTTTACATTTAAACGCACTTATACATTTTTATAAACAATGATTGTTTGTTAATAAAATATATTTTGTTAACAAATATAGTAATAAAATTATGAATTCATTTATAAAATTATATATTTATTATATAATAATGTATACATTCAATATATACATTTTCTTATACATTTTCCTTATACATTTTATATTTTAAAATTTTTTTATAAATCATTTTTAAAAAATAAAAATATTTTGTTAAAATAAAATTTTTAAAAAAATATTGATATTTATAAATAAATTATTGATATTTATTACAAAATAATAAATTTTTATATACAATAAAATAATGAATTTTATTACAAAATAAGGTATATAAAGATAAGTGTATTATAATAAAGTATAATAAATACTATATTATAAAAATGGAAATTTCAATTGAAGATATAAAATTTTTTCATATATCAAAAATGATATTTGAAAAATATCAAAACAATTATAAATGGCATAATAAGTGGTTTTATAAGAATGAAAATAATGAATATATTGAAGATAATGAAAAAGTTATTCGTATGTTAAAAAATCATATTTTGACATATATTTGTGAAAAATATATGGATAAAATGTATGAAAATAATAAAAATATACATAATGAAAATAATCTAAAAGAAAATATTCAAATTGCACATTTCATAAAAAAATTATATACGAAAACATTTCAAAATAAGATTATTAAAGAATGTATTGAACTTTATTATGATCCTAATATGAAGACATTCATACAATAATAAAATTTATAACATATTATTATAAATTTCGTGTGCTAAAGCATTTACGGGTGCTTCAAAATTGACGTGCATACCATATTTGAAGGCTACAGGACGTTTACTTAAAATATAGAATTTAGCATCAGCTACGGACATATGAATATTATTTTCTTTTTTATGATAATAGATTAAAAAAAGGAGAACCAATGCCGCGCTTCGTTGCATTCCTGCGAAACAATGAATTAAAATCGTATTTCCTTCTTTATATTCTTTATATAAAATGGGTAATAATGATTTTGCACAAAAATAAAAAGTATGAAATTCTTCGGATTGTAAATTATCTTCAACAGGAACTCTATAATATTTTATTTCAGGAATTGAATCATAAAAATTGGGTATATCTTTAGAAGCATTCACAATTATATTGATTTTTGTACTTGTAATAAATCTTTTATTATAAGCAGTTAAACGGTCTCCTAAATATAATCGGTCAAGAATACGTGACATTTTTAAAATATTTTAATATACTATTTTTACTTTTATATATAAATAATTTATATATAAATGATATTAAATAAAAATAGAAAAAACGAATTTTTAATAAATATTTATTTTATATTTTCTTTTTTCGTCCTCTTTTTTTAACTTCTTTCACTTCTTCTACTTTTTCTACTTCTTCTACTTCTTTCACTTCTTCTATTTCTTCTTTTACTTCTTTTATTTCTTCTTTCACATGATGAATTACTTTTTTATGAAAAAGAATATATTTTAAAATATAAACAACATACATTTCAACGAAAATAACATCTTTATTTGATATTTTCATATTATATTCAACGAATGATAATTTTTCTGTTAAATAATTTGAAATATCAAAATCATAATGAAAATATTCGATAGCACAAGAATGTAAATATCGAAGAATATTCGATGAATGAATATTATTAACATAAAGTTCAAGTAATAATTCGCGAATAGTATTCATATTTTCAAAAAAATTATTTTGAGTAGTAGATAATATACTATTTTTTAATTTAATAGCTTTTTTAATATACATAGGTGTATATATATTTTTGTACATAGTTGGATTTTGAAACGAAGATATATAAATAGCCATATTTCCAAAAGCATTTTTTAAATGATAATATATTTGATTTGGATGATATGTAAAATTCATAATATGACTATTTAAAATAATATTTTCAATAACTTTATCTTTTTCATTTATTAAAATATCTATATTTTTAGAATGGTCTGTAATCATATTTAAATGGTTTTGAATAATATATTTATCATAAATATGATTTAATGCATATTTCATTTCATCATATGATGGTATTTTTGTATATAATGTATAAAATCGACTAAGAATAGCACTATTTAAATTATTTAAATCACTAATTTCTAAAATAAAACGCACATTCAACGATGATTTTTCAATAATTCGCAAAAAGAATTTTTGTATTTCTAACGATGATTTATCAAAATCAGTAATATAAATTATTTTTGGAATATTGAATCCCATATTAGGTGTACTAACAATATTTCGAATAAATTTAATATTAACATTATCATCAATAATATCACTATTTTTAAAATTTTTAATAGAAAATTGAATATGAAAAGGTGAATATTTATAACGAAATCCTTCAACATTATTTTTAAGATTATAAACAGAGCGTGTATTTAAAAGAGTTGCTAAAATAGCATATATTTGAGTTGTTTTACAAGAAGAAGATGGCCCAGCAATAATAATATTTTGTAAATGATAAATGGATTGTAAATCATAATTTTCATTTTCATTTTTATTTTCAAAATATGATTGATTTCGTTTTTCTAAAAGTGAATATAAATATTTTTGAATATAATGAAATTTAAAATCAAGTTCATGATAAAAAGGTTTTTCATCAAAAAAAGATAAATACATTTTTTTATATTAAATATTAATTTAATATATAAAAGATTCTTTTAAGCTTATATTTACATAAAAATATTTTTAAATATTTTTATTTTTAACATCAATTATAGAAGTAATTTGAGCCATTAGTTTTTCCATATATTTATCATCATCAAATTGTGTAATATGGTCTTGATTAATTAAGAATTGGTCAATATTTGCTTTATAATGATCTAATTCATTAACAACAATATAACTTTTTTCATATATTTTAGATAATACACTTTTAATATAAATACCATTTAAATCATCAATCCATAAATCATTACGTTTTACTTGGTAATTTTTTCCACCAAAATAACGTAATAGTTGTTGGTCTTTAGGAATATTTTTAATAAAAAGACGTCTAAAAAGGCGAATATCACCATTAGTATCACATTTTTCTAAACATTCGCGAACAAAATCGTGTTCAATACCTTCAATTTGATAAATATCTGTAACTTCAAAATGTTCAATTTTTTTCTTTTTAACACTTTTATCTAAATCATCATAACTAACAGCACGTGCTCTTTGTTTTTTAATAGAATCAACTCGTTGAAGAATAATATTTTGTTCAATATCGTTATTTTTAATGAATTCTAATTGTACTTCTGATTCTGCTTCTTTTGGTTTAAAAAATCGGTCAAATGGTGATATTTTTTTAGAAATATCTTTTTCTTTTTCTTTCTCTTTTTTATTTTCATTTTTATTTTCATTTTCATCATCTTTATTTCGAACTTTGCGTTCTCGTTTTTGTGGTAATTTAATTTGTGTTTTTAATAAATCCCAAAGTTCTTCTTGATAAAATTGTATTTCTTCATTAGCTTTATCAATTAATTCCATTAATTCGTGAATTCTTTTAATACGTTTTTCAGTTTCAACTCTTTTTAATTCTGTTTTTGATATAGATGGTACTAATTCATTTTCACTATTATTACCATTTTCAGGATTATTTCCATTTTCAAAATTATCTTCTTTTATATTAAATTGGACTTCCATTTTTATAATTTATATTATGATTATGATTATAATAATATAAACTTCTTTATATTAAAAAAAAGTGAAAAATAAAAAAATTATATTTAAAAAAATGCGATTGTAATAAAATAATATAAAAATTTTAACAAAAAAAAAATAATATAATCATTATGAAGGAGAAGAAAATTTAAATTTCAAATAAACTGAAAAGACTAATATATAAGGTAAAAATATTTTAAAAACGTGATTAAAATGTATGCTATTTTCTTTTAATTTTGTATACGAATTATTTTTTTCTAATTCTACAATATTATTTTTTTCTAAATTTTTAAGTAATATTCGTAATTCAAATAATTGTTCTTTTAAATTACTTTGAATTACGGTTAAATGTTGATGTGCTAAATGAATTGCTTTTGGGTCACAATTTTCATTATGTATAATTTTTTCTTTTTCATTTTCTAAGGATGTTAAAATATTTGTTATTTTATGGCTTTCATTTAAAATATTTTCAAATTCTTCTTTTTTAAATTCTTGAATTGAACTATTTAATTCAAATATTTTAGAAATTTGAATATCTTCTATTTCATTATCACAATGCATCTATTTTTAATAATATAATTTTTTCATAATATATATACTTATTATTTTTTTATATTCAATCATACTTTATATTTTATAATTTATATTTTTAAAAATCTTTTTATATATTTTTTAACAAAATATAATTTGTTAAAAAATATATCCAATATGGATATAATTTGAATATAAAAATATATTAAGAAATATAAAAATATAAAAATATAAAAATAAATTCGTTCAAAAAGTAAAAATAATTTTCTTTAAAATATAGAATAAATTTAAAAATGAGTAAAGAAAATAAAAATAAATGTAAATATTGTCATTTATCGGGACATGTAATTGATAAATGCCCTACTATAATATGCAAGCATTGTAAAGCAATTGGTCATCCAAATTGGTTATGTAAAAGTAATCCAAATGCTGAAAATGTAAAAAGCCCATTAAGCCCAAATTTAAGAAATAAAAAGAGTATATATGCATTTGACTCTACCAATAGTTTATCAAAATCACAATCTCAAAATTTTGATGTAACAAATGTAGATGTAACAAATGTAGATGTAACAAATGTAGATGTACTAAATGTAGATGTACTAAATGTAGATGTAACAAATATAAAAAAAGATGAAAGTATAAATGAAAATAAAAAAATAAATAGTTATAAAAATTTTTTTAAAGAAGATATAAAAAAGAGTGATATAAAAAATGTGTATGTTGGTTTTAAAGAAGATTTTAAAGAAAAAAATAATGAAACAAATGAAGTTAAAAAAGAGAAAATTATAAATTTACAATATTATCAAAAAATAATAGATTCAAAATGGGGTGATTTAATTGAAATTATTTAATATATTATAAGAAACTCCAAATTTCATTATCTTTAGGAATAGAAATATCACAAGGAGTTACTTTCATAAATTGTTTATTAAAACCAACTTTAAAGCAATCATTACCTGACATACAATCAGGTAATCCAGTTGTTAATACTTGTTTTTCAACTGAACCTAAAGTTAAACATTTAGGTGATGGTGTACCCATAGTATCTTGTAATAAAATGCGGTTATATTTATCCATTTGAACTTTTAATGTAGAATTATCATTACAATTTGTCATATATATTTTTTCTTTATCACCTGAATTAGGATTAAAAGCAACACAACTTTGGTCAAAATCGCTTACTAATTTATTATTTGAATCAATCATCCATTTTTGATAAGTAACAAAAGGATTAAAAGTATCTAAAAATGAAAGTGATGATTTTGGGTCATTTCCAGATGCACGTGTAATTACACGATTTGGATTACTATATATTTTATTTGTACTATCATATGAAGATACTTTATTTACTAAAAATCCACGTGTTATAAAGTTTCCACCACTTAAACCAGTTGGTCCCATTGCTCCAGTAGGTCCTCGTAATATATTTTTATTAGCATTTACATATTCACTAACACTTTTTGGAACCATATTATTAAAAATGGTTTGAACTTCACTTTTTTGAGTTTCTGATAATTTAAGTGCTTCAGCTTTTTGGGTTTGAACATTTTTATCATAATCTTCATAACTTTCAATCATATTTTGTACATTTGAGCGATATTTATGAATTTGATAGCCAAGATAAATAAGACATATAAGTAAAAACAATCCTAAAAATTCTTTTATTTTACAAAGTGATATATTATATTTCATAATTTTTTATAATATATATAGATAAATATATGTATACTATTTATTAGTATTATTTTTTTTATTATTTATGATTAAAATATTTTTATTTTATTTTATTTTTATTTTTATTTTTATTTTTATTTTTATTTTTATTTTAATTTAATTTTTATTTTATTTTAATTTCAATATTTTTATTGAATCTCATTTGGATTAAATGTCACAAATGGATTTGAAATGTAATAAATATTACTTCTTCCACGTAAAATGTGACTATGGTCTTCCTCATTGAGTTTCATAAAATAAAAATCAAATTTCATATAATTTTGATTATTATCTGATTTTTGATAAGCAATAAAATGGTTTCTCTTAATATCAGATTCATTCATATTGTTTACATCAAATTTAATTGTGTAAATACCAATATTGTGAAAATAATCTGAATTATTTGGGAATAATCCATCTTTTCTATAACAATCACGTACATCACTCATTTTCATATATTTAGGATTATATAAAAATAATCCTACTTGAAATGATGTATTATTCTCAACAATAAATGAAAAATCTAAATCACGAATATAACTTCCTTGAATTGTATTTGTTCCATTTGCATCTGTATCATGATGAATCATCATTGGTTTTGATGGAAAAGCAGAATGTGACTTTCCACTTCCTTCAGCACTACGAATAGAACAAATTCCTAGGGAAAATGTATCGTAACGAAGATTTGCTTGAGTAATTTGAGTAGTAGGGTTCATTTGTTTTAAATTCACTTGTAATAAAATGATTGAATGTATACAAAATATATATGAAATCATATTTTTAAAAAATATTTATTCAATTTTTTTTTATAAAGTACATTTAACGTAAATAAGATTTATAAAAAAAATGATAGTTATTCTATTATAATTATTATAATTATTATAATATTATTACATAATCAGTAAATATAATACTCTTGGTTTTGACTCAATTAAAATGTTGAAATTCGAGAGAATGGGTAAGCGTTGGCGCAAGACTGTTTCCTCAGGTCTTTTTGGACTCCCTGTTTCTGCTGTTGCTACTGCTCTTCATATTACAGCTCTTCCTGTTACCGGTGCTTATGCAGCGGTTACGGGAAAAACGGAGCTTTTAGAGAAAAATTTAGAAGGAGCTATCCTCAACACATTTTACCCACTTGCGTGGGCTTGCTCAACATTTTCGTGTGGTGAATGGGGTTCATATACTGTAGTGGAGACACTGTACAGGAATGGCCTTGTTTCAAAGAGCGAGCACCGCATGTTGATGTTGTGAAGAAGGGCTATATACAAAAAAAAAGAAAAAGCAATATATAAAAGAAAACCCATAAAAAAAAATCATAAAAAATATCAGTATTAAAAGAGTTTGCCCAAAATAAATCTTCTTTTCGTTTTTATTACAATCAATTTGGTTTTTGTTCAATAACGGGTTCAAAAATAGAATCATATAATGTATAAGGAGTCTCAAATGAAGGATAAATGCTATTATATTTTTCGCGTATAATTTTTTGATATATTTCTTTTTGATGATAATTTATAGAAAGTTGTGAATGATTGATTAAAAAGCGATTATTATAAACATTTTGATTAGGGAAAGTAGGAGTAGTATGTGGAGTAATTTTTTTATGAGGTATATACAATTTATACATAATTCAAATGATATCTATTATATATATTTTTTTTATTTTTTTTATATGTTGTAATAATATTTGTAAATATTATATAATTTAACTTTGTTAAATTATTATTTTTTATAGAACGTAAAGAAAAACTATTTATTATATTACAATTTTTTTGAGTAGTAACTAATAAATAGTTTAACCATTCTCAGTATTTTGTAATTAAAAATTTGGATAATTGTTTATTTTGTAGAATCATAATTACAGGAATTTCGGCAGGACAATATCCAAGTTTCATACGTAAACCGTGAGCAATATGAATAGTATCTGTTCGTAGTAATTGATTAATATTTTCACAAATAATATCTCCTTCAGCATTTGAATAATAGACTTTGGAAATATTAAATCGTGATTTCATAATTTGTTGAATACATTGGAAACAAGGTTTGGAATTACCAATTACACCTGTAGGACTAACGCGAATAACAACAAGTTCCATTGCTTTATTATTCTTAGTTCCTTTGTGTGAAGCAAGTTTACGTATTGCGTTAGCTTCCGCGTGGAAGCTACAACGCGTACTACGTCCACTACAATTTCGTGTACAAGCACCGCGTAAACAGTTGGTGCCCATTGAAAATAATGAATTTCCACGTACTAAAGAAGCAACGTGAGTAAAAGTCGAGTTAAGAGAACCCAAAGCACACTTTACCATAGAATTCAACAAATTAGCTGAAACCTTGTGATTAACAATACGCTTATTCATCTTTAATATATATACGTAAATGTTTATATATGATTTTATATTATATATTATAATAATCTATTCTTTAAATATAATTTGATAAATTTTTTTCTATTTTTTTATTTTTTTAAAAAATTAAAGAACGTAAATAAATTATATATTATATATTATATATTATATAATTTATATTATATATATAAAAGAAAAATATTATTTATAAATAATATATAATATTTTTATATAAAAAAAGGTAAAAATGAGTGGAAAAGAAGTTTGTATATATGAAAGTAAAAATTTTAAATATATACGAAATAAATTATTTTTAAATGATTCTACAACTTTTTCTCCAATCAATTATAATAATACAAATACTATATTTTTCCCAATGGAAGATAAAAAAGAAGAAGTAAAAATAAAAGTAAAAAATGTAAATTTAAAAGGTATTTATAAAAGTGCTTCGATTACATTTTATTCAAAAACAAATGGATATTTATTATGTGAAGAAGTACGTGATAATAAATTAGTATATCATCCAATTGGTGGAAAATATGAAGAATTTGATAAAAATATTGAAAATACTGCTTCACGTGAATTTATAGAAGAAACAGGTATATTACAAAATAAAGATTTTATAGATTTTATAAATAAAGGAGACCATTTTTCAAATATAAAAGAGAAAGCGATTGATTATATATATCATATATTAATAAATAATGAAATAACAGATTATTATGATTATTATGTAAATATTGAAAAAGAGTATATACATAAATATTATGTAATTCATATAGATAAATTAGAATATGATTTTAAAAATATAATTAAAAATATGGATTCATTTTATGAAAGTACATTTAAAGAATTAAGAAATAATGATGAATATATTGTTTCATTATATTGGGATAAAGAAATTATGAAAAATAATTTGAATAGAAAAAGATATTCTATGTTAACTATTTATTTATCCAATTTATTAAAAAAATAGTAAATATAAGAGTAATAAATATTAAAAAAAAAATATATTTTATTTAAAAATGAATAAAAATGATTTATCTATTTATATAAATCATATTATAAAAAAAGAAAATAAAATATCAAAAGATAAAATAAATGATAATCAAATAAATAGATTCTTATTAAAATTATTTAGAATCATGGAAAAAAATAAAAATAAAAATAAAAATAAAAATAAGAATCAAATTATATTTAAAACATTTGAATCTTTTATCAAATATAAAAGTGAGTTTTATCATTATTTATTATTTGAATTATTTTATACAAAATATAATCATAAAATATTATCATTTACAATATTGGATAAAATATCGTATTATTATAAACATATATTAAATATGATGAATCAAAAAAAATGTATAAAATCAACGGATTTAAATCAATTAGAGTTACAAATTGGTGCATTATTAGATTTAGAATGTCATAAAAATCCATTTTTAAAAAAAGATATGTTAATCGAAAGTAGTAAAAATAAAAATGACCGAAATCATTTTTATAAATATGTAAATAATCAAACAATCTTTATCAAAAAAGTAACTTATACAAAATATAAAATCAATGAAAATGAATATGAAGTTGATTTTGATATATATGATAAATTAATGGAAATTATGATTCAAACGAATATTTATAATTATTATGATGAAGCAATCTATCAAAAAAAAATGGTTTATAATCCGATTCCTCAAATCTATGGATTTTATCATACTATTCAAGAAATTGATCATTTTGGAAATATATGGAATGATTTATATATTGAAATGGAAGAAATAAATGGAATTCGTTTTGATAATTATATATATTCAAAAATATATAAAGGTACATATGAAAATAGTAAACAATCATGTAAAGAATTAATCAATGCGTATATTTTAATATGTAAATTATTAATGCATTTTCAAAAAGATGTTGATTTTATTCATGGGGATTTAAAAGGAAGTAATATATTAATTGATAAAAATAAAAGAATACGATTTATTGATTTTGAATATTCATATATGAAAAAAGATGGTTATCATTTATTTTCACGATCTGATTTAAAATTTTGTGAAAATTATAATATCTTTAATCATGAAAAATTTTATACACTTGATTTTATAAAAGTATATACATCAACCTATCGTTTTTGTACGGATATATTATATTTATTTTTATCAACCTTACATTATAGTGATTTATATGATAAATATGGTATTCAAAAATATATGATTGAATCTATTTTTAAAATAGGAAATATAAATATGTATGAAGTACTAATTACAAAAAAAATACCATATGAAGCATTTGTTTATTCAAAAGATATGGTTTTATTAAAAAAAATATGTAATATGTATTTTGTGAATTTTGATGAATTTATCATGCGATTTTATCCACAAAATATGATACATATATTAAATGAATTATATCATAATTTATCTTAAATTATAATTTAGATTAAAATAATTTAGTTAATTTATTTATAAAATAAATTTTTATTTTATATTTTTTTTATTTTAATTATCTCTAATTTATAATGAATATATATTTCTCCCGAACAATGTTATAAAAAGATTTATTTAAGAATTAAAATATTTTCTTTATCACATTGTTCGGGACACATTTTATATCAAAATATGAATTTGTTAATAAATAATTATATTTCTTCATTAAGGAGAATATTTAAGAGGGTTTTGTCAAAGATAATTAGTCTAAACATAAATCTGTAAAGCCTTAACTTATTTCATAAATTAAGCTGAGCATTTTATTTTTTGTTTACAAAAAATAAAAAATGCGAGGACAACTTATTTACCCTAAGGGTAAATAAGTTAGGCTGAACACCTCGAAGAGGATTGCAAAGCTTATCAATTAAGCTGAGCACATTGCGCATCCTTCTTCTTCTTCAACAACTTGTTGAATTTTCTTATTACCAATACCAGTAGCAGTAATTGGTTCTACAGTAACTTTTTGGGCCTGAACCTTCGGGGCACTTCGAATGTAATAACAGCCGGTCTTCAGGCCATTTTTCCAACCATACATAAACGCTGATGTAAGATTACTAGCATTTGGTTCTTCAAAGAAGAGATTCATAGATGATGTTTGACAAACGAAAGGACTTCTATCAATGGACATATCAATCAGTACTTTTTGTTTAATTTCCCAAACCGTTTTATAAAGAGCACGAATTTCAGCTGGAATTTCAGCAATCTTTTGTACAGAACCATTTTGAGCAATAATCTTATTTTTCATTTCAGCATTCCAAAGACCAACGCTCATTAAATCTTTGACTAAATGTTTATTAATCACAATGAAATCCCCAGCAATTGTTCTACGAGTATACATATTTGACGTGTATGGTTCAAAACATTCATTATTTCCAAGAATTTGTGATGTAGATGCTGTAGGCATAAGTGCGATAAGTAGCGAGTTTCGTACACCATCTTTCATTACTTTTTGTCTAAGCGAATCCCAATCATAAGTACTACTAGGCTTCACATTCCACATATCAAATTGGAATTGTCCTTGGCTCATAGGACTACCAGCAAATTCCGAATAAGGACCTTCTTCACAAGCAAGTTCCCAAGATGAATAAACAGCTCCATAATACATTGCTTCAGCAATCTTTTTATTAAGTTCACGCGCTTCACTACCATCGAATGGTAATCTCATCATTGCGAAAACGTCACTTAATCCTTGAATCCCCGCACCAATAGGTCTCATTTTTGAATTCGATTTTTTCGTTTCGGGAACTGGGTAATAATTGACATCAATTACTTTATTCAGATTACGAATTACAACTTTAGTAACTTCAACAAGTTTTTCAAAGTTAAAAATGTTTTTACCATCACGTTCTTCAACAAATTGAGGAAGAGAAAGAGATGCTAAATTACATACAGCATATTCATCATCTGTAGATACCTCTGTAATTTCAATACAGTTCATCCCAAGAATTCCGTTAAAAATACCTTGATTACGAAGAGGTTCAGTAAAGCAATATGTATCAGAAATACGACCTTCATCAATAACTTCTTTTACAATATCATAATGATGTGTAATATTATGAGTTGCATCATAATAATGCCAATCAATTGTTTTCATTCCACTTTTAAGTTCGTGAGCACGTAAAACAGTTGGTACATTATCAATATTCATACGGAATTTATGATATTCTGTACATTCAATATATTTATTATTTTCAAAAAGTACTTTTACAATCTTTTGTCCTCTACCTGTTTCTCGGATAATTACTGAAGACCACTCTTCACCATTCCAAATTTCTATTTCTTGGTCAACAAGTTTAGCAATTTCAATTTCACCATATCGTGTAAGAATTTTTGTTTCAGGAACAACGCATAAATTACTATTTTTAATCGTTCCAACATTTTTTTGATTGGATTTTCTATTTACATGATCTTTGAAACCAATGTATGGAGTTCCTGTTTCAATTTGACTTGAAAGCATTGCGTTCCATACTTTGCGTGCTTCCACTTGTTTTCCTTTTGCCTTTCCTTGCGCTTCATATTTCAGATAAAGTGCTTCATAATCATCTCCATAAGCATCTGTAAGACCTTTACATTCATCAGGGTCAAAGAAAGACCACATTTGATTTCCTTCAACACGTTTCATAAATAAATCCGAAATCCAGAGCGCGGTAAATAAATCTCTACAACGTTCGTGTTCAGCACCTGTATTTTTACGAAGTTCTAAAAATTGAAGTACTTCAGGATGATGAGGTTCAAGATAACAAGCAATAGAACCCGGTCGTTTTCCTGCTTGATTAATATGACGAGACATTTCATTAAGCACACGACAATAAGGAATAATTCCGTTAGAAGTTCCATTTACACCACGAATATAAGAACCTTTTGAACGAATATCCGAAAGACAAATTCCAATACCACCGGCATTTGCCGAAATCTTAGCCATATCACTAGTTGCTTTGTAAAGACCATCTACACTATCACCAACGTGTAAAAGAAAGCAGCTTGATAATTGCATTCTAGGAGTTCCGGCATTGTAAAGTGTTGGAGTAGCGTGTGTAAAGTACTTTTGGCTCATATACATATATGATTGAATGGCTGATTTAATATCTTCTTTGTGAATTCCAATAGAAACACGCATAATAAGATGTTGAATACGTTCAATAATACGAGGTTTACTATCAGTATCTACGAGTGCTTTCATCAAATAAGCTTTTTCAAGAGTTTTAAAACCAAAGTAATCAAAAAGATAATCGCGTTCATAATCTAATACATCATTTAACTTGGATTTATTCGCCATAATAATTTGGTAAACATCTTCAGCAATTAACGGACAATGAACTCCATTACTATCTTTATTATGATATAGTATATAAATCGTTTCTGAGAAACTGGGACTCGTATTTTTATGATTATTTGAAATAATAATTCTGCTAGCAAGCTTACCGTAATCTAAATGCGTAGTTTCAAGTGAAATACAAATTTGAGCGGCAAGTTCATCAAGTTCAGTTGTTTTAACACCATCATAAATTTGTGTTACCACTTTCTGAGCAACAAACATTGGGTTAATTTCACTGGAAAGACCGTCACAAAGGGCACGAATACGACGAATGACTTTATCAAAAGATACTTCTTCGCGTTCACCATTGCGTTTTACTACGTAAAATGTGGTTAAAACTGACATAATTTCTGGTAAAGAGTTTACTGAAGGAGCGGAATTAGAATAATTAAACATAAAAATTCGGTTGTTATATATTATAAAAAGGTTTTTTATATCAATTTAAAATGAAATCATTTTTTTATTTTTTTTAATAAAAAAATATTTTGTTACTATATTTTAATATAAAAAATAATTTTACATTTTAAATAAAATAAAAGTATGGTAATAAATAAAAAATAAATAATTATTTCCTTATTTTTTTAAAAATTTATTTTTTTGAAAAAATAAATAAAAAGTTAAAAGTATATTTAAAAAAAAAAATTATTATAAATATATATATTTATAATAGTAAATTAAAAGAAGAATAAAAAAGTTAAAAAATGAAATTTTTAAATAAAAAAAATAATATGAACATATTTATTGTTTTTATCTTTTTAATCATAATTGTAGTAGCATTATATAAAGCATTTGGTGATAAAATGACCCATAAATATGAAATTTATCATCATTCTCAAATAGAAAGTCAAGAAGATTTAGAAAAGAAATTTTTAAAAAATAATTTAAATCTAAAGGATGTAACAAATCAAGTATCAAATGCAAATTTTCTTGGACAAGAACCTGATGTGAATGAAGTAGCAGGAAATATTGAAATAGAGCCAGTAACTAAAGTATTAAGTGAAGAAGATGCTTTTGTTCGTTGTCATGTACCAACTTTAAACACACAACAATGTTGGCAATCACGATATTTTGAATGTCCTGTAATAAATGGTTCATATAAACAATGTACAAATAATTATGTGCGTTTACCAAAAGGTGGTAATGCTCCTTGTGAAACAGGGCGAGCGGGATTTGAAATGGCACCACCTAAGATGAAGTTATCAGAAAATTGTTATTATCAAAGTACGAAATTGATTTCTCAACAGAATAAAGAGATGAATAAAAATGTAGTAGATTAAAAGTAATAAACACCAGCAATACCTGCATCATAAGTACCGCTTGTTGTAGTTACTCGAATACTATTTATTTTTTCGGATGTATAAATACGACCCCAAGTCATAGTTCCATATGTAGATGACCCTATACCAATACCAGTGCCAGTAATATTATAATAATATGTACTACCATTTGTACCAAGATATATAAATTTCAGAGTTCCACTAAAAGGATCTGGTGCACTACCAGCACCAGCCCATATTGTAGCACCAGTTGTAGTTATTGTAGTAGCACTACTGCTAAGTGTTGTCCAAGTTGATGAATAATATCCAGTAGTTATATAACCACTACTAATACCAATTTGTATAAGCATAACTGTTCCTCCTGTTGTACTTGCACCATCAATTGTTATTGTTGTTTCATTTGCCCAAGATGGTATTCCAGTCCAATTACGAGAAGATGCTCCAGATAAAGATTGATATCCTAAATGAGTTGCGGATGAAGAGTTCCAACCTCCAACACTTACATTCCCTGTAATATTTGCATCACCGTTTACATCAAGAGTATATTTAGGATTTGTGGTACCTACCCCTACATTACCAGAAAATGGATTTAATAATAAATTTCGATAAGATACACCTTGCTGAATGGCTTGAATAAGTGTGTTACCTGTACTATCCTGCGCTCTGAATTCACAACCAATACCAGAAGCATCCATTGATTTTGCTAATTGTAATTGAAAAGTACTACTACCAATATTTGCGGAACCATTTACATTAAAATCTGTTGTAGGAGAAGTTGTATTAATTCCAACACGATTATTTGTAGTATTAACTTGTAATAATGTAGATGCTCCAGTTATATTTGCCACTGTAAAAAGACTAGTTTCACATGTAATACCAGACCCAATTTTTTTATATAATTTATTACCAGTACCATAAAAATCGATACCATCACCATCTGTATTAAACAATAAATTCCCATTAATATTTGCATCACCGTTTACATCAAGAGTATATTTAGGATTTGTGGTACCTACCCCTACACCACCACCTAATGGATTTAATAATAAATTGCGGAAAGAAACACCTTGTTGTTCAGGTTGAATAATTGTATTACCAGTATTATCTTGACCATTTATTCGACAACCAATACCCGAAGTATCCACTGCTTTTGCTATATGTAATTGAAAAGTGCTTGTACCAATATTTGCGGTACCATTTACATTTAATGATGCTATAGGAGAAGTTGTATTAATCCCAACACGATTATTTACATTATCAACCCACATTGTACCATTATCTACATTTAAATTACCCGTAATTATAGCATTACCATTAATTACTAAATTTCCACTTGTTAAATTACCACTTCCATAGTAAAGTGTATTATAAATATTTGCTTGTTGAGCTACAATGCGACTTAATTGATTGTAATTGGACATTGTATTTCCAGTAATTTGTGTTAAAGAAGAGTCTAAAGCTTGAACAGCGGCATTAAGATCATTGATTTGAGTTTGAACATTCGATGACATTTTTTTTGTTAAATAAAATCTATACTATAATTTTACTATATATTTTTCTCAAAAAATAAACAAAAGTTAAAAATATATATTTTATTATTTTATTTCATCTTTATTGCATAAATAATGATGCCTATAAAGTGTTATATTACTTAAATAAAAAAGTGAAACAAAATTATATTCACAATTAAACACCAATTACTAAAATAGATACTGTTAATGCTCCCGCAGTTAAACCAGCTCCTCCATTATCAGTAAATGTTTTTATAGAAGCACTTGTTGTAGATACTGTTTGTACGTGAGCTGTTCTTTGAAAAGCACTGTTTGCTAATACAGTAACAAAAACAAAAGGTGCTGAATTATAGGTAAGATTAAATGTAAATACTCCATTTCCAGAAGCGTTCGTAGTAATTTGACCATAATCAATTTTAAATGGACTTTGTCCTCCAAAACTTGCTAATCCAATCGCATATAAACTTGAACTAATATTCGCAAAACCTTTCACATCTAACTCATATTGAGGATTCGTATTTAATATACCAACACGATTATTTATAGGATTTGTCCATACTAAACCATTATCCACATTCAAAGTTCCATTAATCAATACGTTAGAAGTAACAGATAAATTACCAGTAGTTAAATTACCTGTTCCATAATAAATAGTGTTATAAATATTTGCTTGTTGAGAAACAATGCGACTTAATTGATTGTAATTGGATAAAGTATTTCCAGTAATAGCATTAAAGTTACCTTCTAAATTATTGATTGTAAGATAAACATTTGCAAATTCACCTGTACAAGGGCAACTCATTTTTTATTTTTATAAAATAGATTCTATTTTATAAAAAGATAATCATTTTAGAATAATTACTTATAAAAATAAAAAAATATACATTTATAATATATTTATATTTCCACTTTCATAATAAATTTGCGGTTGTTGAGAAATAATTTGAGTTAATTGATTATAATTAGATAGTATATTTCCAGTAATAGCATTAAAATTTCCTTCTAAATAATTGATAGAAATATAAACATTTCCAAATTCATCATTATAATTACAACTCATTTTTTATAAATAATAAATACTATTTATAAAATATATTTTAATTTATAATAAAATACATAATGAATATCTAACAATATTATTCTATTATGTTCCTAAAACAAGTATATAAAAAGAGAAGTTTGATGCTGTTGAACCGCGTGAATTGTAGTATGATATAGTACAATTAGATGTTGTAACTACACTTACAGAATAATCAATTCCAACACCAGTTGATGATGCATAACATGATGGCCAAATACCTAATACTGAATTATATGTTTTACCAAATGAGATTGTCGCATTACCATATAAAGCTGAACCTAATGATGCAACGGTTGATGATGTATAATAATCCATTGTAAAAGGAGTTATTAAATTTATAGAAGTTGGAAAGCCTAATTTAGTTAAAATCATATTTCCACTCACATTTGCCGACCCTTTTACATCTAAATCATATTGAGGATTTGTATTATTTATCCCCACACGATTATTGACTGGATCAGTCCATACTAACCCATTATCAATATTTACATTTCCTGTAATCACCGCATTTCCACTGACACTGAGAGTAGAACGAGGCACACCAGTACCTACTCCCACATTTCCTCCATTAGGATTGAGAAGAAGAGGAAGACCACCACCATAACCACGGGCTTGGAAGTATCCTACACGATTTGTATCATCGGCACCGCCATAAAGGGTGCTCATTAAATTGACAGTATCAAAAGAATAAAAAGCGTGTTGTCCTGCAGCATCGTTATTAGTATAAAGAGCACCATTTTTATTTAAATAAAGTCCATTATAAATGTAACTATTACCATAATTATAAAAATCAGAGTTATAAACGGTTAAATTTCCATTTAACACGGATTCACCAAAAGTATTAAAACGTTTGTAAACGGTTAAATTGCCATTCATAATCGAGAAATCGCCACCTTGAACTAAACAATCATTGATTACAAACATATTCATACAATACACATTTGCTCCAATATTTGCTGACCCCCCGATATCAAGCTTATAATATGGGGTAGTAGTACCAATCCCCACGTTACCATTAAGAACATTGTAATAAATATTGGCTCCACTGGTAGTCCATTGAGAACTACCACCACCTCCACCACTTGTAAAAATATTGCCATTTTGAAAAAGATTTCCAGTAAAGTTTACATTCCCTGTTATATCAAGAGTATATTGAGGGTTTGTATTTAATATTCCTATACGATTATTCAATGGGTCTGTCCATAAAAGACCATTATCTATATTTACATTACCCGAAATACGGGCATTCCCAATGACATCAAGATTAGCAGAAGGATTTAAAGTATTAATTCCTATATTACTTTGTGCAAATACATTTGAACCAAATAGATTTCTTGTTATAATTAAATTACCCGTGATATTCGCATTTCCTCGAACGGTAAATTGGTCAGTACCATTTGGTCCGACAATTGTACCTGTTGCCGGAGGATAAACCATCATTCTACCACTAGTATCCCAAAAACAGAAGTAATCGGGATTCGTCGCATCACCACCTGATGTTCCAAAGTAGAATTGACTATTGTTTGCACCATCGCTTCCATAGTACCAACTTCGTACACCATTATTTAAACCCAATATGTTGATCGATGTACCCGACACTGTTCCATTTGTTGCGGTATCAACAGTTGCATTTCGTATAATTGCGCTAGTCGATTCAACGGGTACAGCTCCACCCACGTATAAACTACCAGTAATATTTGAATCACCTTTCACATCCAGTGCGTATTGAGGATTCGTGTTTAATACACCAATGCGATTATTTGTAGCATCAACCCACATTGTACCATTATCTACATTAAGATTTCCTGTAATTAATGTATTACCATTTACAAAAAGATTAGCACGGTATGTTGTACTTCCAATAGATACACTATCTGTAACAGATGTATTACCATAAACATATAAAGTGGAAGGAATCGATGTACCATTCATATTACCTACACCCACGCGGTCATCATTAATTGTTAATGACCGTGTTGCAGCAGAATATCTTGAAATAATTAAAGGAATAAAACTTCCACCTACGGAAGCATCTAAACCAGGTTGCATGTAGATAATATTGGATGATTTTGTAAAACGTAAAAATCCATTTGTTGAAGTTCCATCACCACATACAGTAACACGGTCACTATTGAGATGGGTTGTAAAAGAATTAATAGAAGTAGTACCAGTACCTGTAACATTTCCGATTCTATTATTTTGACCATATACAATTATATTTCCCGAAATATTTGAATCTCCTGCTACATCAAGTGCTTGTTGAGGGTTTGTATTTAATATACCAACTCTATTACTAATAGAATTAACCCATAATATATTATCAACATTTAAATTTCCACTGATAGTTGTATCATTATTTACGATTAAATTTTTTGTTAAAATATCTCCAACACCAAAATAAACAGAATTATAAATATTACCTTGTTGGGCAACAATACGACTAAGTTGATTGTAATTAGAAAGAGTATTTCCAGTAATATTTGAAACAGTATTATCTAAAACTTGAATAGAACCAGCCAAAGCATCAATTTGAGCTTGAATATTTGACATGATAATTATTTATTTTTTTAAAAAATAAAATATATACTATAATTTTATTATATATTTTTCTAAAAAAATATATAACAAAAAGATATTAAAGATAAAGAATTTGAATTTATTGGTTTATTATTAGTTATTTAATAAATATTTTTGTTATTATAAATTGTTTTATATCATAATATTATAAATTTAATTCTTTATATTATGTAAAATTAAAAAAAAGTGTAAAATTATCGTAATTCGAACCAAGAAGTAATAATTCCAGTAAAACTATATGTTGATCCATTTGGTATAATAACAGTTAATGGGAAATCATTATTATTCGCATTATATCTAATTACGTTAAGACCATCAACAATTATATAAGCAACACCGTTACCAGATTTGTTAATAACAACCATAATAGGTCGTCCAGTATTATTTGTATAATTTGTATTTGAAGCACGTGTTGGTTGTTGCCATGTTTGATTTACACCTAATAAATTATTTGCTGTAATACTTCCTGTTATATTAGCATCTCCTTTGACATCTAGCTCATATTGAGGATTTGTATTATTTATACCAACATGATTATTCGTTGGATCTGTCCATAATAAACCATTATCAATATTTACATTTCCACTAATACGAGCATTTCCACTAATATCCAATGTTGCTAAAGGAGTTTGTGTTTTTAACCCAAGATTACCATTACTTATTAATAAATTTCCAGAAGGTAATGATAAATTTCCATTAATAGAATAAGAACCATTAACATTTAAATTTCCAGTAGTTAAATTTCCTAAACCATAATAAACTGTATTATAAATATTACTTTGTTGAGAAACAATACGACTTAATTGATTATAATTGGAAAGTGTATTCCCAATAATTGCGTCAAATTGGTTTTGTAAATTATTAATGGAAGCATAAATATTTGCAATATCACTTGCTGACATATTATTTTATAATTTTGTAAAATAGAATCTATTTTATAAAAATATTTTTTTATATAAAAATAAATGAATTTTTATATTAAAATTCATTTCTTTATGTACCAATCGCAATCCAATAAATGAAAACTTGTACACTTGCTCCAGTATCATCTCTTGAAACAATTGTTGCTCCTGTTGTTGATACAACTGTCACATAACAAATGGATGGTGTAGCACTATCTCTTAATCCAGTAGCAATAATTGTTGGAACAGTATTAAAAGGGGAACTAAATACTGGAGTTGTAACACTTGTTGATGACCCAGATCTTCCATAATCAACTTTAAAACCAGATTGTCCTAAAATAGTTGCTAATCCAGCTAAATAAAGATCTCCACTTATATTTGCATAACCATTTGATAATATTAAATTTCCTACATTATTATTTAAATTTCCATTATTGATAATAATGTTTCCAATCGTACTATTTATATTTCCATTACTCATACTAATATTTCCAATAGTACTATTTATATTTCCATTAGAAATTATTAGATTACCAATTGTAGATGAAATATTTCCGTTAGGTAATATAAAATTTCCTGTTAAATTTATATTTGAATAAATTAAATTTCCATTAATATTTAAAGAATCATTTATAATTAAATTTCCAGTAATTATATTTCCACTACCATTATATATTAAACTATTTATATTAGATTGTTGACCAACAACGCGACTTAATAAATTATAAGTTGAATTACTATTTCCGGTAATATTAGACATTTGTGTAAAAATATTTCCCATTAAATTATTTATAGCAATTGTATCAGAATTAGACATTTTATTATTTTTAAAATATTTTTACTAAAATATTATTTTATAATACTAATGTATCTATTTATTTTATTTTTATATTTTAAACACCAAAAGCAACCCATGTAAATCTTAAATTACCATAATCACTACCAGCTTGGTCTTTAGCATATAATTGTACTTGTGTATTTGATATTGCTCTTAAATATACTATTGGTGGTGCAGAGCTATCATTAAAACCACTTGCTATAACAGTAGGTACATTTATAAATGGTGTACCAAATGTAATTGTAACACCAGTATTTACTGTACCAGTTGTTCCATATTGAATTTTAAAAGGTGATTGTCCAGCAGTTGTTGATAATCCCGTTGAATAAACACTTCCATTTATATTTGCATATCCATTTAATAAATTAATATTTCCAAGTGCTAATCTTATATTTCCATTGTTCATATTAATATTTCCAATCGTACTATTTATATTTCCATTGTTTAATACTATATTTCCACGAGTGCTTAATATATTTCCATTAGAAAGTATTATATTACCAATCGTTGATGAAATATTTCCATTCATCATTCTTAAATTTCCAGTATAAGTAGCAACATTTGAAAATGTTAATATATCATTTAAAGTATAAGAATTATATGCAATAATATTACTACATATAATATTTCCACTTGCATAATAAACGGAATTATAAATAGATGATTGTTTTGTTATAAATTGAGTTAATTGATTATAATTAGAAAAAGTATTTGAAGTAATAATATTGAGATTTGATTGAATATTTCCTATTTGTTGATTAATAGCATTAATATTTGCTGTAAGTAAACTCATTTTAATAAAAATATGTATAAAAAAATAAAATATATACTATTTTTCATAAATAAATTATTTATTCTTTTTAATTATTTTTAATTATTTTTTATTTAATATAAATTATATACCAAAAGCAACCCACATAAATTGTAATGTACCATAGTTATTAGCAGCAACATCTTTTGCAAAAAAATATACATCTATTGCTGTTAATCCACGTATATAAACAATTGGAGGGTCAGTAGTATTTTTATATCCAGTTACTAATACAGTTGGTGCTACTGTAAAAGGTGTATCAAAAGTAACTGTAACACCATTTGTTACAGTAGCTGTTGTTCCATATTGTACTTTAAAAGCTGGTTGTCCAATAATTGTTGAAATACCTATTGAATAAAGTATTCCAATTATATTTGCATCACCATTAGGTACTATTATATTACCATTGGTTATATTAATATTTCCGTTATTCATATTAATATTTCCAATAGTACTATTTAAATTTCCATTAGTCAATACTATATTTCCACGAGTACTTAATATATTTCCATTAGAAAGTATTATATTTCCAATAGTACTTAATGTATTAGATATTATTACATTTCCAGTTAATGTTATATTTGATTTAGTTAAATTCCCAATAATTGTTGTATGATTATTTACAAAAAGATTACCAGCATTTAAATTTCCAGTACCATAAAAGAGAGAGTTATATATATTTCCTTGTTGAGAAGAAATTCGATTTATTTGATTATATGAAATAAGTGGTGAGCCAGTAATATTATTAATTTGTAATTGAATATTTGCTAATGCGCTATTAATTGAATTAACATCAGAAGTACTCATTTTAATAAAATAGTATACTATTTTATGAAAATATTTTATTATAGTAAATCAAACAACTTTTTATTGTAAATTACTTCCATTCTAAATTATCCCATTTTGAACTTCCAATTTTCCATATAGATGTATTTGTATTTCTATTTGCATATGTATTGATATCTATATTTTGAATAATATTATTTTGAGAAATAATTTGTGGTATTACAATATTTGATACTTCAATATTTGGTAATAAAGTTTGATAAAGATATTGTATTTGAATATTTTGTTGTTGAACAATATTTGATAAATCATTATTTTTAACAATCATTTTTTGTAAAGCACCATACATCACTTTATACAGTTGGTCAGCATTTAATGTTCTAAAATCACTTAATCCATATTCATTTGATTTAGTTACTGCTTTAGGGAAATACTCTTCAACTTCTTGAGCAATCCAACCTAATTGTGATTTATCTTGTACTTTATTAGCAATTTCATCAATCCATTTATAATGTTTTAATTTAATATTTGAAATAATTTCATAACAACGGTCAATATTTGCATCAACAATATCTTCCTTAATACGTAAATCTGAACCAGTTGACCATGTATTATTTGTAAGTTTACGAGCACCATCTGTAGATAAATCTAATTGAACAGTTGGTTGAATACCAAGACCAAGACGTCCATTGATACCATCAAATGTAAATCTTGTAACTGGAGTAGGAGACCCATAACGAATAAATAAGTTTCCATTTGAAGTTGAATTATAATCAATAAAACTAGCAGCGGTTGAAAGATGAAATCGTAATTTTTGTGTAGATGAATCTGATGGTGATTCCCCAAACCATATAGATGAATTATTTGCTAGTATCATATTTTGAGATAAATTAATATTCCCTGTTACATCTAACTCATATTGAGGGTTTGTGTTTAATATACCTACACGATTTGTTACTGGGTCAGTCCATAATAAACCATTATCAACATTTAAATTTCCTGTAATAATTGCATTACCATTCACATGTAAATTTGCCATTGGTGAAGTTGTCCAAAGCCCAAGGTTACCAAATCGGTTCATAAAAAGATTACCATTTTGAATGTTTAAATTTCCATTTATTATAGCATTTCCCTCTACATGTAACTTAGCTTTAGGTGTACCCGTAGCAATCCCCACATTTCCACCAATGGGATTTAAGATAAGTGGTAAAGGACCGCCATAACCACCTACTCCAATATAACCCACTGCGTTTGTATCATCGGCACCACCATAAAGTGTTGTCATAAAATTGACTGTATCATATGCGTAAAAAGCGTGCTGATTCGGATTTTCATTTAAATTATAAAGTGCTCCATTTTTATTAATATATAATCCATTATAAGTGTAAATATTACCATAATTGTATATATCTGAATTATAAACGGTAAGATTTCCACTTAAATAGGATTCACCAAAAGCATTAAATTTTTCATAAACAGTTAAATTACCATTTAATATAGAAAAGTCTCCAGATTGTAAAATACAATCATTACGGATGTAAAAATTATTTCCATATACATTTCCTCCAATATTTGAATCCCCAGCTACATCTAATCTATATATTGGGGATGGTGTACCAATCCCGACATTACCTCCAGTATAATAAATATTGGCGGTTCCAGTAGTCCATTGACTTCCACCACCTCCTGTAAAAAGGTTACCATTTTGATAAAGATTTCCAGTAAAGTTAATATTTCCTGAAATATTCGCTGAACCATTGACGTCAAGCTTAAATTGTGGATTATTAATACCAATCCCAAGGTTATTATTGGGAATTAATACATTTGCAAACGCTACTATATTTCCAGTAATATTTGCTGTCCCGAGTACTTTAAGAGCTTCTGTAAAATCAGTTGTAATGATGGAAGGAGATGGTTGAATTTGTAATCCTACACCACGTTTGAACATATATTCTAATTCAGGATCTGGATCACCACCTCCCTGACAACCAAAAAATAAATATCCATCACTTGAAGTATCTTGTGAAAATACCCAATTGCGACCACCCATTGCCATTTGATGATATACATTTCCTGATAATGAGCCATTAATATTACTATCAATTGCTGATGTATTACGAACTGCTAATGCTGTACCATTTTGTAAATTAAATGGTAGATCAGGACCAATTATTACATTACTACTAATACGAGCATTACCTGTTACTGTAAGATTCGCAGTAGCAGTGCTAGTACCTATTGCTAAATTATTTCGCACAAAAGCATTTACAGAAATATTTGCTGAACCAGCAATATCAAGAGTTTGTTGAGGATTTGTATTATTAATACCAATGCGATTATTTATAGGGTCACTCCATAATAAACCATTATCAACATTTAAATTACCCGTAATTACAGCATTTCCTGATACTGTAAGATTTGCAGTAGCTGTTGTAGTACCGACTGCTAAATTATTTCGTACAAAAGAATTAACTGAAACATTTGACGAACCAGCCACATCTAACTGATAAATTGGGGTTGATGTACCAATCCCTACATTACCAGTATTATAAAAAATATTTGCTGCGCTTGTTGTCCATTGACTGCCGATATAAGGAGATCCATTTTGAAGAAGATTTCCTGAAAAATTTAAATTTCCGCTAATATTTGCCCCACCAGCCACATCAAGCTTATATTGAGGATTCACCGTTCCAATACCAATGTTACCATTTAATAATATTAAGTTAGAAGTACCAATAATATTTCCTGAAATTCCAAGGTTACCTAAAACATTTGCGTTAGCATTCATAATTGTATTTAATGATATATTTGCTCCACCCGCCACATCTAACTTATATCTTGGATTATTCGTACCAATCCCAATGTTACCATTGGGAATTAATACATTTGCAAAAGAAACAAGATTTCCAATAATATTTGCGTTACCAACTACTTTTAATGCTTCTATAAAATCAGTTGTATTACCAGTAGCTCTTGGTTGAATTTGTAAACCCACATTTTTTTTAAACATATATTCAAAATCAGCATCTGGAACACCTCCACCGTGAGAACCTAAATAAATAATAGTACTATCAATAGAATCTTGTGAAAATACCCAAGTTCGCAAACCAAAAGAGAATTGATTTAATACATTTCCATTTAAACTACCATTTATATTTGTATCATAAATATTACTATTCATAATATCTAAACGAATACCTGGTTGTTTTACCCAAACATTACTGTTATAATCTCCTATATAAAGATTACTACTAATAAAAGCATTACCAGTAACATGTAAATTTGCATCGGATGTTTTAGCACCAATGGATAAACTACCATATGGAATAAGTAAATTCGAAGAAGCAAATAAATTTCCTGTAATATTTGCGTTACCTAAAAAATAAAATTGTTCATTTGCTACTGGTGATGTTCCTATGGTTAAATTACTTGATAATGTGGTTATATTATTGGATAAATATAATATGTTGCCTAAATTTACAAGGTCAACAGAATTTAAAGCTGAAGACATTTGAATTAAAATATATCTTCTTAAATATACTATTTATTTCATAGATATTATTTATTTCTTTTTAACAAATTACTATTTGTTAACAAAAATATATTTTGTTAAAAAAATATTTTTAACCTTCTAAAGGTTCATCTTCTTTTTCTAAATCACTTTTATAAGCATAAAGTACTTTACGAATACCATCTTTAATATTTGATAATTCTAAATTACGGCTTTTTACATAATTTTCTAATTTTGTTGTATCTAAATAATTATTAGAACGTTTGGATGCTAATATTTTATCTTGTTCTTCGATACTAAAATTTTGCCATGTAAATTGCGGATTTACAATTTCGCGATACATTTCTAAAATTTCATTATGAGAAATTACATTCGGATTGGTAAAATTATAGGTTCCTACACTATTTGTTTTCATCATATCTAAAGCAATGGGTAATAATTCAGGTAATATACTCATTGAATTAGGTATACTACAAATCTTTTCATAAGTCGTTATTTTTGTAATGAAATTTCGTGGGTTATTGGTTGATGTTATTGGCATACGAATAGAAAGAGAAAGAACATTATTTTCATATAATTCCATTAATTGTTTTGTAAAAGATTTTACACAACTATATGAAGATTTTACAAAATTTGGCTTATCTTTTTCATTAAATCCATTTTCTACACTACCGTCTTTATTTAAAATATGTTGAGAGTCATATTCATATATACATCCAGTACCGAGATATGTGTAATGAATATTATGTTTATTACAAATATGTGCTAATAAAAGTGGGGAAAAAAGGTTATCTCGTACATTTTCATAAAGTTTTCCAGATTGTTCTAAATAATCAATTGTAGTATATACTTTACCATCTTCCGTAACACCGTGTGTCCTACCTATAAATGAAACAACATGAGTCGGTTTTATAGTTTCAATTTCATTGATTAAAGCTTCTTTATTATCACAACGAGCTTTTCCTAATACATAATTAATATTTTCTTTTTTTAATAATTCAATGAATTGTTGTCCAATCCAGCCAAAACCATATACAAGTACGAACATTTTATAATTATATAAAATTATAAAATATTTTGTATAGAAAAAATAAACTAAATAAAGTTAAAAATCATCTTCTTCTTTCACTTTTGAATAAACAAAGGATTTATGATATGAATGGCCAACATTATATCCTAATATAAGTGATATTACAGATGCCATTGCACATAATGATCCAACAACATGTGGTGAATAATTGTTATGTATGGTTGTTTCACTATTATTCATTTTTAAAAAATATGGATTTGCACTTACTCCTGAACAAACAGCTTCAAGAGAAAGCCATAATCCCAATGCATCTTTTTCTAAACAATGTTGCATACTACAATCTTTAGCTGTTAATCCAAGTTCATTGTCAGCAATTGGTTCATTAGCCCCAGAACTTATACAAATTATTCCAATAAATTGAGTAGATAATTGTAATAAAAATAAATAAATAAATAAGTTATTTTTAAAAAGTATCATATTTTTATATTTCTTTCTATTTATTTCTTTATATATATTTTAGAAATAAATTGTTAAAAAGATATATATTATATTTTTTTTTGTTTTTTTGTTATGATTTTTTGTTGTTTTTTTTGTTTCTTTTTTTTTAAGCAAAGCATCACATAGACACAACACAGTATCGCAACTAAAGGCGAGTAACATCAATGAGGGCAAACCTATCTATTGCGCAAGAAGCGCTGTAATGGGCCTGTTTACTGAAACGGTCTTTAAAGTCAGCATAAACCGACTGAGACATTGCTCCAGTAAGAGTCATCACTTGAAAATGAAGTTCGCGATTTTCAGAAGTCGCAATCTCTCTATAAGCAGTATGGCGCTTCTTTGCATGAAGTCGAGAAGTGGTGCTGTTAAAAGCATCAATCTGCGTCAACACATCGTGAAGTTCCAAACTTTTTTCAAAGTACACCGCATAAAGCGATGAAATCTCATCAACTTTTGGAGCCAAAGACTCCGAAGCTACGCACAGATCTGCTTGTTCTTCCCAGTCATCCACATTTTCTGTTTGAACAGAGATTGAAGGAATGGACATAAGAGCAGTAATCGTTTCGTGAATATTGAACTCGTCGTCTTTCTTCTTCGCTGCGGAAATGCTCTTCAAAAGCGTATCCAGCGAAATTTCGGACGGAAGTGCAGACGAAAGAGCCATAGTGGCACTTTCAAAAGCACTCTTTTTTGTTGTATAATAGCGGATTAATTGAGCGCGTTGGCGCTTATGGTTCATGATTTCATCACGTTCCTCCTCTACGATATCTTTTTTGGTCATCCTCTCGGTTGTTGTCTCGTCACGGTTAGCAAGAAACCATGTGGCAAAATCCTCGTACTGTCCTAGCGCAATCTCTTGCAATCGCAAAGAAGCGCATTTGTAGTCAAAGGTCTCACCATTTTTGGTATAATTGCTTTCTTTGGTCATATTCGGGAAAATAGAAGTTTGAATGCCATGTTTCGCCAAAAGGCGAACGACATCTTTCTGACACTCATCAAATTTGCGCTCCAAGCTACTCTTGTATTCCTTTGTCCGCGCACGGTGGTGTGGGATGGTTTTAAAAGAAGCATAGGAAGCAGATGAAAAATGTGTTGAAAGAGCGGCGGTAAGTGCGGGTAGCTCCAAAATGGAAAGATTTTCTTTTTTAATCCCAAATCGGCTCATTCCATCACGGTCAAAACCGTAACGGTCAAATCCGTCAGGACGATACCCATCACGACCGCATCCATAATAGTCAAATCCTTCACGATTGTAACCATCAAGACCGAAACCATCATAATCAAACCCTTCGCGGTCAAACCCGTTACGGTCAAATCCACTAGAGTTATATCCATCATGTCCGAACTTTTTGTTTTTTGTTTCTCCATTCGCACGTGGCTTATGGGGCAGGATCCCTCCATCACACTGGGCTGACGCTACCGCACCTTCCGGTGAAGTGGTGTCACGTCCCGATGTGTCGGAAGATGTCGTAGCCACAATGGCTGACATCCCGTATGATCTAAATAATGATATTTTTATCATCATGAATATGTATCTATCATTTTTTTTTAAATAAAAATGTTTATAAAAAATCATTATCGTAAATGGGTTTATTAAAAAATTATTATTTGTTAATAAATTTAATGAAATAAAATTATTTATATATTATTTTTTACATATTTTCTAATTAAAAATATTTTTAATTTTTTCTTCAATGAAAGTTAATCGTTGGTCTAATTCTTTAATACCATTAATTAACAATGCTGTAATTTCAGAATATCTTACAGTCATTGGGTTTTCTTCTTTATGTGGTAAATCAACAACTTCAGGTAATACAGCATACATTTCTTGTGCTATTACACCTACTTTTCGTCCTGAATTTTCAGGGTCTGTTAAATAATTATAATAGACACCACGTATTTCTCTTATCTTTTCTAATGAATTTTGTATTTCAGAAATATTTTTCTTAAATCTTATATCAGAAGGTGATGACCAATTTTGGTTATTTGATGCGCTTAAACGAACGCCACCTGTACCATCGAACACGTAAAAATCATTTGACCCATCATTCTTATAACCCATTCGCCATACATAATTATCTTTTCGTACAAATGCCATTGCTGCTAAATTATCAGCATCTGCTGTTGTTACTGTTACTATACCATATTTATTAATATCGTAATTATTATTCACACCAAAATGAATATTACCATCCACTCTCATTCTATGTTGAGTTGTTGGGTAACCACCAACCCAAAGATTTCCTGAAATATTTGCATTCCCACTATTGATATTACCACATGTTATATTTCCAGTAATTTGAGCAACATCAGCTTTAAGTGTAAATCCTGTTCCCATCCAGTCAGCCATTCCAACAGAATGTAAATTATAAACGCCAGTATTTGCATCGCTTAATATCCAATTTCCAGCACTATTTAATTTAAGAGAAGCTACAATAGAACCGCTATTTTCAATTTCAATACCTGAATTATTATATGTAACACCACCTTTATTAAGCGTTATGGTTGGGTCAGTTACTTGAGTAATATTTGATGTAATATATGTAACATTACCACCTAAATAAATATTATCACCTGAAGCTCCAATATAAATATTTTGATTCGGACTTAAGGCGTATCCAATATACAAATTCCCCATATTGACTTGACCACCTAAAGTAATATTATTTGCTGAATCAACAGTTAAATAACCACCAATATTTGAACTATTTACAAAAGTAGCATCTATTTGTGAAACATTATTGATTAAATAATTGTTCATTGTTAAATTTCCACTAAAACGACCGCTACCATTGACATCTAATGAATATTGTGGTGAAGATGTATTAATACCCATACGATTTGTTGCCGAATTGGTATAAATTAAATTTGTATTCACACGAAGATTTCCAGCAATATTTGCATCCCCGTTGACATCAAGCGTATATTGAGGATTATTATTATAAATACCAACACGATTTGCGTTTGAATCCACATATAAAGTATAACTATCAATAAAAACGTTACCAAAAAGATAAGCATTTCCAGAAACATTCAATAAACCTGTAACATTCGCATTTGTTGTTTGAATGGTTCCAGTAGTTAATATATTTGCTGTAATAAGTGTTCCTTTAATATTTGCTTCACCATCTACACGAAGACCATCAAGTACGTTAATATTTACGGAAGAAATATTATGAGTATTATAAATATTCACGGTAAAAAGATTACCTTCAATATAAGCATTACCATTGAAATAAGAAGTTTTATCAACATAAATATTTGAAGTCCAAATATTGCTATAATTGGTTATATTACTTGAATAAATATTTGCATTAAAATAAGCATTTCCATAAATAGCAATATCAGAATTAGCTTGGAAACCATTTGTATAAATATCATTATTCACCACTAAATCAGATACAACACGAGCTGAACCATTTACATCTAAATCATATGCTGGTGATGATGTATTAATACCAACGCGATTTGTAACACTATTTGTATATAATACATTGGTATTTACATATAAATTTCCTGCTATATTTGCATCACCATTAACATCAAGAGTGTATTGAGGATTATTATTATAAATACCTACACGATTTGCGTTTGAATCAACATATAAAGTATAACTATCAATAAAAACATTTCCGAAAAGATAAGCATTACCAGATACATTGAATAAACCAGTAATATTAGCATTTGTAGTTTGAATAGTTCCAGTAGTAAGTATGTTTGAAGTAATTAATGTTCCTTTAATATTTGCTTCACCATTTACGCGAAGACCATCAAGTACATTCAAATTTACGGAAGTTATATTTTCTGAATTATAAATATTAACGCAGAAAAGGTTACCTTCCATATATGTATTGCCGTTAATATAAGCGGTTTTATCAATATAAATATTATCAGAATAAATATTTTCATAATTAATAATATTGGAAGAATAAATATTTCCGGAGTAATAAGATACACCTAATACAGATAATATATTTGAAACTTCAATTGTAGATGTATATATATCTTGGTCGTGTATTATATTACCACGACTATAAATATTTCCATTAACATTAGCATCTCCATTAATATCTAAAGTATATAATGGATTTAAATTATTTATACCAATTCGATTATTTATACCATCCACATATAATACATTATTATTTACACGAAGATTTCCAGATATATTTGCATCACCATTTACATCAAGAGTATATTGAGGATTATTATTGTAAATACCAACTCTATTAGAATTTGCATCTACATATAAAGTATAACTATCAATGAAAACATTTCCGAAAAGGTAAGCATTACCAGATACATTCAATAAACCAGTAACATTCGCATTTTTCGTTTGAATTGTTCCAGTAGTTAATATATTTGAAGTAATTAAAGCATTAACAACATTTGCTTCACCAAAAACGCGAAGACCATCGAGTACATTCAAATTGACAGAAGTTATATTTTCTGTGTTATAAATATTCACAGTAAAAAGATTTCCTTCAACGAAAGCATTACCATTCATATAAGTAATTTTATCAATATAAATATTATCCGTTTGAAGATTACCATAATTTATAATATTGGATGATTCTAAATTACCTTGAATATAAACGTCACCGTGTGCTACGGTAATATCGAAAATTTCTAAATTGGATGTTGTAATATCAAAAGTGTTATTAATATTTGAAGTTTGAAGATTACCAGAAACGGAAACACCGTTTGTATTAAGTATATTAGTAACCGTTAAATTTGAAGTAGTAATGTTAGAATTATTTTTAATATTGTCTGAAAAAATATTTGATCCACTATTTGTAATATATAAATTACCATACATATATGTATCTTTATTGATACTTACATTTCCAAGAATATTAGCATTACTATTTATAATTAAATTTCCAATTACACTGGCATTACTATTTACAGTTAATAAACCAATTATGTTTGCGTTTCCAGTTTGAATAGTACCACGAGTTAATATATTTGAAGTAATTAAAGTACCAACAACATTTGCTTCACCATTTACGCGAAGACCATCAAGTACATTCAAATTTACGGAAGTTATATTTTCAGTATTATAAATATTCACTGAAAAGAGATTACCTTCTATATATGTATTACCATTAATATATGTAGTTTTATCAATATAAATATTATCAGTATAAATATTTTCATAATTAATAATATTGGAAGAATAAATATTTCCGGAGTAATAGGCATCACCATCGGTAACTAAAGTACTTGTTACTTGAAGATTTTGAGTAATAATATCATTACTACAATTCATATTTCCATATACATCTAAATTGGAATAAATATTTACATCATTTGCGTTAATAATATTTGCGTATAATACATTTGGTAAATCAATATTACCATAAATAGTTAAATTACCACGAATAAAAATATTAAATACATCAAAATAATCAGTAACATTACCACGAAGAGCATTGAAACCAGCAATATTGACTTGAAGCCATGGAGGATAAACAATTGTATTACCAATCGTAAGAATATTAGCAAGAACATTACCAACAACTAAATTACCTTCAATTGTAGCATTTTTAGCAATTAGATTTACTACATTAGCTTCAACACACTCAGCTATTAAAGATTGATGAATAATTAAATTAGCTACATCAAGATTTCCAGAAACATTACCACCTAAATAATTTATAATATTTGCAGTAACATTACTTTGTAAATAAGTATTTCCACGTACAGTAAAATTATTGGAAACATTACCAGATAAGTAATTAATAACATTTGCATTAATATCTTTATTAAAATAAGCAATATTTGCAACATTTAAGTTAGAAGTATTTGTAAAATGGGCTACATTAATATTATTTGTAACATTTATAGAATTTGAAACATTACCATTTTGATAATTAATAACATTTGCTAATATTTCACAATTTGATTTAAGAAGATTTCCAATAGTTAAATTTCCAACATAAAGATTTCCATAAACATTACCATTTTGATAATTCATTATATTTCCTTCCATATTTTTATCAATACGAAGATTACCTGAAACATTACCATTTTGATAATTAATAATATTTGCATTTACATCAAAAGTGAAGTTTGAAATATTTGCTACATTTAAATTGGATACATTTAATGTATTGGAAACATTGCCACGAATATAATTCATTACATTACCAAGTATTTCAGTATTGGATTGAATACGATTATTTACAATTAAATTTCCAGAATAAAGATTTCCATAAACATTACCATTTTTGTAGTTAAGAACGTTTGCTTCACTGTTATAATCTAAATAAGTATTTCTAAAAACGCGGAAATCGCGATAAACATTACCATCATTAAAATTAATAATATTTGCAAGTATGTCATATTTAAATGCAGATTGATAATCAACAATAAGATTTCCAATTTGAGCAACATTGGATACTGTTGACTCTTCAGCAAAAGTAATATTTGAGTAAGTATCATTAAAAACGGAAAATCCATAAACTTGAAGATTACCAATTGTAAAATCATTTTTAACATTACCATAATTAAAATTAATCACATTTCCATTAATATCTTTTCCAACAAATAATTGATCAGCAATTAAAATATTACCAGCACCTAAATTTCCCGCAATATTTGCTACAACAACTACAATACCATTACCTGCAATACCATCTAATTTAATATTACCTAATACTGCCATATTTCCTACAGTTAAATTACCAGAAACAATACCATTATTATAATTTACAACATTTGCTCTTGTAACATTTCCTACACGCAAATCAATTCCAACATTTAAATTACCCGTAATATTACCATTACCATAATTAATAATATTTGCTGTAATATCACGAGCAAAACGAGAAGACCCACCAACATCAAGATTAGCAGAAATGTTACCAGAAACATAATTAATTACATTTGCAGTTGTATCTAATCCAACTCTTAAATAATTATTTATATTTGCATTTCCAACAAAAAGATTACCATATACATTACCATTATGATAATTGATTACATTTCCACTAATTAAATTACCAACTGTTAAATCAATACCAATATTTACATTACCAATAGCATTACCATTATTATAATTAATAATATTTGCATTAAGATCGCGAGTAATACGAGTATTTCCGCTAATATTTAAGTTACCAGAAATATTACCACGAGTATAGTTGATGGTATTTGCGGTTAAATCTAAACCAATATTTGCAAAACGTTGAATATTTACATTACCAATAAATAAATTTGCGTATACATTACCGTTATTAAAGTTAACAACATTTGCATTTGTTAAGCCAATAATATTAGCATTACCAACAAATAAATTTCCAGAAACATTACCACGATTATAGTTTACAATATTTGCGGTTGTAATACGACCCACAGCAAAATCAGTTGATACATTTGCATTTGCCATATTTATCACATTTGCAGTAATATCGCTATTAAAACGAGAAACATTAGCTACATTTAAATTACCAACAGAAAGATTTCCTGAAACATTACCACGAACATAATTGATTACATTACCGCGCATGTTAATATTGGATTGAAGTAAATTTCCAATTACCAAATTTCCGGTGTATAAATTTCCATAAACATTACCAAAATGATAGTTAAGAACGTTTGCTTGAGTATTATAATCTAAATAAGTATTTCTAAAAACACGGAAATCACGATAAACATTACCATCATTAAAATTAATAATATTGGCTAATATATCATATTTAAAAGCAGATTGAAAATTAACAATAAGATTACCAAGCTCGGCAATATTAGTCACAGTTGATTGTTCAGCAAAAGTAATATTTGAATAAGTGTCATTAAAAACGGAAAAGCCATATGTTTGAAGATTACCAATTGTAAAATCGCCACTTACATTACCATTTTGGAAATCAATCACGTTTGCTTGAGTATGAGATTGAACTTCGAGATTTCCATCCATAAGTATATTATGAGCATTTACATTTCCGTAAATATTACCATTATTATAATTTAAAATATTTGCATCAGTTCGTTGTGCAAGTTCAACATTTTTCAATACAGCAAAATTTGTGGCAACAAATGTATAAATATCATTTAAAGTATCGGGGTCGAATGATGTACTAAAACCGCTTAAAATAAATTGTACTAAATAATTTAAATTAAATGGTGAAAGTTTATAATCATATACAATTAAACAACCTAATGACATATTTGCTAATACTTTATCTGTATTACTTGCAATATAGTTACGATTTGTACTAAAAGGTGTATAATCATAATTTAATTTCGTGGTAGCTACTAAATAATCTTCACCATAACCATTTAAATAAAAATTTAAATCATTTTCTATTTGATAACCCATTTCAATTGTTACTAAATACCAAGTACCTACCACAAATCCACTATATCTTATTTTATCACCTGCTCCCGTAGAACTAATGGAAAATTCAACATCACTATAATTTATATTACTTGTAGGATAACGAGTAAAAGTAATACCAACACTATCATCAATACTTGGAATAGAGAATTGTGTAATTCTTTCAAATTCATTTTCAATAACTTTATCAAAACGGAATAAAACACACATTGTTAACCCACGATTTCCTTCATTATAAAGACCGCGATAAGTACCAATTCTAAAATTAATAGATTCATCTAAAGGCCAATACATAAATTGATTTTTTGCACTACCTGTTTGATATAAAAATTGTACAAATGATGTATTTAAATAACCACCCGTACCATAAAATACTGGTTTATTTGCAGTAACTGGTTGAATATAACCATCCCAAACAGTTACTTTACTTAATGTATTTAAAGTTGTTAAATGTTTTGCTTGAACATTTACTACTGGATCATATGGAATGGGAACTTGTTGATAAATAATATCTCCATAATCAGCAATAGCTACCGTAAATGGTGTACCATCTTTCATTAATATATCTCCTTTCATAATTAAATTTTGATTCACTGTTAAATTACCAACTTCCACATTATCTAAATTAACCATTGGACCTGTATCACCTGTATAACCCGTAAAACCTGTATACCCCGTAAAACCTGTATAACCTGTATAACCAGTAGCACCTGTTTCCATAGCACTACCCGGTGCACCTGTATAACCTGTATAACCTGTATAACCCGTATAACCTGTTGCACCTGTTTCCATAGCATCACCTGCAGGACCTGTATAACCCGTAAAACCCGTATAACCCGTATAACCCGTATAACCAGTATAACCAGTTTCACCAGTAAAACCCGTATAACCTGTATAACCAGTATAGCCAGTATAACCTGTATAACCTGTATAACCTGTAAAGCCTGTAAAACCAGTATAACCAGTATAACCTGTATAACCAGTATAACCAGTGTAACCAGTATAACCTGTTTCACCAGTATAACCTGTATAACCAGTTATTTCAGGGCCTGTAAAACCTGTATAACCTGTATAACCAGTTTCACCTGTATAACCAGTATAACCAGTATAACCTGTATAACCAGTATAACCAGTATAACCAGTAGCACCAGTATTAAAAGCTTCACCGGGTGTACCAGTATAACCAGTATAACCAGTGTAACCAGTGTAACCAGTATAACCAGTAGCACCGGTGTCACCTGTAGCACCAGTATCACCAAAAGGACGAGTAGAACGTTTAATTAAACCAGAAGGGTCAATATACATATTGGGCATAAGGTTTGTTGTATCGTTATAAGTATTTGCTAAATAAAGTTTTGGCATAACAACATTACCAAAAACATTTAAATTAGCAATTTCTGCATTACCGTAAAAAGAAGCATTTGTACCAAGTATTTCGTGAGTATCAACTAATTTTTGAGCAACAACTACTTCAGCTTTGAATATTTCAGTATTGATAGGATTTGCATTTTGATAAACATGAGGAGGATTTGATAAAGAATTATTAGGAGCACTATTTCCAGTGGCTATAGAACCTTGAAATCCTTTTTTTATATTATTATTTTTATTAAGAAAATTAAATTTATCCATGTATAAAAGATAAATATATAACTATTAATTGATTATATAAAATTTATTAGAAATAATCTAAAATCATAAATATTATTTTCTAATAATCTATTTTTTTTTTGTAAAAATCATAGAAACATTTATTAAAAATATTTTTTAAAATATTTCATTTAAAATATTTTTTATATTAAATACTTTTAAATAAATGGATATAAAAGAATATTTCGTTTAATAAATAGATATAAAATATTTATTTATATTAAATAAGACAATTATTTAAAAATGAACTCTGAACAACCTCAACAACAGCAAGAATTTAAGAAAGGTGTTACAATCCTTGTAGCTACACCTTGTTATGGTGGTCAAATTTTCCAAGGATACATGCATTCCGTTTTAGCCCTTCAACGTATTTGCGACCGTATTGGTTGGAACCTTGTTGTTAAAACCCACGGTAATGAATCACTTATTCCTCGCGGTCGCAATCTTTATGTAGCCATGACTTTAGGTATTCCTCAAATTACCCATCTTTTATACATTGACGCTGATATTACTTTCCAACCAGAATCAGTAGTGCGAATGATTCAAGAAGATAAAGATGTAAGTGCTTTGATCTATGCGAAGAAAGGGATCAACTGGGCAAAAGTTCGTGACCTTTCTGTTAAAAATCCTGATATGGATCCTGTTAAATTAGAACACATTGCTCATGACTATGTTTTAAATGTAGATGGTGGAAATATTCCTATTCAAAAAGGATTTATTAAATGTAAGTATGTAGGTACTGGCTTTATGTTAATTAAACGCCAAGTATTAGAAAAGATGGTAGAAGCTTATCCTGAAACAAAGTATAACAATGATATTGCAGGGTACAATGCTCCAGAATTAGTAGATAATTTCTATGCTCTTTTTGATTGTATTATTCACCCTGTTTCTAAACGTTATTTATCAGAAGATTATCTTTTCTGTGAACGTTGGTCAAATATTGGCGGTGAAATTTGGGCTGATATTACTGGTCAATTAACACACAGTGGGTGTTACGATTTCAAGGGGAATTTTATGGAACATATTATGCACCAAGCTCAGATCATTCCAGATGCTCCTAAAATAGAAAATAAAGTAGAAGAAGTAAAAAAAGCGGAAGAAGTAGTTCAACCTGTAAAAGTTGAAGAAAAGAAGAAGGAAAAAGTTAAATTTGTTAACTCCATTTAAGAATATTATAAATGTATGTATTATAAGAGTTTGCCTAAATATTATAAAATAAAATTTTATTTTATAAAAAGATTAGAAATAATATATTAAAAATTTTGGTCATAATAAAGTTGTATAATTTCAACTGTTTTTTCAGGAACATTATTTATCCAATAATTTATATTTTCAACCAATATACTTAATCGCTCTTCCCATTTACTTTTGTCTTTTGCATTTACATAAATATGACCATGCATAGGATGTATTGTCCAACAAGATTTAATATATTTATTATTTAAATCGTGATATTGGTCTGGGTTAAAACGAATAAAAACAAGAGGTCTATGTTGAATATCTTGTGATATTTCCATAATTCTTTTATTTTCACAACTACAATCATATTCTCTATGTTGATTTTCATCAACTTCTATTACAATACAATGTGAACCCATATCAATTATCATATCAGGTCTTCTAAATGAGCATCCATTTTGAACTCTTTTATTATAAACAATATCTACATTTAGTATATTATTTTTAACATATTCAACTACAGCAAATTCTTTTGTTCTATAATTTTTAACTTTTGTTGAATCAGGATTCATATATAAAAAACAACGAAAACAATAACCTTCATAACCCGTAGAAGGATATCCATAACAATGTTCACTTTTACATAATGTTGATTTTACATTTACCATTCCAAACAAAGAATGAGGTGAACAATATAAAGGCTTGCTTTCACCTTCATAATTAAAATGAGCAATTGTTTCACAATCTTCAACAATACAATATGTTACAGTTACATTAGTCATACCATCTTTTTTATGTAAAGCACAATATTCAGGGCGTTTTATATGAGGATAATTAAAAGATGGTTGTACACCACATTCTTTACAACACATATCTATTACATTTATCATATTTTCTAAAGCATGTTTTTCACAATAAATCCCTGATTTAATATGTGAATAATTAAATAAAGGTTGTACATTACAACCTTCATGAGCACATCTTTTATTTTTAACATCAATCATACCATTTATTTTATGTAATCCGCAATAAATACCACGTTTTTCATTTGGATAATTAAAACACGGTTGAGTTTTACATCCTTCATGTACACATTTATCATTATTGATATCAACCATATTTTTAAGAGCATGTCTTTTACAATATAAAGCTTTTTCTTCAGTTGAATAATTAAAATTAGGACGAGTATCACATCCTTCATGTATACATTTTTGATGTTTTACATCAACCATATGGTCTTCTTTATCACTTTTACAATATAATGCTACTCCATCTTCTTTAATACCATAACAAGCTCTTTTTTTACAATCACCTTTTCTACATTTTTGTGAACCCTTTATGAAAACCATATTATCTTTTTTACAATCTTCACAATATAATTTTTTATATTCAAGAAAATATCCATATTCAGCTTTCTTTTTACAACCATTTGTAATACAATTTACCATTTTTATATATAATGAAATTATATATTTATTAAAGTGTTTAAACGAAAAACATTTTTAGTTTAAATAATCATTTTTTTTATATTTTTAAAAAATATTTTTTATAATTCATCTTTTTCACTTTTTATTTTTTCTTTTCTTTTTTGATAATATAATTTATTATAAATTGCTTTTTGAGCTTTTATTTTTTCTTTATTTTCTTGATTATATATTTTTGCTTTTTCTAATAATTCTTCTTTATGAGCTTCATAATATTTAACACATCTTTCAGGTCGTGTATATTTTTTTAATTTTTCTTTAAGTTCTTGATTTTCAATTGTTATTTTATTTAATTCATTTTTAACTTTATTTAATTCATTTTCTAATAAAATATATGTACTTTTTTCAATTAAGTTTTCCATTTTTGTTTATATTTATTTTTATTCTTTTTTCTTTTATATTATTTTATAAAAAAATATAAAAAAATGATTTACATAAAATATAATTATTCTTTCTCTTTCTTTATTAAAAAGAATAAAAATGGAAGTACCTATTTATACTTTATCTAAACTTTATAAAGCTAAAATTATTAATAGACCATCTAAAGTGTGTAAATCCCCATATTTAGCTGATATTACTGTATATGATGACCAAGATAATGTAATTGAAGAAAATGTTATGGCTCATTCGCCCGCATTAGGATGTTGTGGTTTAATCGCACCCAATGTTTTTGTATATTGTACTAAATCCGAATCCACAAAAAATAAATCAAAATATGTTATTCATCACATTCTTCAAGAAGATGGTTCAGTTATTGGTGTAAACCCAATGTTAGCAAATCCAATTGTTAAATCATTGCTATTAAATAATAAAATAACAGAATTTCAAAATATCAAAGATTTACAAGCAGAAGTAACCGTAATCAATGAAGAAGAAAAAGATGGTGAAGATAATAAATCACGTTTTGATTATACATTTACATCAGAAAATGGTAATAAAGTATATTTAGAAGTTAAAAATGTCCCACTTGCTGATGTAGTTGATGTAACTGAAAAAATGCGTAAAAAAATGGATTTATCAAATTATGATTTTACTAAAAAAATCGCCTTATTCCCAGATGGTTACCGAAAAAATAAGTCAGAACCTGTTAGTGTGCGAGCGCTAAAACATGTAAATCATTTAGCAGAAATTAAGAAAAATGAACCAAATAGTGAATGTGTATTACTTTTTCTCATACAACGGAATGATGTAGATTCTTTCAAACCATCTTCTTTAGACCCAATTTATCAAAAAGCAGTTTATGATGCCGTTGAATTAGGAGTTAAAGTATTACCTATTTGTGTAACATGGGAAAAAGAAAATTGTACTTTTCTAAAAGGTGTTAAATTATTACCAAAATAATTTTATATTTCTAAAAATATAAAAATAAAATTTTATTTTATAAAAATATATTCTTATATACATTTTGTATAATTATAGAAAATATATTATTTTATACATTTTGTATGATTATAGAAAATATTACCAATTTTCTTCATTTTCATTTGCATAAGATGCATTTATTGGTAGAGTTGAAGTTCCATCAGCAACATTTGAAGAATTACGACGAGTAGAATTATTTATAACTTTTATTTTATTTAAAAGATTTGATATTTGATTTGAATTTGGCTTAACACTATTTAATTCACTATGAGTTAAAGGGATTGCTTTACCTTCGCCATCATTTTTTAAACTTTTACGTTCAGCAAGAGTATAATTAAGATTTTCACGACGTGAAAGAGTTGGTAGTAATCTCATAAATTCATCAGATGTCATATTATATTTTTGTAAAATATCTTCAAGTTGTTTATTTCTTAATCTTCTTTGAATATTCAATGGTAAATGATTTATAGAAGTTTCTGATATATATTTACTGCGATTTGCTCTTAATTTCAAACGTTCTAAATTACTTAATCTTAATTGTAATCTTCTTTTTTCTTCAATTGAATCATAATAACGTTCTAAAATATTTTGTTGTTCAATTGTTAAAGTTGGGAAACGTTCTAAAGCAGGAACATTTTGTTTAATGGGTTCTATCATTTTATTTAATTCACGTATTTTTATTTGTAATTCACTTATTTCATTATATACGCTTGAAAGTGTTTGAGTTGCTCTTGAAGATTGATTTCGTATTCTTGCTTCTTCAATACGTCTTTTAACTTCTGGATTTGTATTTATTCTTTCTTTTTCATTTCTAATAAACTTTTGTTTTAAAACTTGTGATATTATTAATTTTTCTGATGAATGTGTTGTTTTATGTTCTTCTAAAATATTATGGTAAATCCATTTGGAAATTTTAGAAATATTATTTGATTTATAAGCATTTAAAATAGTATTTGTATTATTTCCTTCTAATAAAGTAAAATGTGATTTAAAAATATTTAAACCGTGGCGTTTAAGTAATTGTTTTATATTTTTAACAAGTGTATTATATTTTTCATCATTTCCATTAAATTCAACAAAATTTTTATTTATACTTTTATTTGAAAAATGATTTGTAACTATTTCAACTATTTCTTCTTCAAAAACTTGTTTATATTCTAAAGGAATATAATAAAATATCCAATCAACAATATTATTAATATTTTTAAAAACGGGTTTATCAATTGACATATCTTTAAAAAGTTGAATTATATCAGTAGTATTAATTTCTGATATTTTAGGAAAATATCTTTTACCAATCATTTCCCTTGCTGTAGAAGATAATGTATTTTCAACAATTTCATATAATTCACCTTTAAGTTTTATATATAATCTTTTTAAATATTTTTCATATTCAATGTATTCAGGATTAACAGAACCATTTGCAATTTTTTGTTTAGGAGGATTACTAATTTTATATTTTTCTCTATTATGTTTTTTTATATTAACTTCATTTTGAACTTTTTTTGTATGTATTTCATTACTATCTTTATTTATAATATAATAAGAAATAAGTTCATTAAATATTTGTCTTCTTGTACTTTTTGTTCTAAGAGACATCTTATTTATCTATACTTTTAATATATATTTTTATTAAAAAATAAATATAATTGTTTTTTTTATTTATTTTTATTTTTATTTATTTTTATTTTTATAAATTTAGTTTAAAAAAAATGGTTATAAAAAGAATAAACTATAATATATTATTTATTAAAAATGAAAAATAGTAATAAAATTGGTATATTTTATTTTTTATACTCATATGAAAATGCTAAAGAAAACTTACCAATATATGATTTTGGTATAACACAACATATTGATAATCCATATAAAAGATTTAATCAATATAAAGAAGGTACTCAAATAATAGTTTATTATAAAATTAAAAATTTATATGAAAATGAAAGAAAAGTTATTAATCTATGTAAACAAAAATATCATACAGAAAATGTAAACTATATTGAATACTTTTATGGTGATTTATATACTATTTATAATGAAATTATTGAACTTATAAAAGATGATATTATAGAAAAATATAATTTAGATAATGATATTATAAAAGATAAATTTAGAAAAATTGATATTTATTTTGATAATAATTTTAATAGTCAATATTTTAATTTTATACAAACAAAAATAAATCTAAATGAATCAATTCTGGAATTAAATTATGAATTAAGAAGAATATACCAAAGATATATAAGAATTGATTATAAAAAATATATGATTGATAACAATATTAAAATGGAGGAAATATCTCAAAATATAATTCAAGATATAAATGTTCAGAATGTAAATCAAGAAATATCTCAAAATATAATTCAAGATTCAAATAAAAATATAATTAAAAAATATGAAAAATATAAAAAACAACATAATTGTAAAGAATTATATATATGTCATTATTGTGTTGATTATATAACAAATAATGAAAATAGTATGAAAAAGCATTATCAACGAAAAAATAAATGTAATTATTTTTCAAAGTTATTTTATGAAATGGCTAAAAATTTATCATTAAATAAAAAATTTGTATTTACATTTAATTATTCAAATTTATTTAAAAATGATATTTTATTTATTATAAATCATTACACAAATAAATATAATGTTATACATAAAAATTATAAAAAAAATATTATAAATAATAATCTTATTATTGATAATAAAAATGATAATAATGAAGATAATGAAGATAATAAAAATAATGAAGATAATGAAGATAATAAAAATAATGAAGATAATAAAAATAATGAAGGTAATAAAGACAATGAAGATAATAAAAATAATGAAGATAATAAAAATAATGAAGGTAATAAAGACAATGAAGATAATAAAAATAATGAAGATAATAAAAATAATGAAGATAATAAAAATAATGAAGATAATGAAGATAATAAAAATAATGAAGATAATAAAGATAATGAAGATAATAAAAATAATATATCTTTGTCTGATTTTAATATTAAATATTATAACTATGAACAAAAATGTTATCAATGTCCTAATTGTTTAACAGAATTTACAAGAAAATATAATTTAATAAAACATTTAGATAATAAAAAATCTTGTTTATATAAACAAAATATAAAAAATCTTGTAAAAGAAGCAGAAAAAAAAGACCAATTAAAAAAAGACCAATTAGAAAAAGAAAGATTAGAAAAAGAAAGATTAGAAAAAGAAAGATTAGAAAAAGAAAGATTAGAAAAAGAAAGATTAGAAAAAGAAAGATTAGAAAAAGAAAGATTAGAAAAAGAAAG